>Ga0255342_1004873_pt1 | contig 13389 bp, 9 predicted proteins | sample wastewater_treat_3_FD_192416 | JGI IMG/M metagenome (GOLD analysis project Ga0255342, IMG submission 192416) | Wastewater microbial communities from Lulu Island WWTP, Vancouver, Canada - plant14 | ecosystem: Engineered > WWTP > Wastewater > Unclassified | place: Canada: Vancouver, British...
TAGCACTTGCTGCTGCACCTAAAAGCTGGTTTACTAGTGGAGTGGCAGGGTCATGGAGTTCATATAGTATTCCGAAGGCGTCAAGATGGGTTCCCCCTGCTGGGTTATATATTTTTAGACCAGAATCTTATGTTTCAATTGAAGTTTATGATGGATCATCTTTTCATTTAGTAGCTCCTATTGGTACAGGAGGAATGTATCTTACTAATGGATCTATTCTTGGAGTATTTAATGCAGCTGGATCTTCTAAGACTGTGTATTATAGGAAACTGTTGTAGGGAGAGGGGGAGTCATGGCGGGCTGTGAAGAGCATCAAGCAATAGTGGTTAGAGTCAAGAGCCTTGAGGAAGGTGTGTCCAAGCTCTCGACAAGGATGGATGGAATGGAATCGCTTGCGAATTTAACTGGAAAAGGGCAGGCAGTCATGGAGGCGGAACTCAAGAACATTAACAATTCCTTGAGTCGTATTGAAGAGTCCATCAAGGAATACTTTAAGTCTGCGCAGGACCGAACGGATAAGCTTGAGAAGCGGGTTGAAGTGCTTGAGAATAGACCAGCTAACTTGTGGGATTCGGTAATTATTGGGATTATCGTTGCTGCTCTCTCAAGCCTTGTCACTTGGGTCATTACACGAGGAAAAGGATAAGAGTGATGTTTGTACAAAAGGTTGCTAAGATTATTGGAGCTAGTGGATGCTATCTTGCGTGTGTGCTTAGGCAGTTCCAGAGCGAGGCTGAAATCCTCCGAAAGTACGAGGAGTACCTGAAGGCAGGATGGATTAAGGACGATTGCACAATGCTTCGACCGGACCTTATTGCACAGGATGTTTCCCGCAAGAAGTGGTCTGTCCGTTTTGAAGGTCCTAAGTACACCTGCCGAGAGGATGAATGGGAAGTCGATGAGTGGAAGTGGGGTAAACTTCGTCACTTCTGCTTACCGAATTGGGACCCCCTTGAAGACTCGAATACCCGAACGAATGGGGAAATCGTTGCAAAACGGGTATTCAAGCGGATAGGGTAAGGAGGTTAATGTGGGTAAATTTTGTAAGTCACTTCTTACTGATGGTGAGTGGGACGGAGATGTTACGAAGGTATTTGGAGTTCTGCTTATTATTGCAGGGATGGTCGGCTGGTTTTTAGGACGTGACCCTGCATACGTAATTGGCTTCGGTGCTGCACTTGCTGCATCGGGTAAGTTCTCCAAGCAGGGATGATATGTCACCTAATAATTCGGCGAAGGGAATGACTCTCCAGATTGGAGGTAAGTCGGTCTTCTTTCCCTATGCTCATGAGAATCCTGAAATCCATGGACCGGAACAGGGCTACGCTCCAACAATGTCGTTTGCAGACACCGTGAAGTGGCTTTTTCTTAATACACAGGCAGAACCGTCTCCTGAGATTCGGAACCTCATCGCTCAGGCATCTGATCCAGAAGGGAGTCCTGAGTCTAGGAACGAGGCTCTTGATGCTGCAGTAAAGCTTTATTTTAACCCGCCAGAAGGAACTCCTTCCAATAGGTTTACGGGAGTTCCTCAAGGAAGGTCGTGGGATGTCGGTGTACCTGGAGCTGCTGCGGTTCGTGAAAAGGAACCGAATTTCTTAGGATATTATGATACAGTACCGGTATATTTGGATAAGAGTCTCCCAAAAGGGACGTTCGGAGGAACAGTAGATAGGCTTATTATGGTGGAACCTGAGCGTGGAAATGTAGGATATGCAGACCAGGTAGCACTGAACCCAAATTTGGAAAGTAATGCAGAACAAGTCCTGAAGCATGAAGTTGGGCATGCAAAAGTGGGAAGAGTGTTCAACCAGAGCCTTGAAGCTTCTCGGCAATATAACGAGATTAACCGAAAAGAAGATTATGAGAGCTACCGAATGAATCCACTGGAACAGGCAGCGAACTGGATTGGAGGAATCTGGAATACTTACGGTGATAACCCTGAAGTTACACCACAATATGTGTATAACTTATTAGATGAGCTTAACAGGCTTAATGAAGAGATTTACCGGATTGAAAATATGTTCTCTCCACCGGCACAACCGATATCACAAGAGTTAATACAACCGGTGAGGGAGAAGGGCGGATATACGAGATAGGGAGGACCCCCGAGCGGGAAAGGAGGGTATGGATGTGTGGAAGAAGGTGTGGGCTTGGATTGGTGCTATTGGTGCTCTTCTTCTCAGTGTGCTCGGTTTCATCTTGGGCAGACGTGGTGCTCACGGACGAAGAGTGGGCGGAAATTCAGGCGGAAGTACAGTCGATTCTACAGGCGAACAGGAACTTGGAAATAGAGCTCGAGAACATGAAGAAGCTGCGGGTAGAGCAGGAGCTGAACTCGACGATAGCATTGGAAGAGCGACAGACGCAAATAGAGATATTGGAGAATCAGCTCAAAAGCTGCAGGACATCATTGACCGAGTCAATAGCCGAAACAAATAGGTGGAAGACGGCCTTTTGGGTCTGCTCGGGGGTCCTTATAACGGTAGGAATAGTGGGAGGTATCGGATGGCTGCGTTAGGAAGCCCGAATCAGTTTGTAGGGTCTCAGGTTATCCCGATACGACCATTGTCAGTGGGGATGGTAACGGAAGGCTCCGATGTGCTCCTTAAAGCAGGGGCAATGGTGAATCTGGAGGGGTTTGACGTCGTTGAGAGGGGATTAAGACGGGTTGGTGGGTTTATCCAACAGTATGGTGAACCGATTCCTTTACTCTTTGGGGACGACCAGATAGATGCTGATAGGAGAAGAGGGGAGGTTCCGATAGACTTTTTCTCGCTTACTCTTGCGACGGGAGACACAAGGGCAATCGTGCTTACGAATAGGCTTCTATATGTGTTTGACCCGTCAAGCGGGTATGCACCGGTATACTGGAAGAAGGTGTTTACAGTAAGTGGATATGACGATTCAGGTACCGATGCGGTTATCAATATTGCAGGGGATGAGGTTACGGATTCCATGCTTGCCGCAGGAGACTGGCTGCTCCTTAACTCGAGCACGAAACTATACAAAATAGAAACGGTTGTGTACACAGCAGGGACAGACACGACAGATATTACGATTAAAGGGAAACCGACAACGGCACCGACGACGTTTAAGGTGCTGAAAGTGTTTGCGGGTGGAGAATCAGATGTAGTAGGGTGGTGTTTGGGGAGAAATGCAGCATGGTTTGTAGATGGAGTCTCGCCATGTGTGTTTAGATATGATGGTACATGGCTCTGCCCGATACGAGTGCAGGAATCGAGTACAGATGCGACAAGGACGATGTACGGGGCTAAGTACATCACTCACTTTAGAGACCGACTTTACTTCGGGAATGTGCAGGACGGGTCCGCAGGAACGCTAAAGGCACATCAGCGGATTCGGTGGACTGAGGTGCTTGGGTGGGGCTTAACGAATGACTTTGTGGAGAGTCCAGCAATTAACTATCAGGACCTTGCAGGAAAGATAGGTGGGATTGTAGGGATTATTGGGCTTGAGGAGCTCCTCTTTGCGTTTACGACAGATGCTATATTCTATGGGCAGCAGACAAGTCTTGTGGGATTACCGTATGCGTTTGTGGAGCTTCAGACGGGTGGTATCTCAGTTTCAGGGCCGAGGGCGTTTGGGGGGCTTTTAGGGAGTCTTATATTCGTAGGGCAGGATGATGTTTACACAGTAGGGCTTGACCAAGGGTATCCAGTGTTTGGAAAGGTTGGCACTCCGATTGCAAACGAGCTTTTCCCCTTTGCGCATCCAACAAAGGTTACAGTATCAGTTGACCCCTTGAACTCTCGAGTAATTGTAGGAGTGCCTACACTGTCTCCAGATGCTATAGATGAGCTGTGGATATGGAACTATCGCACAAAAGGGTGGTCTAGGGAGACGGATATACGCCTCAGAACACTTACTACAAGCGCATTTGCAGATCAGTTCAGATTCTCAGAGATTGACCCAACATGGAAATTCGATTCGAGCCCAATTTCAGGCTTGAGCTTTGACAGTCTAATAAGAGTTCCTGGCTTTGCGGAGCTGTACGCATTCGATACCAATAATTATCTTCTTAAATATGAAGCGGATGCACTTGGACATAGTGTCTACATTGGAGGGGTCAAGACTCTGGTTCCGATTGCGGTTGAGATTGAAACGCCTGATTATGACTTCGATATGCCAGATGACGATAAGACCTTCTTAGCTTTTGGAATGCGGATTCGGGATACGGCGGAAAGGACAGAGACTATTCGGCTCTCTCTTGAGGCATCTGGGAACCACGGAACTACATGGCGGAGTCTCGGTACATTGACTTTTCCACCTGGGGACACGGAAGACAAGCTCGCATTCCGATTTACTGCGGGTACGGTAAGGTTCAGGGTACGCTCGGGGGTCCTGGCCGTAGAAGGGCCGAGTTGGACAGTGTTGGAGATAACGTTGAAGGTGAAAGTACGTGGGTTTGAAGCAGAGCGGGGAACTTCCCGAGTACTGGTATAAAGTAGTACACTAGAAGAGAGGAGTAGAGATATGCCTAGATGGAGTCAAGTAGGTTCGGCTGCAGATGTAAGCCTTATAAATAGATCCGAGTACGAAAATTTCATGAATAGCCTGTATGGTGGAATGGGTGAATGGGGGCAAGGGCTTGGAGGGTACGCAGGGAGTGCGGGTCAACAGTTCGGGAACCTTGCAGGATATGGCAGTCAGTTCGGGAACTTGGCAAATCAGTTTGGGAACCTCATGGGAGGGTATAATGCGCAGGCAGCTCAGGACCTTACAGGAGCAAGAAATCAGTTTGCCAATGTAGCGAATACGGCAGCAGGGTATCAGGACTTCATGAATAGAATGTATGGTGCTGCGGGACAAGCGAATGCAGCGGCAGGCGAAGCACTTGGAGGAGCGCTTGGAGGGTATGGAGACCTCCGTGGGACTGCACAAGGATATCGTGCACTTGGGAATCAGGCTGCACAAGGGTACGGAAGTATGAGTGGGCAGGGTGCAGGAATGGTTGGGCAAATGGGAAATTTAGGAGCTTTGGGAGCTGGGGCGTATGCAAGCCTAGAGGGAGCTGCTGGAAATGCAACAAATTATGGTCGGGAAATGCAAGGGATGTATCAGAACTTAGCAAACCAGACACAGGGGTTTAACCCGAATGCAGCAGTAAATCAGCTTATGAGCATGAACCCGCAGATGGCACAACTTGCAAATCAGAATATAGCAAATGCACTTTCGGATGTGTATACGACAGGAAGAAGTCAGGCACAGGCAGCAGCAGCACAGGCACGGGGGCAGGCAGCAGACCAGCTTGCAGCAGCAGGGTTACTTAACTCGGGTGCTGGTGTTCAGGCAATGACAAAGGCAACTGCACAGCCGATTATGGAAATGGAGTCACAGCTTGCAAATATGCGCTCCCAGGCGTATCAGAATCAACTTGGGCAGCTTCAAAACCAGGCAGGACAGCTTGTAGGTCAAGGGTATGGACAGGCAGGGCAGCTTGGGATGCAGGCGAGTCAGCTTGGACTCACAGGGCAACAGCTTGCAGGGCAGCTCCAAAGTGAGATGGGGCAAGGATTAGGAAGTCTTGCGAGTATGTATGGGCAGCAAGGGTTAGCAAGCCAGCAGCTTGCACAAGGATATAACCAGCTAGGGCTTTCAAGTCAGCAAGGGTTGTCTAATGTGTATAACCAAGCTGCACAGGGGCTTGCTAATATTTATGGGCAGGCGGGTCAGTTAGGACAGGGATATGAGAATCTGGCGTTAGCGGGACAAACGGGACAAACGAATGCGTACCAGAATGCGGCGGCAGGTCTTGGCAACTTGTATAACATAAATGCACAGCTCGGACAGGGCTATGGGCAGATGCAAGGCTCGATGCTTGGGCAGGGTGCAAATGCAGTTGGTGCCGCAGGACAAGGATATCAAAGTCTTGCGGGGCTCTACGGGAATCTTCTTGGACAAGGGTATGGATACGGAGCACAGATGACTCAGCCGTATTATTACAATCCGCAGTATGTGAAGAACCCGGGAGTCCTGGACTGGATTAGTGGATTAGGTCAGCTTGGTATGGGCGCTGCATCGGTTGCGAAGCTTTTATAGGAGGTGAAAGATGCCAGTAATTCAGGGTGGTGGAGTGACATACGATGCAGGTGCGGCAGTTCGAGATAATTTTAAGGACCTTACGAACTCGATGCAGATATTGGCAACCCTTAAGCAAGAAGAGCGCAAGCATCAGCTTAATGTGCTAGACAAGGCAGCACAACTCGTTCAGTTTGCACAGCAGGCATCGGGTCTTCCTATGCAGGTATTCCTAGGAACTGAGCTTGCAACAGAACCTCTTAATGCGATGTTTCAGGCATATTCTGCAGCATCTGGGCGGAAACTGACTGGAGATGAAGCACAGCAAATAGTGAATATGCTTCAGGAGTACAATGCAGATCAAAAGAACTGGAGTAAAGGAACCTTTACACAGTTTGTTTTGAGTCGTTCATCCGATGTTGGTCAGATGGCTAAAGGTTCCGGAACAGCAACTCCTACTCAAGGACAAAATGCTCCTGAACAGGCTCCTCCTTCCACAGGTGGTGGAACTCCGTTAGCCTCTCCAGCAGCTTCGGCGACGGGAATAAACATAAAACCCTCAGAGCGTCCTATTGTAACTCCTCCGCCTCCTTCAACTCCTCCAACGACACCTTCCTCCGTAGGAGCTCCTATAGGCACTCCATTACCGGGAAATGCGGGAATAGAACGTCCAGTTTTTACACCTACACCAGCGCCTACTCCGGCTCCGACACCACAACCAGTGATGACAACACCAGCACCGGCAGCATCGGTACCAACTACGACGGCACCGGCTCCGTTGCCGGGAAATGCAGGAATGGAGAGACCGACTTTTACGGCTCCAACAAAGGCACAACAGACTAGTGCAGCAACACAACAGACAAGCGAACAGGTTGTATCGACTATTAAGCAGCAGTTTGGAGAAATGGCGAAAGAACTCCGTGCATATGCGAAAGAGAAAGGAATAAGCATTCCTGCAAATATAAAGACAGATGAAGAGCTTATAGATTGGGCACAAAAGTATGCCCCTTCAGGCAATACGACACTCTTTGGAGAATTCATTATAAATACAGGTACCTCGTCAGGGAAAAATCCGAAGGATATTGCTCAGATCCTAAGAGATGTGGGATACGGAGCAAAGGCGGGAGTAGACACTTTTGCAAATGGGATCAGAAGCACTGCTACCAATATTGGAACCCTAGGAAGACTCGGAATTACTGCTGCATCAGGGCTTACTGCATGGCTTCTCTTGAAAGGCTACAATCCTGCAGATCTTATGAAGCTTCTCGTACCAAGTGCGAGCGGATCGGAAGAGTACCAGGATTTTCAGAGAAGGATGATGCAGAACTCGATTGCACTTGCACAAGGCCCAGGTGGAGCAACTTCAGATGTAGGCCGTCAATACAATGCACCGTCTTCAAACGATTTAATGCTACTCATGTATCAGCAGGCATTTCCAGAAGAGAATTTCAGGACGATTGATGACGTAACTCAATTTCTCGCAAAATACCCATACAAAAAACTTCCAGTAACTTTCACCCCTTCAGAAACAACTCCAGCTCCGACAACGACTCCAACTACGACTACTACTCCAGTAAATGTAAGTAGCGTGGAGATTCCGACAAGCGATGGAAAGAAGGTTGTTGTCACTGAAGATAAAGTGGCAAAGGCGCCGACAATCAATGCAGTTCTTGCACCGAGTAAGGTAGGTTCCGGGTATACGGGGCCAAAGGCAAGTGAAGAGGCAATGAGGATTGCAAAGGATCCTATCAAGGTCTCTAATATATTCGAGAAGCTTCGAAGCGTAACTGGCCAGCCGACAAAGAGCTTTAAGGAAAAGTCGGAGGTTCACAATGCTGCAGTGACGGCAGGAAACTGGCTTCAGACTGGATGGAATGTAATGACTCCTCAGGAACGGTTGAATGTGCTAAAGAGGGTTCAGGAAGAAGTAGAGAGCACAAATCCGAATATCGGGTATTTTTCCTATGGAAGCGACTGGGCAACGATACAGGCGAATCAGTTAAGGGATGAGGCTCAGCTTCAGGCCGCAATCGCAAGTCAAATGTCCGTACAGGCTTCCGTTCAGGCAGCCGGCTTATCGGGTCTTCTCCAGGGTATCGTGGATCTTGCACAGACGTATGCGAGTGTAACTGGAGATATCTCTGTTGCTGCGATCAATAAAGGTAAGAGCCCGTCGGAATATCTTGCGAATCCTAAAGAGAACCCTGCCTATGTCGGTATTCAAGATGATATAAGGAAAATACTAGATACCTTCTTTCAGGCTGGCGGTATGGATGCTCTCCTTGGAGCCGTTAAGACTTACCAGCTCCAAGGCGGATTCCTTGGTATTGGAAAGAAGTATAAACCGGCACCTGGAGTAACAGAGGGAACGGTATTGACTCCAGAACAGAAGGCAGCACAGGAGAAAGCAGCGGAAGAAGCAAGGCGAATTATCAACGGTAGGTAAGGAGGACTCATGACGATTGCAGAGGCACTCCAGAGGGCCAAGCTCGACCCAGAGATGAAGAAGAAGTCCTTCTATGAGCAGCAAATGGTTATTCGGGCCATTGTAGACCAGCTTGTTCTTGACGACCCTCAATTCCGTTCCGTCCCTGATCCACAAAAGGCAATAGTATACCAGAATGTCGTAAACCAGGCAGTTGGTAACTGGATGCCGGCACTCAACTCATATGACCAGCCTCTTACCGACGAAGACCGAGCTGCACTAGAGAGGGGCCTCTTCGCAGATGTACCTGGCACACAGGATTCGTACAAACGAGGACTTTGGATACTCGAGCGCCTCCAAGCTGGGGACCCCCGAGCGGCCAAGGAAGCGGAGAAGTGGATTGTCGGGAACTCGGCTAAGACGAACTCGCTTCTTGTGCAAGTAAGTGCGGGAGCTAAGGATGCGATTGAAACGCTGTTCTCGGGGGATAAGCCGTGGAATAGCCTTGCGCTTAATACACAGGATTTCCACAAGATTGCAGACGCAATGTACCAGCATATGCCTTCCAATGTTGCATCCCAGACAGAGACGCTCTCGGGGCTTACAGGGATGGCGATTGCAGCAGGCGAGACGATAGCGCTTAACGTGCTCTTCGTGGGCGGACCTGGGCGTGCTGCACTTATGGCAGGAAAGTGGCCAGGGCTCTTTACCCAGAAGATGTGGAATGCGGTAAAGGCAAAAGAGCTTGCCCAAGTGACACTCCGTTCGAAGACGCTATGGGGCGTCACTATACCGAATGTCCTTGATGCTGCTATTGGTGGTGGGCTTACCGATCTTGTAAGATCATTTCCTAGGCTGATTGAGGCAGGTGCTATCCAAGGGCCTGAGAAGTTTTGGAAACAGGTAGTGAATGTATTCGGACAGGGCATGGCGTGGGACCTCCTGTTCAACACGTTCCGTGTGGTACGACGGTTTGCGGGGAGCCCGCTCCGAAAAGCAATTTCTGGCATGGATGCAGGCGACCTTGGAGTTGCAACAAAGGCGCTTGTCGATGCTGACGGGTACCTTACGCCCGAGTCCGTGTCAAAGCTCATGAATGATGTGCTCGTGGGAAAGGTGAATGGAGAGCTGCTTGACAGCCTTGACCCACCGACACGGGAGTTCTGGTACAATAAGCTCACGAGGCTGCACACGATTCTCTCCACACCTGAACTTGACCCGAATAGCCCTAAAGGCTTTTCGCTCATAGCGCACGCAATGGGATACGATGCTGCAGTTGACCCTGTAAGTGGGATAGTCAGACTATTTGACGATTCGAGTCCTACAGTGCTTGCACAGTTTAAGAGTAAGGCGGAAGCGATGAGCTTCTTTGTGAAGCAGAACTTCAACCCGAGTCTTGTGGACGACTTCCTCCTCGGTGGCGACATGAATGTCCGTATCAAAGCGTACAAAGCAACAACCATGAATGCTGCCGACCTCCCAACACAAGACCTTACCCACATGATTGGAGCCAGCTTCAACGGAGCTACGGTGGATGAAGACACTGTGGTAGGTGCTATCAGAGAGATTGCCCGCCGTGGTGGAACAGTGAAGGGTAAGATTTCCGTAGAGTTTGTTTCGGAAGATGATTTCCTTCAGTCGCTCAAATTCCGTCCAAGTGTACCAATAGACGAATCTGTACCAATACTCCTCCCCAAGACAATGCTTAAACCCGGCACTCAGGACACGGTGCTCAAGTATCTTGACCCTATCCTCCAAGGGGTAAATCGGGAAGCACCGAGTCTCGTAATCGGACACTCACTCCCCACACTCGATTCGCTCGACATGGCAATGCGCCGCTTAGGAGGGAGGGTCTCGCTCGGGGGTCCTCGTGGGTATCAGGTTAAGTTTAATGACGGTACGGTCTTGGATATGTCAGACTTAGGGTCTGTCAACACACTCGTATGGGATACGCTTCTAAAGAATGGAATGGTGAGCCCAGAGGAGTATGGAGAGCTGCTGTACCGAGCAACGGGGTTAACACTGAAGGTGAGTGCGGATGAGATGGGGAACCAGATTTTCAGCTTATGGGGAATCGATAAGCATGGGAAGAGTAAACTGTTTCAGCAGACGAATAGTATGGAAGACCTTTCCGCTTGGGCAAGCGTATATCGGATAAAGTTACCTGACTTCCTTATGCCAGACCTTATCATCCGAAAGGGGAAGGTTGAGATAGGGGAAACGATGGTAGCGGGACCTGTAGCGTCGTTAAGGAAGTTTGCAGCGGATTTCGATAACCCCCGAGCGAACATCGTACAGACACGGATGAAGGCGGGGATGACTACGAAGCATCAGCTTGCAGATGGCTCGTGGGCAACTGTCGAGTTCGCACCTGGAGGGAAATTCTATCAGGTGGAGTGGCCGTCGGTAGGAGTGTCGAAGACATTTACAAGTCTTAAGGAAGTAGAGAATTTCCTAAGCAAAGTAGGGAATACGTTTGACGAGATTGAACTTGCAGCAGCACGAAAGGGATTCCGAGTAGAACTGTCGGCAACGGGTGGGTATGTGTTTCACGATGGGGTGAATGCGTATAGTGCTCGAACCTTGACGGATGCACAGAAGTTTCTTCAAGCGATTCCAGACAAGTACGAGGGACCAGACCTCGTAACGGTGTTTGGACCAGAAACGGATGTAGAGATTGCTGCTAGTGTACAGAAACACGTGGATAAACTTACTTATGAGCCGCCCAAAAAGACGGCATTGGGTGCTAAGATTTCAACTGAAACGTCGGTATGGCGAAATAATGTGGAAGCAATGTATCGACCTGCACGGGCGTATATCGATGACGCTGCAACAAGATTTAAGATGCCTGAGCTTGCACAGTATGCAGATGAGGCAACTGCAATGCGGCGGGTTACAGGTCTTGCAGTACAGCGTACAGAGAGAGTGCTTCAAGGTATCTTTACAGACCCTGCAACTGGAAAGGTTATGAAGGCTGCAGACCGTAAGATAATTCAAAGACTTCTTGAGTGGGACCCTTCTTTATGGGACGTGAAAGCGGCGGAGTTTGCACAGCAGCTTGGAATTGACTTTAAGCTGGGGAAGTTTGAACGGGATGTACTTGAGAATCTTAAGAACTTCTATGCAACGACAGGGAAGGCATTTGACATAGACTTTCTTGGATTCATGCGTCAGTATGCTCCACATTATCGTGATTACTCAGACCCTGTTGCACTTGCGGAGATTCTAAAACTAAAGCGAGACCAGATTGCACAAGAAGTGTTTAAGGTTGGGAGGTTTAGCGAACTACCTGAGCTTCAGTTCCTCTCTCGAAACTCACGACTTGATGCAATTATGATGGACCTTCATCAGGGGGATGCGTACAAGGTTGCGATGACCTACGCTTCAAATGGTTTCCGTGAAGTTTATCTTGGGCCTACTGCTGAGAAATTCCGTCAGCTCCTCGCTAAACGGGGTAAGGAATTACCGAGTATGGTACTCGACAAACTCCGTGACCGGTATATGGTTCTTATCGGAGGATACACCGATCGGCTCTCACAGCACATTGCAGAGACAAGTCTTTCGATTACAGGCGGCATTGCTCGTAACCTTATGAAGGTCTCCGAACAGTTTGGTGAGGATTCTACTGCAATCGGGCGAGGGTTTCAAAAGATGGCAGAAGGTGTTATTTCCTCCGACATTCCGAATGACCTTTCCCGCACAATAAGTATGTCTACACTCGGGTTCCGTTGGGTAAGGCTCCTTACGAACACTGCACAGTACGTCAACACTTGGGCTGTCTATGGACCCTACGCAACACGTGCAATGGCAGCAGTCGATAAGGATACGATTATCGAGTATTTCAACCGAGGCATTCTCGACGACAAAATCCTAGCTCCACTTGAAGAAGGTCTTCCTACACTTAAGAACACCATTAAAGATATTGGAATGTCCCCCAACCGAGTTTCAGAATGGCTTACCCGTGCTTGGACTGCAAAAGCTCAAGAGATGAGTTTTGATGAAGCACTTCAACTTGTAAGTAAAGGAAAGATAAACCTTAATACCTTCACAGAAATAGCACGTATCGACTGGTTCCCAGAAAACAAGCTTAACCAAATTCTTGAGCTAGTGAAGGAAGGGACTCCTCGGTCAATCGGAGCAGCTCGTAACCAGGCAATGACTCAAGCAGTTAGTGGACTCATGTTCGACTATGCTCGAGAAGACTGGCCAATGCTCTTTCAAACCACGCTTGGCCGCATTTTCGGTAAGTTCGGTGTCTACCCTGCTGGTCAAATCGAGCTTTACCGAAGCCTCGTTTCACGGGGACGACCTGGCCTTCGTGTCGATAGAATGGTTCGCCTTGTCGCTGGATTTACCCTTCTTAAGAATGCCTTTAATGCGGCTGGAATCGACTATGCTGGTTTTAACATGACTGACCCACTCGCTTTCTCTGGAAGCCCCTTGTGGAACAGCCTCATCGACCTCACAAGACTCGGTAGTCAAGGTCCTGAAGGTCAACTTGCTCGATACTCCTTCCAGAAAAACTGGCTTCCCTTCATCTGGAAATCGAACGGCACAATCGTTCCAAACATTCCCAGGCTCGCCATCCCAGGCGGTGTCCAGCTTAATTACCTCCAGAAGGCTATCTCCGACTTTGATACCGACTCCACCTGGGGTACTCTCCTCGACGCAATGGGAGCACCCCGTGCTACGGAGCCTTGGACTGGCATCAAAATGCCATGGTGAGGACCCCCGAGCGCACCCCTATTCTTGAGGGGAGCGGTAAGGGGTAAACTTGGAGTGGGGAATTTCCGTTGGGCGCACAAGACCGATAGGGACAAGGCTTTGGCTGGTGCCCTTAAGGGCAGCCTCGAGCTCACGGAAAGGTAGTCGGATGATTCGATGCCCACCTACCTTTAGCACTGCGGAAATCGTCACGTCTC
>Ga0255342_1004879_pt1 | contig 13375 bp, 9 predicted proteins | sample wastewater_treat_3_FD_192416 | JGI IMG/M metagenome (GOLD analysis project Ga0255342, IMG submission 192416) | Wastewater microbial communities from Lulu Island WWTP, Vancouver, Canada - plant14 | ecosystem: Engineered > WWTP > Wastewater > Unclassified | place: Canada: Vancouver, British...
ACCGCATTGCGAGAGTTGTGAAACACCACCGTCATCCAACGGCCCGGCTTGAGCGCCCGGTAATATTCCTTGAAGCACTGCCGCATCAGCTGTTGATAGTCCGTCAGGGCCTTGTGTTTGAATTTATCAATAATGGCTTCCGGGCCGGCATTCGTGATTACCCGATGCCAAGACTCGACCAGGAAGTTTAGGTCAGCATAGTATATATTCTCGCCAAAGGGGGGATCGGTAAAGATGTAGTCAATTGAGTTGCCTGGAATTCCAAGATTTGTTGTCGTTCCGGTCGAGGTGATTACATCTCGCTTCTGTATTAAACCTGTTGAAAATGCCTTAGAAAGACGATCTAGTTTTCCTTCGAGAATATACCACGGACTGCATTCAGAGTGCTGGGAAGCGACATAATAGACGCCACTTAGATAGCGGTTTACTTGAGAAAAGTGTAATGGGCCATAACGATTCAATACCGATAGACCCCAAATAGATTGCTCAATAAAGAATAACAGCATATGCCGTAATCGATCATCTGAAAACGCTTTTGCCTTACCCCACAAAGAAGCAACGGCATGAGCGGCGCGAGGCAGGAAGAAGTGATGAATGTGGGTTACTCCAGCTTTATCCATCCGCGCACGTTCGTGCGTCATATGCATTGGCGGTATTTGTACTGTTGGGATCTCTTTTGGAAACGCCAATGAGTTAATTCGATTGAGGACAGCACTATCGAATTTATCTGGCCTTTTTTCAAAACGATTCCCGCCCACAGAATATATGATAAGAGATGGCCGACGTTTTGGCGCTCTTACGGTTCTTTCGAGAACCTTGTCAAAAATCGTCTCATAACAACGATCAAGCTGCTGTTTACTGACTTGACTACGACAGTGTGGGCAGGGAAAATTTTCTCTTACCCGTTTTGTGTCCTTGTCTAATGCTTCATCAAGGAACACGACCTCTTTTGCACAATCGGGACAGGTAAAAACCTCGCTCCATACAGTGTATTCGATTTTGCCCAAGGTCAACCATGAGGGACAAGGAGTTTCACCAGTGATGGCCTTCATGATCTCGTCTTCATGACTTCTCATGTCCTTCTTGGATCTGTGCACGGTTCGGTACATCCACCCGAGCTCCTGCTCGACTTCAGCGAGTATCCGCTTTCCTGCGCGTTCGAATTCCTGAACGTTAAAGGGGATATTGTAGTTGGCAGCGATGAATGTCGCGGCAGGCGAAAGATCGTTCAACACCACTCGCCGAGGACCCCATTTGGGCTTATCGAGGCCCTCTTTACCCCATTTTTTCTCAAGCCTTTTACGGTATTCTTCCGGAGCCGTGGCACACCACTGGGCAGCAACCCCTGTCATTCCCGATCCGCAAAAACCATCGAGAATTACATCGCCAGGCTCAGTGTAATGAAGAATTGATGGGACAATAGCCAGGTGGGGCACCTTTGTATGGTACGAATGCGCTCTATAGATTGGATCTGTCTTGCCTTCGCTCACGTCAACGGCAAAGGGGTTTCGGCTGTAGGTTTCAGATGGGTCATAAGGCTTGCCATAGATTCCTATGAAATCATAGAGAAATGGATTCGGGCATGCGGTGTAGTATGGCGGGTCCGACAAAGCCAGGATATCCTCATCATTTCCAACGGGAAAACCTTCGATCTTCCTGAATTCAGGATCTTCCAGCTTTTCCCGCAGCTTATCCAGGAAGTATTTCCTTCTCTCTGCATCACTGGGAAACGTCATTCCAAGACATTCAACAGGCTTTTCTTTCTTGTCCTCGAGCTCTGCCTCATACGAGTCGTCAAAGATTGTCCCGTCTTTGAACAACTTCCGGGTGCGCTTATCCTTACCCATCGGCTTCCCCTTTTCCCTTCAGTTCTCTCCGCCCCTGCTCGGTGAGGCGATACTTCTGCAAGCGGCTGTTGGGCTTTTCGGGGATGGTGTACTCGATCACGCCCCGCTCCATCAGCCGGGCAATGGCCCTGTTCATTGCCCCTGAAACTGACTTGTGCCCTAAGTCCAGGGAAATCTGCTTCTTCGAAAGATCGGCCTTCTTCAAGGAATTTAAGATTCGCGACTCTAGCCCCGACTCTTGCCTCGACTCTTGCCCCGACTCTGCCTCTGAGGCAGAGTCGCTCGATAGCTCAGCGTACCTGGGCTTTAGATGGGGGGCCAAGGCATACACCTTTCCTCTCTCCAAGGGCTGAAGCAGATTCTGCACCACCAGATGTTCCAGAGTCCCTTGTGCCTCGGCCACGCTAAACCCACCAAGGGCCCGGATATCAGTAACGGTCACCCGCTCCCTGCTGCATGCATAGGCGAACACATCGGCCTCTTTCTCATCCAAGTGGACGCCAAGCTCGCTGACAAACCGCTCCTGAAGAGGTGTAAGAAGCCTCTCCCGCTTCAGGATCACCTCAAAGGCCTGGCTTTCCCTCAAGTTGCGTATCTCGGGAGGGACATTCCCCATGCGGTGCCAGTTGTGGACCATTGCACGAATCCCTGTCCCTGCCTGATCGCTCAAACCGATGCGACGGAACGCTCCCACGAGATTCGGGTTCCTCAGCTCCTTGGGGCCCGGGCTTAGAAGTTCATCCACCGAGGCAAAGGCATCGCCCGGGTTCCAGAAACGCGCCCCATTGAGGAACATCTGGATTTGAGCGTGCCTCCCCGTGTCACCATAGTCCTGGTGAACTAATAGGTTGATAGCAGCCTCTCGGAAGGCGATATAATCGGGAGGTGCATCGTGCCGGCGCAAGGTTGCCGCATCGATTTCAAACGGCCTGTCGGCATGCTTCATATAACGCTCGACAATGGCCAGCCATGCCTGGATGAGATTCTCTTCGATAACGATCCTGTCTTCCCAGCGCCGTTCCGGATCCCATTGATCGATACTTGCGGATATGATCTGAAAATCCGCCACCGGTCGGGACAGATGGATGCGTATCAACCGTGCCTTGCCGAACAAAAGGAGTGCAGCGCGAGTCGGAAGACAACGACCATCTCTTTCAACCAGAAAACCCCACTCCTTGAGGAAAGCAAGATCATCAAGGGTTTCATGACGGCCTGGTTCTCGCTCATCAAAACGTTTGCGATACCACTGAAGCGAGTTGGCGTCGTAGAAGTCCTTGGCATCAAGATCGAGAAGATCTGCGTCATAGGGAGCCGTCCCTGCATCACGCAAGAACCGCTCTATCTCCCTTTGATTGCATTTTTCATCCCCTCCACCCCTGCGGATGTATGAGTGCCGGATGTCACCATTGAGATAAACCGGGCGTTCATGCCTTTCAACAGAAAGGATACGGAATACGAGGACGGTCTTTCCCTCTATGTCGGTATGGCTTTCTTCTACCCCGATAGGTCTATTGAACTTCGTACCAGCTCTCAGGCAGCTCAGGAAGTCATTCTGCACACGATCCACATCCTCGACGCCAGACACTTCGTATCCTCCGGAAGACTCCTGAATGCCGAAGACAAGGTACCCCCCTGAGGTGTTTGCGAAAGCGGACACAGTTTTATAGGCATCCTCGGGGACACCACGACGGGCCCTCTTGAACTCGATGTCGTTCCATTCAAATCCCTGTAGTCTGCGAATCAGTTCCTGGCGATCCATGGTCTATTCCAATATGATACGAACCTTGTCGAGTTCTTTGCCTTTTGTGATATCGTTCATGTAGTCCTCGAACCGTTTTTTCATCTCAGCGGGCGTAACCGGTGATCCTCCCAAGAGCAGTGCAGAGCGCAGCTCTTCCGATTTCATGGGCACCTTTATCAGCCCTGAAAACACTTCCTTTAGTGTATTGATGAACTCGGCGCTCAGATCATCAGGCAGGGATTTTTTCTTCATGAACGCACTTACCATGGTTTTCTGCTCCGGTTTGAGCAGACTCAGATTGCCCTTGGTGGTCGGGTCATCCAGATTTGTGAGCAGGGTCTGGGTCCAGTTCTCAATAAGAGTATCGAGCTCTTCATCCAGCTTTTTGAGAGTTACGCCCGCAGGCTGCTCATGGTGCTTTGTCTCCGGTTTGAATGTGCAATAAGGGCAGATGGGAGAAGACTGCAGGTCATGGTCAGTCAGTGCAAAGCAGCTTTGTAATTCAGCCAACCGGCTCTGGAATTCAATGAGCTGCAGACGGGGCATGAGATCGATGATAGAGAGACTCTGGAGCACCTGCAACCTGCCGTCAGTCATGAGTCTTGCTTTCAGCTTGTCGTCATTGACACCCAGACGTGCCTTGGCATGATGAGTCATGTAAACCTGGATATATGCCTTTTTCAGCTCTAAGAGCATGGCCTTTGCCTGCTGCCTGAAGGCGTGGGTCTTTTTCACGGCAGGATCAGCAACACTGAGCATTATGGTGCTTCGAGATGCTTTCATATTCTTGACCCATTCATGGTCAGATGGCAGTAAGGCCTCGGCTGTGGACAGGTATGAGGTGATGGGCCCGAGTTCGTTGACGAGATCTTTTGCCGACTCGATCTCTTCGAGATCCTTCAGCGTGCCAAGATGTGCCGTAATGGCGGCTGCATCGTGCTGAAAATTCTTAATCTTTCCGGGAGAGTTGAATGCCTGGAGCGACTCCAGGAAGCCTTTTGTTTTTTCCAGTTTTGCACGCAGTGTCTGGGCCTCGTCTTCGGGCATGAGATTCTGCCCCCAGAATGGAAGACCGGCCAACAATGTCTGCTGGGCAAAAATGAGCCGTTCTACCAGCTTGGAGATGGCTGATTGAAGCTGGGCAACAGGATGTTCCTTTCCTTGGGTAATGTCGTTGACCATACCGGGAGCAAGACCCAACAGATCGAAGAGGGCCTTGAGACCTGGGAGGTTCCATCCCTTGGGCCGCTCGATGTGTTTGAAGCCTTTCAGATCGTCGATACTTTCAGCAGCCAGCTGGTTGAGCGTGGTGGCATCGAACTTCGAGCCCGGGATGGAGAGCACCGCATGCCCTGAATGGATCAAAGAAGCGATCACCACCACCACCCATTCAGGTTCAAGCCGGTAGGTATTGGGTGCAAGGTATTCGACGCCATAGATGTCCTTGATAAGCTCGGTTCGATTGATCACCTGACCATGCCCTTTTTTTTCGAGCTGATCGATAATGTACTTTGTGTACTTTGAGTTCATCGGATTGAGCTTATCTGCGTCCAGCAACTCCAGCGCATCGAGCACTGCTGTGGCTTGCTTGGTGCGGTTCTGGCCCGCAATGGCACGCAAGGCATCCTGGGCTGCCTGTGGCCGGCTGGCATTGGTGATGAGGAGTGAAAACACCGGATACTCAGGCGCCTGCTCCTGGAAATGAGTGCTGAGGCAGACACCGGCAACGGTGTTCATGAGATCGCGGAAGTTTATGGTTTCATGGGGGGCAATACCGGAAAGCTGTCTGATGGTCTTTCCCTTGGCCCACTCGGGCAGCTTCTTTGACTGGCCCTGATAGGTTACCTCAAAAGCCGTGGTCATGTTCTTTTGTAGCCACTGCACCAGCTCTTTGAGGTAATACGCCGCCTTGGATTCATAGGTGTTCTTCGCATGGCCTGACGATGTGGAGGCAAGATCCATGGATGCAGCATAGCCCTTGAGCGGTCTCTGGAACCCTTCATCCATCCACTTCAACCTCACGAAAAGCTCATCGGCGTTTTTTCCATCCTTGAAGTTGGGCGGTTCAAAAGGCTGAATGAAGTAGAGGTAGAAATCGCGCGGGGGCACGGCTGTAGATCGCTCGTTCGGAGAGCCGAAAAACAGATAGCCAAGTCGAGATGATTTGTTGCTGAGCCACTCGATCTCATGTTGCCATATCTTATAACCGGTGACATAGGTGATATCCGAACATTCCATGACCCGCTTCAAGGCCTCAAAATAATACCGGTCGAGCTCACTCTTGCTCAAGTATTCCGCCCGCTTCTCAATAAGCGCATCGTAGTCATCGGTCTTTTTCAGGTCGATGTAGTATTGCTGGTTGGATGGATTGACAGACAGAAACTGGCCGCTCACGGTCTTATGGATTTCACGGAGAACGGTCTCTATCTGCGAGAGGAGATCTTCTGCCGGGACACCACCAAGTTCTTCTATTCCCGGTTGATAGAGGCAGAGCGTATCGCGCAGCTCGCGGGCCGTCGCTCCCATAGGTGCATTAATATCTCCTGTGGTGAGCCGATGGATGGAGAGTGCATGAATAATCCGGAGAGCAAGGGGCATATAGGCTGGCCTGGTGAAGGCCTGCTGTATGCGTGATTCAAGGACCTGGCTGCAGTCGATAACCGGTTTTATATCTTGGTGGGCCCGGAAGGAAGCATTCTCCCGAAGGTTCGACCAGTAGGTATCATAAGCAAGAAGGCCTGGCTGATCTTTGGGGATCTCAGTATCCAGGAGCTTTTTCATAGAAAGGGATAACGTCTTGATTATCTCGCGCTTCTCGATGGCGGTGATCCGCTCAAAGACATCAATGAAGTCAGGATGAACCGGAAATAGATGAACGTACTCATCCATGCGCTCGTTCATGTTCCCGTAGAATTTGGCAAAGGGAAGGAGATATTCTCGGATCGCAACCAACTGGTCTGCACTCTTTTTCAAAAGGCGCTGTGCTACGACGTACTTGATATCTTTGCGCACGATGAGAATCTGCTCGAATCTGTCTTTGACCCTCTGAAGGCTGGCTGCTACGAAGGCGAAACGAGGGCTGTCGAAGATGGCCTCCTGGAGCCCTGCAATGAAACGGAACCTGAGATCCTTGCAGACCTCGCCGATCTCGCGGAGAAAGTTGAGATCGAGGATGATCTCCTGATCTTTCCGGGTCTTCAGATAATCAAGGAGCTCATCTACCACTAGTAGTAGCCCATGATCAGGATATTTCTGATGGAAGGAGGACATCATCTCTTCGAACGACTGCTTGTTGCTGACCACCTGATCCGCCTCAGGAAATTGATAGGTAACCCCCATGTCAGCAAGGTGTTCTTCCAGCTCAGAGGTGACGATGCCCCGCAGGGACATCTCCGATGCACCGATCTCTGTTCGGACAACCTTGAATTTGCCGGCGATGGTCTTTGATGATTGTGCCGTCTGATCATTGGTCAGGCAATTGATAAAATCAGCGTTTTCAGCAATGCTCGATATGACCGACATCAGGTGAGACTTACCTGTGCCGTAGTTACCCACAATGAGTAAGCCCTTGTTGTCTTTTGGATAATCAAACTGGATGTTGGGGATTACGATGGATACAAGCTTCTCAGCCATGTCCTCGGATATGACATATGTGCTTACCAGTTGTTTTGCTGCACTGCTCTTGTCAGCATCACGCAGCTGTATGACGGATTCAATTGGCTCGAACTGCAGTATGTCACGGTATTTCATGGCTTTCCTCTTTCCTGTGGTTTCTTTTATGTTTCTTTCTTATACGCCGGGACAATAACGAGTTCACGTGCAGTATAACTGCGGTATTCCGGATGCCCAGGGACTGCATGGACAAGATAATCTCCTTCTATCAAACCGTTCCATGAGGCGAAGATGGTTTTATTCCGCGACACTCTTTGAAGTGACCGAAGGGGATCCTGCTTGAGGCTGGTGTCGAAAATGATTTCAGTATTATCAAGCAGCACAACGTCTCCTGGCGCATTTTTTACAATCCCATCCAGCAGTCGTGGAAACTGGAGAATTCTTTGCCGCTTGGTGAGTTCAAGCATGCCTTGAGAGAGTTCCAGATTCAGATTTACAAGAGGGGTTCCTGTTTTCGCACTGACATCCCGAAGGATAGCTGTTTTGCCAGATCCTGATGGTGCCACGAGAAGCACGAGACGGTGATACGATTCCCGCACCTGCTGAATCTTGCTCGCGATGAGATCGCTCAGTGTATCCGTCATGAAGAATTCTACCCCCTGAGAAGTGACACTGCAATGAATGGGACCCTTACATTTAGCCTCAGCCCTAAGCCTCTAATGATAATATAATTTTTATAAAAATATACCACCAATTGTAATGATTCGCAAATTCTTTGGTCACTTGCCTTAAAATCAGTCAGTTAGTCTACAGCTATTTTTCACAGTTATTTATTGTTTAATTTAGTTGCCAACCGCTTTATTTCATCAGTCATGGTCAGGCAATAAAGCCACGGTGAAGGTATGCCTGAAATACCATAGACCACCCCGGCCGCCTGCCCGCAGACAGCCGCCGTTGTATCGGCATCGTCGCCGAGGTTTGCCGCCTTGAGCACGGCCTCGCGGAAGGAACCGGTGGTGTAAAAGCACCAGAGCGCCGCCTCCAGGCTCTTGACCACATAGCCGCTTCCCTGGATCCGGTCCTCGGTTTTGTCCCGGTACGCGCCGCCTGCTATCTCTCTGACGGCGGGCGACTGTACTATCGCCGGGTCATGGTCGAAGAGCACCCGCTCCTTGTCCATGCCGGAGAATGCGTTGAGGAGGATGGACGCGAAGAGGCGGCAGGCGTCGATGCACGTCTGGGATCCGTGGGTGGTGCGGGAGCTCTCGCCTGCGTAGAAAATCATGGCATCTCTATCGGGGAAGAAGAACATGGGCACCGGCGCCAGGCGCATGAGCGATCCGTTGCCGGAGCTGCGGGGGTCGGTGGGCCCGCTGAAGGGCTCTCCGGTCTTTTGGAAGGCATCGAGCGCCGCCCTGGTTGTCCCGCCGATGTCAAAGGCGTACCCGGTGCTGCTCAGGTAGCCGGTGCGGTACCAGAGCAGGTACTTTTTCATCTGGTGGTACGGGTCGAAGCCTTTCTTTTCGATGAGGCTCTCCGCAAGGCAAAGCGCCATAGATGTGTCGTCGGTCCACTGGCCCGGCTCCAGGTCGAAGCGCCCTCCGCCCACCATGTCGTCTATGGGCTCGAAGGTGCCTCGGGGCTTGAACTCCAGCGTTGTTCCCAGGGCATCGCCCACGGCAAGGCCGAGCAGGCAGCCCTGATATCGGTCGATCAGTTCCATGGCTATTCTCCCTCCTTCCATGAAGCAACCATGTCTCTCTGCACAGGCGTATCCGGAGAGGGCTCGTGAGCTCTCGGGTCGTTCAAGCGGAGCCGTGAGATCATGGCAAGGGCCTTTTTGCCGTGTGCTATCCCGTGGCGGGCGAGAAAGCAGCCCACCACGGTCCCGGTTCTGCCCTGACACAACCCTTTCCGAGTACAACCCAGCGGGGCGGGGTAAAAGATATATATTTCGTTCCTCTGCAATGTCTTGCCCGCCTCTGATAACTTTGTACGCTGTTATCATCTTGCTGTACTCTTCCAATGCCGGGGAAAATCGCCAGTCGGACCACGCTCCCGGTACGGAAAGACATTTGAACTTCCTTCACGACCCGCTTGATCAAGGCTCTTTTCTGTCAGAATCCACATAATCACATGTGTTACGTCCTCGGTTATGTAATGTGATGAAATGAAATTATAAATTTATGTTCAGCCCGAAGTTGAAATAAAAGCCTTTCATCTCAAACTCTTCGATATCTACTCCAAGCCATTCGACATCGCCTTCGGATATGTCAAACTGATACCCAAAGCCAAAGGACAGCCCCATTCCATCAGAGAGGGGAAAGCCAAGCTCTGCACCGAGGATCCCCACCACGCTGTTTTCGATATCCAGCTCGTCTTCGGCGTAGTAATAAAAGTCTGTTGCGGCAAGATCCACATTTGAATCGACCACCACATACCGCAAGCCGCCTTCCAGGGTCAGCTCGAACGGGGTGTCAGCCGGCATGGGCCTGAGAAGCACTGATGCGCCCAGGGGGATCACAAGGGCAGAGCCGTCCAATTGTGCCGCCAAGCCCTCTTCAAAAAACACATCGTCGTTGGCTTTCCATGTGGCCAACCCTCCAGAAAGGGCAATGCCCATGTTGGGATTCGTCCAGAAAACATATCGAGCATCTACGCCCAACGCATAGTCCCAATAATCATCCTGCCCAGGGATCAGATAATACGGCCGAAGCCGCAATTCCGCATCAGCGGCGTAACATACCGAAGAAACGACCAGGATACCAAAGACCAACAGCCCACATACTCTTTTCATTCTATACCCTCCATTGTAATTTATTTTTTCATTGATACAGCTTTAAAATCTTTCTCTTGCAGCCTGTTCCATGAGAACCTCTTCAATGCTCATGCGATCGATTTTATCTGGGTGGTTTTTCCTGCGATTTCTCTTTCAAATATCGTATGAACGAATTCCGGTCCTTTACCTTGAGGGCCTTCAGGAGAACCTGGATTATGTCATCGAGGCTCACCCCATACCTGGACAGCCGCTTGTGGGCCTTCAGAGCATTGGAGCCGATCTCTTCCATAATTGTGTCGTAGACGCCCCCAAGCCCTGAACTCTGTATCTGATCGATCGTATATGCTTCCAGAATCAGGCTTCGTATCCTGCCTTCGTTCGCATCCACAGGTATCTCATAGGCAAGATTGCTCGAGGGCCCTTCCTTGATGTCGGGGTTTTTTAACTTGATATGGCCGAACAGGATATATCCGCTGCCGGCCTCGATGGTAACATATTCGCCCGTCAATGACCGGCTCAGGGTCGTTACCAGTTTCGACCACGTCCGAAAGGGCAACATTATCGTCCCCCACTTCAAGGGCTTGCAGGGAATGTCATGCTGAATACCAAAACCCGTCACCCTGAATACTTCGGAAACACAAAGGGTGATTTCCGATGCTGCGGCGAGTTTGGCGGATTTTGGCTTCGCCGAAGAAAGAAATTTCATGTGCTCCTGCAGTTCTTGTATGCTCACGCTGGCTTTCATGCCCTATATTTCTCCATACACGGCACGCCGGCCCGCCGCTTCTCAGCTGGGATCATGCCCGGGCAGCGGGCGTACCGATTCTGCGGATCTTTTTCGTTCAGGTTCGATCCAAAGGCAACATATCCGCTTATGACCCTACTATTCTTCATGCCTCGATGTTTTCCCCGTGACATCACAACTGACAATCCATGCGAAGCCTTATTGTTCTTCAATAATTATCTGATTTCTTAAACCCGGCTCTCCTCCGGTATCCCGACATCCTGCTCCGCTCCTTCCCGGGCCTTTGGGCCTGCGAAGCGAAGAAAGCCAGGTGGACTGCACCACTCCGGTATTCAAGGGCAGAGCCGAAGAGGTTTTCGCCTTCGAACCGCACATCCCACCCGTGGCCCACGGATTTATACCGGGTCATTGTGCATTCGCCGATGCCGTTGATGAAAGCGTGGGTTTGAGCCTTGTCAGCGCCTCTGGTCTTACCGCCTCGATGTATGATCGCATCCATGACATAGCTCTGCACGAGCTTCTCATGGAGGAGCGCATAGGCCTGCGGATAGGTGACCACATCCATGCCCACCACCTCTTGTCCGATGGCGACCAGGATTCCCTGCTGGCCCGGCACCAGGGGAAAGCGCCTGCCATAGTCGATGATGTCTTCTCTGCGCTTCTCGTGCACGTCCCGCATGGCGCCGGTTGGGGAGCTCACCGATGCATGGTCCGCCTGATCGCGGATACCGTCCCAGATGGCGCACTGGTCCGAGCGAAACTCCCGGGTCGTGCGCAGGGATTCCTGCACGGACCTGTTCTTCATCTCTCTGAGCCTGGGTGACATGATGATGCCCGACTCGGTGAAGGTCTTGGACTCGTAGTGCCACCTGCCCTGCTCGGTGCAGCTCACCGGGATGATGGTGACAGAATGCTTTCCGAGCAGCACCGTGGTGTTGAGCACCCGGTTCTGCTTGGCGCCGAAAAGCTCTTCGCCGTCCAGGATGAGCACAGGGGCGCTTGCATTGCTGGTCACTTTGAGCTGCGGTACGTGTCCCCTCTCGTTCACCTCGCCGATGGTGATAAGGCCCTGTTCCATTGCTTCTTTCAGGACAAGATGCTTCACCGGCGGCTTAAACCTGCAGAAGAGCGGGAACACTGTCACATTCCGGTACCGCTGCATGTCTCCCGGCTGGATATTCATGATCTTCTCTTTGATCGTGCTCTCCAAGACCCTCTCCTTCCCGCCCGAATTCAGGCGTCAATTGAAATGAAAGAAGATATCTTTACTCCTGTTATTCGTTGGTTGAAAGGCCTCAGCGACAGAGGTGTGTCGCAAAATCGTGTTTCGGGTGTTTACTCGGCCGGGCGTTGTGCCGTAAAGTCATCTCATGAAATAGAGAGGAGTTTTTCATGGTCGACAATTCACACAGGACGGTGACACGGCGGCTCATGAGGCTCGGACGCATCCTGAGAATCTTCCTGGAGAGGGAGTCGGCGAGCACCTCATGGATAAGCCGGGACCTGGGGGTGAATGCCCGCACCATCCAGCGCGATCTGAAGGCGCTCAAGTGCGCCGGCATACCGATCAACGAGGAAAAGAAGGGGCTCTACCGGCTGGACAAGAGCCTGCTGAAGGATCTGGAGGTGTTCGACGACGCCGAGCTCGCTTTGATCGTGGCGCTCAAAGACCTGGTCTCCCAGCTGGGCAGGCCCTTCGAGCGGGCGGCCGACGGCCTGCTGGGCAGGATCTGCGACTACACCGCCTGCAGGCCGGTGTACATCAAGGTGAAAAGCGATGTGCCCTTGAGCGGCAAGACCATGAGCCGGATCATCAAGGCCATCCAGGGAGGCAGGCAGATCTCCTTCTATTACGAGGGGCGCTCCTCCCACGGCGTCACGGCCGAGCCCTACCGCATCGCATACTTCGACGGCGTGTGGTACCTGGTGGCCCGCGACACGGCCGATACCATCATCAAGAAATACATCCTGGACAACATGAGCGACATCCGCGTGCTCAGGGCAGCCTCCAGGAGCATGCCCAAAGATCTGGACGAGACGCTGGAGGGGAGCGTGAACATCTGGTTTTCCGGGGAGCGCGCCATGGAGGTGCTCATCGAGGTGGACGCTGCCTGGGCCCACTACTTCCAGCGCCGGTGGATCCTGCCATTGCAGGAGATCCGTGAGATCAGGGACGACGGCTCGATTCTGGTCCGTTTCTTTGCCTGCTCGGTGGAGGAGACCATGATGTGCCTGAAGCCCTGGCTGCCGCATGTGCGGGTGATCAGCCCTCCTGAGGTGGCCGAGCAGGTGCTGGGGGATTTCCGGACGTGGGTTGCCTGGCAGGGGGAAACGTGGAATTACTGATTAAACAGCAACCTCTTTCCCGTCAGATATCGACAGCACGTTGTCAAAGAGCTCGTGAAACCTGTCCGGCCGGAACGTGTGAACAGGGACGATCTTCCGCGGCCCGAGCTCACTGACCACGCGCTGAGTGTCCGGATGCCGGCGTGGCCGCTGGTGTGGATCTCGACGAGCCGCATCCTGTGACCGGCCATGAATTCCAGCACGGCCTTCAAGGATTCCTCTTTAAGATGGCCCTTCCACATCGGAGTTCTTTTATTCGGTCATTCCCAATCCAGAAACACAATATGCCTCGGCAACAAAAAACA
>Ga0255342_1004895_pt1 | contig 13333 bp, 4 predicted proteins | sample wastewater_treat_3_FD_192416 | JGI IMG/M metagenome (GOLD analysis project Ga0255342, IMG submission 192416) | Wastewater microbial communities from Lulu Island WWTP, Vancouver, Canada - plant14 | ecosystem: Engineered > WWTP > Wastewater > Unclassified | place: Canada: Vancouver, British...
CTATTGGCTTTACTGCATTCTGATAAACCCAGTCTACTACACTTAGCATATCCGTTACATCTTTTACTCCGACTTTCTTCAGTGCTTTTGGTGCTTCACTCTTCGCTATCTCCATAGCGGCACTAGCCACAATCTTCTGCTTCCCTTCGTTGGAATTAAGATCGACATCAAATAGCTCACTCTTATCCTGTACATAGCTAAGTAAAGATGCTGGATTCTCTTCTGCTTTCGCTGCCAATGGCGCAATAATATCAGTTAATTCTCGCTCTGCCAACAACTGTTTAATCTTCTTATACTGAGTTATAATAGCTACAATTAAAGCAGCTATCGCTGCCACTAACGGAATTAAGGCTTCGATGTTTTGAGTAATAGTATTGATAATGTTTTGCATTTTTCCTCCTTATTTTGCAATGGTATTCAATAAGTCGATGATATTCATCTGACTTGAGATTATGATATAGATAATATAACCAAGAAGTGCGACTCCGACAATGCGAAAGAAGTTCCACCACTTCGTTGCATTATCTCGACCCCTAGCTATATAACAACTAATGACACTCTCTACTGACTTTCTCGCTTTCTCTTTTACTATAGTATCTGCGACAAAGTCTTCGGCATGCTTACTGAACTCCGGATTATCGAGAATACTAATAGTATCCTGAATCATAGTCTCTCGCATACAGTAGCGCTGATCATTCTCTTCTCTTAAAACTAGCGTATTCTTATCGAGAATATGTTCGAGTTTAACAATAGCCTTACTAAGTTCGGATATACTATTCTTCAGTTCTGCTATATCTTCTCGGATCTCCGCAGTGAATGAGACTAATTCGTTTCTAGTAACAAAGTCAGTGCCATCCATCAATAGTTCCTCTGCGGTGTAATATAGACTTTCTTATTCGCTACACCATTTCCAGAAACCGATAACATCTCTCCCGGTGATAACATGATGTAGGTCTCTACTCCGGGAACTAGTGGCATACTTGCAGCTGGAGTAATAAGACTAGGCGTATTCCACGGATCACCAGATTCGGGGAAGTTACCGATAAAGACATCGTCATCAAATGTTAAGACTCGTACTAGATTTGCACAACGTCCGGGACGATAACGACGAAAGTATTCGTGAACTGGCGTACCAATTTCATAAAAATACTTACTCGTATCATAAGAATAAGTTATTATATTTTTACCAAGTTTAGCATTAAGTTCATTGATCATATCTGCAATATACTCAATGCTTATATATGATCCATTAGTATTAATAGTAAGAATTAGATCAATCTCTTTACGAATAATATTACGATCATCGGATTCTTGACCAAGATTAATATGAAGCTGAATATGATTCGCTTCATAGACATTACCCATAGCATAGAGATAGAGATCTGTCTTCTGATCTGGATCCGTTGGATAATCCGGACCTGTTGCCTCTATACTAATATACGGTCTTGCTTCTTCGGAACTATCAAATGGCAGAGTAGTTACTACTCCAGCTGTGGTTTGAATAATCCGAGTACGATATGTGTCCGGTATGAATACCGGGATGGGTGCGCCAAGTGCATCTGCTGCACCGAGTGTGGTAAGTTTCATTTTTCTTCTCCTTTCATATTTCTTGGGGTTCCTTTCCGAAACCTTGCATGTTACTAAATGGTAAACCTGTCATTCTGTCAATAAAAGATTTTGGATTTAGATAAGATTTGTGTAAATCTCTCGCCAATCGACCAAATGGAAACATTGTCCACATCGTATAATCAGTGAACTTTTGCCAGTCTCCTGAGATCATAGATGTTATCATTGTGGGAAATGCTCGGATAATGGGTGGTGATATTATCTGAAGTGGTGCTACATAATACGGATAAGTACCGAAGAAAGCAGATTGCTTCTCTTTCTTATCTCCGAATATCCATTCCGACATATCCTTTAACCAGCTCCATGGTGCCGGAAGCGCAGAATCGAAGAGTGAAAACATAAACGCATTCGCAAGTCCAAGTGTAATAAGATCCATTGCCATCATTCTCTGGAACTTATCCATCTCCATTGTGCCTTCTCGGAAACCATAGATCTTAGCTTGCTCATACATCTTACTTCTGGTGTTAATAGAATTATAAGTCCAAAGTTGGAAGCGAGTAAGCACCTTGCCCATAGCACTTCGTGCAATCGCTGGACGATACGGAGCAGTATAGAGGAATTGAGTACACTTCACACCGTCTTTGGCTAATCTACTGAGTATAGGATTAAAACGCCACTTTCCGTGCTCATCATAGTAACCTTCAAGAGCACCATTAAACATATTATAGAACTGGATATAGTGCGCCATAAACGCATCGGTACGAAGTTCTACTTCGGGTGCTCGCATAAACCACGAGACTTTACTATAGAGTGCGTCGGAAACATGATGCTTCTTTGCCAATGCTCTCAGCGATACATCATCAAAGACTTCATCGCCTGCAAGTTTTCTAGCGTAATCATCAAAGAAATTCTTCAGAGAATCAGTAACGTTGATATTCATACCACCTGCTTCGTTTATTAGATACTCTTCAATAACACCTTCTTCTGCTACTGCTCGCTTGAGATCATTTCTATTCTTGAATGTGGGCGAGAAAGTCTTGCGAATATAGTCCATATCTCTAGCTTTCTTGATATTATCTAAGCCAGCAGAGATAGCAGTCATTTGAGTACCACCGAACATATTCGCTACTATAGACTTAGTATGCGCAAGAAGCGATGCCATCTCATAACGTGCTTCAGCTTGAGATATTCTGTTTAGTGTCCAGTAATCTACTCTCTGAAGCTCCGGTGGTATTACTCCACTGGTCTTAATAACACCAGTCATCTTACCCAACTTATATAAGAAGTTAGCTTGATAAGAATCCGTAAAGAATAGATATGGATTACGTTTTAGTTTCATATTGGGATCACTAAGCATATCCTGAGTTATTACATTGGGATTACCGAGAGAGTCATTGACATATAACTTAAAGAACTTTACCCACGAATCTGTAGCATCACCATATACGTTATTTATCTCAGCATCTGTGATAATATACTTACTAAGTAGCCACGCCATATTCTTATGAAATGTACGCAGTACATCTTTGTTATGATTAATATACTCTTCCGGTACACGATTATAGTCTATGATCTCCGGTGATCTACGCTCCTGCGAAGAAAGACGTTTCTTTCCAGCTAATTCCCAGAGCATAGCATCGTTCTGATATGCAGTCTTCTTCGCTTCACTTCTACGCAGATTCTCCATAGCTAATTCGTGTATTCTATCTGCATTATGAATATGCTCATCTATTCTTAACATCTCTTCGGAAGAGTGTATACGCTGATTAAGATTGAGATAGAGATAAGAAAGATCATACTTCTCGGATAATATCTGTTCTCTTAACTTCATTAGTCTTTCGTATTCTGCTTGCTGTTTTGCATCGAGTGTATAAAGGGCTTCTTCGTCTGGAACTAACTCGTGAAGTTTTTTATTAACATCCTCTTCTTCAGTTATTATCGCTTGGAATTTGTCTACTACATACTGAATCTTAGGAAGTAATTTCTCTTTTAGTTGTACTATATCCTCGCCACGATGCGGATAATAGTATTCGTAAGGTAGTTCACCAGTCCAAGGCGGCTGATCATCGATATGACTTTTAATAATATCGACTAGCATATTATTAAACTCACCATCATCGTCTTTAGTTACTCTATCTGCTTCTAGTATCTCTTGCTGAATCGCAGCACTCTGAGAAAGACGATAGATACCATCTATACCAAGCTCTTGCATAGAAAACGACTTGCCCTTCGCTAAGAGATCGTGCATATCAAGCTGGAACTTATTCGTATCAAAAAGAGTTATATCTTTCATCATCTCATTGATATTGCGTCCACCAAGTATTCTACGAGTTATTTTTTCACCGAATAAGGTGGCTGGTGTTACTCTATATCTCTTTAGATAAATGTTCTCGTTATTATCATCGAGAATACCACGCTGAATATGCGAGATTTCCTCGTTATACTTAGTTATTATATCTGAGATTCTCTGCTGAATCTCATCACCAGTAAGTTCAAGTATCTCTGTACCGGTATTTATTCTATACTTCCGAATAAAGACATCCATATATCTATTTCTAAAAGATTCTGCTTTATCTTTGTAATATACTGCATCTCTTGCAAATAGATCCGAAGTCTCAAGATCGCCTTGAAGTGCATACCATTCACTAAGAACTTCTGCAGCATGCTGATCTCGTACTATAGATTCGTATTCCCATATTCTTCTACCAAAGATACCGGGTTGCTCTATATAAGGCTCGATCTCTTGTGAGAATCTGCCAGCTAACTGCTCTTCCTGACGAGTACCTTCAAATAGAATATTGCCTACCGTATTCTGAAGTGAACCCATAACGGAGGTAGGTGCAAATGCCCAACCTTCTTGAATAGAGCCGTCTTGAGCAACATAGGCAGTCTTAACCATATTAGCTTTCATCCCGGACTGAGTAAGTAATCTCTTATCTATGGCTTCCGGAAATAGGAAGTAGTCTATCTTACGAATCCACGGTTGTTCTCCATATTTGTCACCAAATATCTTCTGAATAAAGGTAGGTTTTCGCATATTAGTAAGTATATTATCAAAAGCTTGCCAATCCTGAATAGTCATCTGAGACATAGATTTATTAAAATAGAAACGAGTAAGTCCCTCTATAGGAATGTCTGTCTTCTCTGGAAAACCGTAGTATTCTAAGTTGGCTTTGATATTAGCAATAAGTTTATCTAAATTGAGCTTATCTGCTCCTGCATACTCTTCTGGTTTCTTGGATATTAACTTAGCTTGCTCCATGAATACACGCTTCTTCTCACCTATAAGATTAAATACATCATCTACTTTGACTAAACGAAGCGATTTATCTAGCGATTTCTCCTTCTCTTGTAATCTATTAAGCTCATTAGTTACTCTCTTATATTCTCTCTTTAACTGCGTTAAGCTCTTCGGGATAACTTCGGCTTCTTCGCTTTTCTTAGTTGGAAGTGTAGCTTCTGGATGTGCTAGAGCTTTTGAGATAACCTGAGAATTGGGCTTAAACATATACTTATTTATCTCATCTAGCCAGCGTTGCTGAATACCATAGAATGCTTCCTTTACTTCGAATGGAACTACCGAAGTTGCAAGTCCCATATTCGAATGATTCGTAGCATTACGTTGCTGATATATACGCTCTACATAGTCTTTTATGTTTTCTTTGCCTATAATATTGCCATCTTTATCTTTGTAGACTTCACGCATATATGAGTTCGGAAGCTTCGCCTGAAAACTACCCATCATAAATATGTCGTGTATCTTCTGCATAGTCGGATCAAGTGATCTACGATACCACTTCTGATCAATATCAGCTATCTCTATAGGAACCGATACTTCACCAGTATCATCTCTTGATATCTTCGATTTGTAAGCGTTTACATTGCGGAATATCTCGTTTATCTTCGGGAATAGTGTCTTTATATAGTAGTCTCTATCTGCTTCAAATGCTTGCTTACTAACGCCTTTCAGAGCAATATAGGTTGTCATATCGATTAAGTCTTGCTGAATGAGCTCTAATATCTTGGCTCTTGCTTTACCATAGACTTCGTAGGGATCGCCCTTGAGATCGTCTTTGGGAAGAATATCTTTGGCTTTCTCGAGAAATTTCTTTACTTTCTCTGGAGATAGATCCGAAGTACGCTTTATAGCAACCATATCATTATAGATATCTAGTAATCTATCAGTAGTCCACAAAGATTTATTTAAGAAACTCTTACCAAGTAATAATCTTACTGTATCCGTTGCTTCATCGTATTCGGCATAAGACTCGACACCATTGTATTTCTTTCCGGATTTCTGATATTCTATCGCTCTCTGAATATCTTTGAGAAAGCCTTTTAGTTTCTTGGAATCACTAGACTCTATGTATTTTACTACTTCACTATAGTCGCTAATAACTACTGGATGTCGTGTCATCTCGTGCATTATCTGTTCCCAATTCGGTGCACCATGCTTTCTTTCTTCCATAGTTAATCTCTGAAGAGTTTGATACATATAGGGAAGTCTGTTGCCTACAACGCTAGTAAGATCGAAGTTCCAGTCTACTCCACCAAGTGCACGAGCTACTCCACTAAAGTAGGTAGCGCTATTAGCAAATGTACGATTAAACGATTCTATATAGGACTTAGTCGTAAAATAATCATATCTTCCAGAAAGCGCAGTATTAAGTTTTCGGAATGGTGAGAGTGCTATATTATGTAGATATACTGCCGGATTGATTTCAACATCACTAACAAATCTCATTTCTTGCATATCTTCATAAGTAACGACTTTACCGTTCATTTTTACCTTGAATAGATTAAATAGAATTCTAGCAGCAGGCTCATCAAAGCTTGGAACCTCATCAAAGTCAGTTGGATCGGCTACCTTCGTAATTGCTACCGCAATCTTACGAATTGCCCAATCTACTTCTGGATCCGTTTCTGGTTTTGGTATAAGCTCAAACTTACCCTCCTCGGTTGATACTATAATGGGTGTTTTAGTATCCAAAGCATTGTAATACGCTTGCTTCATGGCAGTAGTATTATTTACTACAATACCGAGTAAGTTCCTTGCATAGGTTGTGGCAAGCGATGTCTTTGCCGTAGTACCCGGAGCGCCTAGAAGAACTGGAGTACTCATTATCTGTTTTAAATATTCTCGGGGGGGAGTAATCGCACCAAAGACTTCTTCGTCTGCTTTTCTACCAGATTCATCTTGATATTGCTTGATCTTCTGACCACGCCACATATCGTTATTCTTCTTCATCTCCTTCAGCCAACTAAGCTTCATACCCTTTCCAGAACCATCATCTCTTCTCCCAGCAAACCAAAGATAATAGCTATCGCCATCATCATCGGAACCACCAGTAACTTCTTTTGAAGTAGAATGAATCATTATTTCATTGCTATCTATATCACTAAAACCTTTGAATCTAAGTATCTGCATACCCGCTGGATTATCCTGTGGTATTCGTTGAACTGCTACATGATTAAAGAAGTCTTGAATAAAACCACGAGAAAGTCCTTTCGGAGGCTTTCTTCTGCCTTGCGCTATCTCCCATAGTTCTCCTAGTTTATAAACTTTGTTATTGAGTTCGATATTAAGTTCTCGTAGATTACGTCCAAGCATAAACTCATCTCTTGCAATCTGAGTATTCTCAAATGCCCAACCACGATTCTTTATCTTGTATACTGAGTTGCCTATCTTGGGACGCATTGCACGATTGACTACATATTTGTTGAATAGCGAAGAGATATATCTTACGGCAAACTTATCCGCAAGAGATATATCGTGTTTCATAGAGACTAGAGTATCAATTACATTCTGATAACTACTCTGTTTCGTAGAGAATTCGTCTGGTGCAAATCCTTCAATCTCGTCAAACATATTATTAAGATCATTGATATTAGCTATCTTCTTTACTATAGCTTTAATTACTTTTGTATTTCCGGAATATAACATCTGAGATATACGATCTATGGAGACGTTATCTATGTGCTCTACTATATACTTCAAGTCCTCATCGGTATACTCATTTCTCTTAAGAATATCGTCATACTTGAGATTTACAAAGTCATTACCTCTTGCGCCTCTTACAAGAATATTCTGGATAATATCGTTTCTTACTTCTTTGGATTGATTGAGATGAACTAGCATCTGCTTTGTAAGTGGATTAACATGATTGATACCAGCAGCATCAGTTATCTCAGTAAGTACTACTTTTATATCGTTTATGTCTATAGAATAAGCACTAACATCACTATCTGCAACTATCTTTCCATCTTCTGCTACACGAAGAAGTGTCTTATTTCTCGCACCAAGTTGCTTAATCGCATTATCATCTGCTACCATATCTACACCATTAGCTTTCATCCATTCTTGAAGTTGTGGAGACGCCACTTTCATAAGATATTTACCAAGCATCATACCGCCTTCGGAATCAGAATGGACGATAAAGCTCTTGTTGGTTCTACCCGATACTGGTAGTCCAGCAGAAGCATTGATAGCATCTAAAAACTGTTGAGATACGTAGACATTGCCATCTTCTATAGCTTCTTCTACTGTAGGATCGATTGCTTGCTTGGACTTAATCGCATGTTTTACATCAGCTACTACTACTCTGATATTCTTGAGATCTACACCGGGATCTGCGATAAAGTCTTCTGGCTGAAGTCCGGCACCCTGATTGAAGATAATCTGAAATCGCTTATTAAGATTCGAAGCAGAGTTAATAAAGCCGGGTTTGTTAATAAAGCTGAAATCTGTAGCTTGATTGAAATCTCGTAGATAGAGTAATGTATTCTTATATTGAGTCTCGTAATATTGTCTCCAGTATTTAGGATTAGACTTATAAGATTCTTCTCCTATTATTTCGTTTATAAATCTATGAAAATCTTGCTCGTGTAATTCACGTACTTTTCGAATAGAAGTATTAGTATATCTTGCAATCTCTTCTTGAAGTTGTTGGAACTGAAGAGTATCCGTTTCCGGATGTTTAACTACGAAATTGAATTCACCTTTATCGTTTCTACCGCCGATATAGATATACTTATTTACTACTTTCTTACCAGTAGTTGGATCTACTATATTCGGATCTTCATATCCTTTCTCCATCTCCGTAAATACTTTACTGAACATACCATTATGTCGTAGTTGCTGGAATTCGGCGTAGAAGTTTGGCATAGCGGATTCAATCTTGTCTGGTGCTACATGCCAAGTAACAGTCTTAAGAGGCGAAGAAGTTCTCTCGGATAGTCCACGAACTAATCGGAATATGGGTCGATCCTTCGGTAATAACTGCGACATCTTCTTACCACCGACTACTTCGCCATATTGAATAGGCTGTACTTCAAAAGAATCGACTACTATGTCTGTTCCGGGAAGTCTAGTTCTATTGTGTTTGATATAGTAGTTATCTCCAGTATAGTCATAGTATTTCTTCATAATGACATATTTATTCAAGACAGCATAATCGCTATCGGTAAGATTCTCACGGAAACGATCCTTGTTCTTATCTATCCATTTGTATAGCGTTTGCTTATCCGGATTCTTACCGACTTCGGTTATGAAATTATTAGTTATCTTCTTGACATTATCATCAGTTGCTTGTTCTTCGGGTAAGATTCTTTTAAAAGAACGAGCAAGTTGCTGATCCCAGTTAGTCTCCGGTGTATTGGATTTTATTATTGCGTCCGACATAAATGCACGAAATAGTTCTCGCTGAGTAACACTATCTGCATTTACTCCAGTATTCTTTATCCAGATACCAGTATCTTTATCATCATAGCCCTGAGCTTTCATATATTGCTCAAAGTCTTTCCAATACGGATCAGAACCACGATCAAATGCATCTGGTGTAATAACCGTAGCTTCTGCTTTTGTGATATTACGTATTCTCTCAATGTCGGGAGTAACCTTACCCTGAGTAGGAATAAAAGCAACTACATCGTCTTTACTAATAAAGTCTGGATTAATCTCTTTTCTTCCAGCAATGCTAAACTCATTCTCGCCATCAGTTACAATAACCGTAGAAAGAGAGAGTTGAGCAGTACGGAAACCATCTGCAGTATAATACTCTTCTGGAACTATTTCAGTAAGATTAGTTACACCACGCTGTATATCTTTTAATCTATTTCTTGCATCTCTATAACCAATAATAATACTTCTCGCAGTTGCATCATCAATAGCGGGAAATCCATATTCGGCAAAGTCTTGTTGAATAGCCTTGATTAATTGATCCGGTATTCTGTTTTCTACTTCGTTCAGCTCTTCCTGAGCTTTCTTCATTCCTGCTTGCTGAGCACGAGCAGCAGCTTCTTCTGGAGTTGGCATAGTGGCAATTTCAACATTATATGGCTCTATCTTAAATTTATAATTACCAGCATTGTATGTTGACGTATCTTCACCCATATTAGTTACTTTATAATATCCATTAATGTTTTCTCCTACACCAGTTTCACCAACGTCTAGTCCAATATATGATGCTTCGGTTAAACTAAGAGTAACAATATGGTCTTTATTTTTTGAAGCCTTGTCTACATTTTCCTCAAATATATACATTGTAATTGGTTTTACTCCCGGAGGAAGATTCAATTCTTCTACTGGTGGACGCCATGATTTAATTTGATTAAATGTAAGATTTCCATTATTATCATTTAAATTTTCGGAAACATACTGTATTAAATATCCTTTTCCATTCTTTACTATATAACCAGATTCACCAAATTTAAGACCTGCTTTTTTAATTCTATCTTTTGAAATTGTAATACCTCTTACTCTAGTAGCTTGTTCTATTTCTGAGTCGCTTAAATCTAAATCAAGTCGCTTTAAATCAGGAGGTGGAACAAATCCTTCTTCTGAAACAACGGCTGGTTTTGATGGCATAACAGTCTGAACAGTAAGTGGTTCAATAGAGTAGGTAACAACCTTAGTCGCTTTATCAGTACCAGTATTAGTTATCTTAAATCGCTTATTTCCTATCTCTATTAGTCCAGATTCACCAAACTCTAAACCAATATTCTTAGCAGTTGTAATAGATCTGGTAATAGTAGTCTTCTTTCCAGCTAAAATATCTTTGGTATCCTGATCGAATATTCTAGTCTTTACTGGTTTAAGACTCTTAATTGCTTCCGGTGGTAGTGGCTCTGGAGTTATAAGTGCAGGCTTTGTCGGTTCTTCAGTAGTGGCTTCTGCTATTTGATTAGCAAGATTTTGTTGTTTTTCTAATAGTTCCGCTTGTCTTTCTTTAACGGCAGCGACTTCTCTCTGCCAAGACTCTATAGTATTCTGAGTTTTATCTATTAATTCTTCGGGAATTCCATACTCTTTCGGTATAACCTCAGCTATTTTACTAGCGAGAAAGTTTCTTGCTTCTTTACTGCCAATAGTGCTATAGAATAGCTCTCGCACTACTTTCTGAGTACGAGGATCTGCTTCGGCATAACCATTGATTTCTTCTGGTGTATCCGGAAGCTTTGATGTAGGTTTCCAATAAGGTTGCATTAACTTATATGCTTGCTTCTCGGTTATAGGTCTATCACGATATGCGAAGAAGCCCCCTATAAGATATGCGTAGATCTGCTCGGGCGTAGTCTCTCTTCGCATAGTTGAAGGAAGACCAGTCCACATCGCACCAGTAATAGTTCGAGCAATAGCTTGAGTACTCAATCCAGCAGAAGGACCACCAATAAGCGTACCAAGAGCATTAGCGATAAGTCTATCTCCCGCTTCCATATAGGCACCACCAGCGAAACCGTGAAGCATGGCATCTATACCATTCTGCCAATTAGATACAGCAGCAGCTATTCCAAGACGAGTAGCACCCTCAATTACATCGCCTACAACTGGTTTACCTAAGAATTTGAGTGCACTATTGACTGCACCCATCTTACCCAGAGCTGCTTCTGCTGCGACTTTAGTAGTTAAACTGGTTACATATTTCGTAGCTGCCGGTGCTACTTTCTTCATCGCTTCATTAGAAACAAGAAGTGGTACCGATCTTGCGGATACTGCTTTGGCTACGCCTTTAAATGGACCGATAGGCAATAGATACCCAGCGTAACCTGCAGCTTGACCAACTGCTCTTGCCACTCTTTCCCACGGATTAGGCGGAGCTTGTTCGCCTATCTTGAGAGTAGTAAATCCTTGAAGCCAACCTTCACCTAGATAACGAAGTGCACGAAATAAATTAAAGTGTACTTCATCCTCGGTTACTTCACGGAATGGAAGTTGATAATAAGCGGCATGCTGCTTAAGAAATTGAACCTGAGTGGGATTAAATCGCTCAGGTTCTTTCATATAATATTTCAGGTATTGTTCCGTAAGATTCCGATTCATCCTCGGAACAAAGTATTGCGGTGTTTGCATCATATCGTTTATTGAGGAAGCATAGGCATACCGTATGCAGTCATTGGATACGTATTTTCTTCAGTTTGACCAATGATAGGATTTAACAATTCCTGAGTTATTCCTGCAGCCTGACCACCACGAACTAGTGCTTTTGCAATCTCTGCAAGAGCTTGAGATGCAGACATATTAGCATAAAGTTCTCTTACTGCGGCATTAGTAGCAAGTGCTGCTTTCGCTCCAGAACCAATTGATTTAGCTGCATCAATAGCTTTCGCTCCAATGCTCAATGCTTTCGCAGCCTCGGCTGTTTCTTTTGCTGCTTTTGCTCCACCAAATAATTCTTGTAGCGTTATTCCTGCCTTCGCTGCACTAGTACCAGCTTTTGCTCCCTTTGTAAGAGCTTTTGCTCCGCCAATTGCGGCTTTCGCTCCCTTCGTTGCATTAAGAAAACCCCAAGGAAGTAAGAAAGATGCGAGTAAGCCTGCTGCTTTACCTATGTTCTTGGCTGTCTTAGTGTCTTCATTACTATACCAACTATCTTTTAGTATTCCAAAGAGAAGTGCATCGAGTAATCCGCCACCAAGAGCAAGCGCTTGCTTGCTAATTGGAGGTTTGGCAAAATCTCCTTCAGATGTATCTAACCCATATTGCTGTGCATAATACTTTGCTTGCTCTCTTTCTGCTTTACTTAGCGAATATGGATCCTGATTATATCGAGCGATAAGAGCTATATTTCTTTGCATATCTGCTTGTTGAGCCGCATTCAGCATTAAAGCTCCAGTATTGAACGGCATATTTGCTAATTGATTATAATCCATTTTATTCTCCTAAGTTAAATCTATTTGTAATATATTGTTGTCTATTAAATTCTTGCTCGGTTGGTGGACCATACGTCGGTGGTATTTGTTCCGGAGCTTCTTTAACTGTAGCATACTTATTCGTGAGATATTTACCTAAAAGCCCACGGAATTGATAGTCCGGCTGTACTAAACGACGAGTATAAGTATAATTTGTTATCGCATCCAAGAATGGATTACCAGTCATCTTTGGTTGATACATATTATGCAATATGGCTTTCATAAGTAATTGTTGTACTTGCTGATATTGATCTAGATACTTTCCTTGATTCTCTATATATTGCTGAACAGAACCGGAAAATTTGTCATAATTACCAGTTAGCGCATTTATAGTATTCAATAGTGTCTGTGTATTAACTATGTTTTCTTCTGGTGCTCCTGAGGTTGTTCCTGTAGTTGTACCAGTTGGTGTATAATTATAGCCATATTGTTCTTGCATATATTGTCGAAAAAGTGGAGATTGCTCCAGTCCATAATTCTGATATGTTTGTGCAAGTCCCTGTGTTCCTGGAACATATCTCGAGAAATTCTCTGGCGCTTTTAAATAGTCCGGAGAATTGAATATAATGGTATCATAATC
>Ga0255342_1004903_pt1 | contig 13318 bp, 10 predicted proteins | sample wastewater_treat_3_FD_192416 | JGI IMG/M metagenome (GOLD analysis project Ga0255342, IMG submission 192416) | Wastewater microbial communities from Lulu Island WWTP, Vancouver, Canada - plant14 | ecosystem: Engineered > WWTP > Wastewater > Unclassified | place: Canada: Vancouver, British...
TCAGAAATTTCTTCAAGAAAATCATAAGAGACATCCCCCTTCTCGCAGGCAACTTTTTCCCCTCTGAAATAAGAAAAATTTTCTATCGTGGACCCCTCGGGAACTACTATAACACTGAAATTCTCTATAATCGGGATAAAATCAAATAACTTTTCCCTCTCCTCAGTTATCCTCATAAACTGGCAACCATCCACTTCTCCTTTTTCTAAGGAAGAAATAGCATCGTCCCAGCTGGTAAGACGTATCTCAATTGGTATGCCTATTTCTCTTGATAATTCCTTAACCAGATCCACAACAAAGCCATTAGGATTACCCTCAGCATCGAGATATTCAATCGGTGGGAGTTTTTTATCGCCTGCCAGCAGTATGGGCGAAATATCTTTGGCTGATGCATTCGAGATAGAAGATGTTATCAAAATAATCAATATTATAAAATGATATAATCTCATAACCTTATGATTATATCATTAATGACTTGAAAAAAAATTACAGGGTTACATCCACCAGTATACCCTTAATAGACGCTTCTAATCTCAACCCATCAAGCTTTCTTTCTAAAGAGTTAAGTCTTTCCTCAGTAAACGGATCATCAGGATTATGGACGCTCTCTAAAAGGATGATGTCCCTTAGCAGGTCCTTTATCATCTGTTTTATTTCATCAGGGTCTTCACTCAATAGATTGGAATACCGATTATTTTTAGCCTTGAATGTCGCTCTTGATTCTCCACCAACCACTACCAATCTCTTCGTCTCAGGGTCAATAGCGAATTTTATCTTTATCTCTGTATCTGATATCTCTCTATCTGTGTTCAGGGCATATCTTTTGAATACTCTGATATTTAACGCCTCATGAGAGGCTACCCCTGTAATCGCCTCAAAACCCTGTCTAAAACGATATACAGCTCCCTCTCCACTAAAAGTTGTAATCTGCATGGTTAACCTCTTCCTGAAAAATATTAACATATAGAAAATCAATAAGCAAGAGAGTTACTGCAGACTAGTCTGATATTATGACCTTATATCTTCTTCCGTTAATAATGTGCAATTCTAATTCATTATTATAAAAAATTCCATCTATACAAATTTTTATCGGTTCCTGAAACTTAAGAGACAAAAGCAACTTCTCATCTTTTTCGTCTTCTACCTGGTAAGAGATGGCAAAATTGTAGCCTCTATAGTGTAAGTTCTCTAATCCATAAATCTTCCCGGAAATTAGCAGGTCCTTAGGTAACTGAGGGGCAATTATAAACTCATTATTTTTTGTATCTTCACTTTCCAAGAATCCCATAATCTGTCTTATCAGAAGGGTCAGGGTAGTAGCTCCCCATCCATATACCTCAGCTGCCCTCCAGTTCTCGATATTTTGAGGCCAATACTCTCTGGCTTCTCCCGGCAAAGGTTCAAGTCCTTCTCCAAGGAATCGCCGGTCATTTTCTCTATATACCCTATCAATAATCTTATATGCCATTTCTGAGACTACCCTTCTATCATCTTGATGATTGGCTGACTCACAGATTGTATAAGTCCACGATGGCCAAAAGTTAAAGGGTTCTCTATCATATGCAGAATAACCCCATCTCTCTTTAAACTTATCAACCTGTTCTTCAGTGGCTAGCCGAAACATAAGGGGTATAAGATGAAGAGGCTCATAAAGAAAAGGATTCACCCCACCATAATTAACATCTTTCCAGCTCCATCTATTCTCCTTTATATCCCAGTCCCTGAATCTATTCTCACCAGAATCCCACAACCTTTGAGTCTTCTCTTTATATTCCTCGTATATTTTATTCCAGTATCTTACATCTTGTAGCATGCTTAACTCTTGAGCAAATCTTTCCATAATTAAACTGGAGATAGCCATAGATGCCTGTAGTTCTACCGGATATACGTAATTTGAGATCACATTATCCCCAGTTTGATCCGGATCCAACCTTGGGTTTCCATCCTCTCCACTCTCCCAGGTACACTTATATATAATCCAGCCATCTGGGGTTGTCCTTTCTTTAAGCCACCAATTTAGATAATTTGCCAGATAAGGATAGATATCCATTAACCATTCCCTATCGAGATAACGGAGATACATTAGATAGATATTATAAAATGGTAAACACCAGGCAGGGGAAGTCCCACATATACTGCCATCTTTAGCTATCATATTGGGCGAGCCATCCATAAATATACAGGGGATATTGGGAGTGATAGTATATTTTAGAAGAGATGCAATACATTCTTGAGCCAGATTTTTGTCAGCATAAGATAATCTCATCATATCCATGGTCCCCTCTGCTAAAACTACTCTGGGCCACTGAATCGTCCATGTAGGCCATCTATCTTTAAAAATACCCTGTGGAGGCATTACACACATTCTGGTAGTTTCCCAATCATAATGCCAAGATTTTTTCCAATATATTGCCCAATCCCCTGTCAGAATCGGCGCCCTTAAATAGAATTCATCCTCTCTATATCTCTCCTTCAATATCTCACCATAATTGCATCTTACCGATTCCTTTAGAGCTGAAAGAGCTTCTAACGATTCGCTCCTTAATAAAGGAACATAGAGCTCTTTTTTCTCCATAGAAGAAAGAGTTATCGGAAGTTTCCAGTCTAACATGTGGTTATTAGAAGAGAAGGGTCTCTCTCCTTTTAATCCCAATGAATGGTAGTATCTGTCAGTCTTAAGCGATTCTTCTCCAACCACACTTATCTCTCCCCTCCCTTCTAGAGAGAGGAGCAGATTAAAATTTATATTACAGTCGCCTTGATTCTCCAGTTCCAGTATACATCCAATTTCATCCTTTTCTATAAGGAAATAAATGGCTCTTACATTTAGTAAATTGATAGAAAAATCAAAGCTAATTACATTCTCCGTATGGTAAGAAGAGTACAGTATAGAAAAATCTCTCCGATTCATATATGTATTATTATTTATATCTACACCTATAACCAGATTAATCTGTGATTTGGCACTGTTACTTCCCCAGGGATAAGACCAACCTAACCCCACATATCTTTCTGAAGACCTGATACATCCATTCTCCTGAGTATAATAACTACCCTTACAATAATGATAAGGATTGTTTAAATATCCAAAGGGAGTATATCTATCTTCTATCATCTAACGATCATCCTTTCAGTCCAGTAAGGACAATTCCTCTCACAAAATATCTCTGAGCCAATAAAAATAGAATAATGGGCGGGATAATCATAACCGTTGAGGCAGCCATCAAATAATTCCACTGGGTGGAATACATCCCCCGGAAATAAGATAAACCAACAGCTACAGTTAATTTCTGAGGAGACTGCAGATAGAGTAATGGTCCCATAAAGTCATTCCATGTTCCCAAAAAGGTAAAGATAGCTATAGTAACCACCACTGGCATACTGAGCGGAATGATAATTCTAAAGAAGATGCTAGGCTCACTCGCCCCATCAATCCTGGCTGAATCTACTAACTCCTGGGGTATCCCCATAAAAAATTGTCTAAAGAGAAAGATATTAAATGCTCCTCCACCAAAATAGGCAGGAATAATAAGCGGTTTATAAGTATCCAGCCATCCAAGATTCTTAAACATAATATAAATAGGGATAAGGGTTACTATATATGGTAACATCATAGTGGAAAGGAGTACATAGAAGATAAAATCCTTACCAGGGAAACGAAGCCGGGCAAAGGCATATCCAGCTATAGAGGAGGTAAGTAATACTCCTACCAGAACCATAAAAGTAATAAACAGTGTGTTTAATATATAACGCACAAAAGGAAGATATGTCAATGCATTATAATAATTATCCCATCTTGGAGGATTCGGTATCCACTTTGGTGGGAAAACCCATATGTCTTCCATAGGCTTTAGAGAGCTACTCACCAGCCATAGAAAAGGAATAAACATCACGAAACCTATGACACAGAGGATAAATATGATTAATATTTTGGATATATTCAACTCAGTGCCTCCTATTTTATCCCTTCATAATATACCTGGGGACCTAAAACTTTAAAAACTAAGAGGGTCAAAGAAAGGATAATAATAAAAAGTATCCAGGCAAGAGCAGAGGCGTATCCCATTTCCAGATATCTAAACGCATGGTTCCATAATTTTACCACATAAAATAAAGCAGCATTCTCAGGTCCCCCAGATCCTCCCTGAAACATCACATAACTTACGGTAAAGACCTGAAAAGAACCAATAAGCCCCATAATTAGATTAAAGAAGATAACAGGACTCATCATAGGGATAGTGATATATAAAAATTTACTCCAGGATCCAGCCCCATCTATCTCTGCTGCCTCATAAAATTCTTTTGGAACCCCCTGGAGACCAGCCAGATAGATTATCATGCTTCCACCTGCACCCCAGACCCCCATCATCCATAGGGCAGGTAAGACAAATTTAGGGTCACCTAACCAATCAATTTTATTGACTCCAAATAATCCTAAAAAAGTATTTATAATCCCATATTCATAATTAAGTAACCACATCCAGAGTACACTATTAGCTACCGCAGGCACTATAGAAGGTAAATAATATACAGTCCTAAATATTGTTATTCCTTTTATCTTTGTATTTAAAAGGAGTGCCAGTAGAAACCCTGCGATCAGCTGCAATGGGACACCTACTATGGTGTAATAAGCAGTAACCTTTAAAGAATGCCAGAAAAGGGGGTCTTCAAAAAAAGCCTCCTTGAAATTTCCAAACCCCACAGGGACAGGATTAGTAAATAGGTCCCATTTATGAAAAGCTAGCCAAGCTGAATATATCATAGGCCAGGCAGTCCATACAATAACTCCCAGTATCGCAGGTAATACAAATATATATCCCCACATCATTTCCTGTCTTAATAGTCCACTCTTTCTCATTACTACATATCCTTCCTTTCATAGGTAAAGAAGGGGGAAGATCCCCCTCTTTACCTATTTCCCTTGTAATATTGCGTTTATCTTAGCGGCAGCAGATTCTGTAGCCTCTTTTGCTGTCTTCTTACCTGACCAGATTGGTCCTAATTCAGCATCCAGGACATCAGAGATCTTCAACCAGTTATCCGGGAAATAATTAGTAGGTGTAAGAAGCATACCGTATCTCATATAGTTGAATACTACTCTACCAAAATTAGGAGAATGAATAGCTGGACTTATCCACTTCTTCTGTGCAGCTGGAGTAAGAAGAGACTTTATACTGGGCAAGACATTTCCTACTTTTGCCCTGTATAACTGTCCCTCTTCACTGAGGAGGAACTTCAAGAACTCAAACGCTTCTTTAGGATGTTTGGTCTTCGAATATATAGAATATCCTGACTGTGGGATAGTAGTGTAAAGTTTACCAGGCTTAAATACTGGAAGATATGTAACATCCCAATCATGGAATTTTCTATCTACAGATAGACTAAATACATCCCATGTACCGGTAATCAACATCGCCAACTTCCCTTGAGCGAGGAGGTCAACGTTACCCATCCCTAATTTCTGTAAATCCTCAGATTTAGAAGCTATACGTAACTTCTGCGCTAAATCAGCATCTTTCTGAAGGACCTCATAAGCCTCAGGTCTATTCAACAAAAATTCCTTATAATCTTTGCTAAATAACTGCCCCCCGTTCGACCAAACAAGCGGCATAAAGTAAAATACCCAACCCCTTGTAGTAGTAGTCCCCCATTGCAGAATATTACTAGGATTGTTCGGGTCCACTACAGTAAGCTTCTTTGCTACGTCAACGTATTGATCCCAGAGCCAGTTTTTAGCCTTGGCAGGATCAGCTGCAGGATAAGGAAGCCCTGCCTTTTCAAAAAGCTTCTTATTATAGAAGATCAGTGAAATCTCTACAGCATTACTCATGCCGTAGGTCTTGCCATTAACAGTATACTGTCTCTGTAACGGCTCATAAAAGCTTGAAAGTTTCAAATCGGAGCTGGCATCAAAATAAGGTTTTAAATCTAGAAGGACACCACGACTACCCCAGGATGCTATGTTCTCTGCACTTAACTGGAAGACATCAGGGGCATTACCAGAAGCAGTCTCAATCTGTAACTTCTCATCATAGTTCTCAGGTACAGTACTCAGTATTACCTTGATATTAGGATGCTTCCGCATAAAAGCATCTACCTGAGACTGGTTGATCTTCATCATCTCCCCACCCTCCCATGTGCGATAGGTAATCGTCACCTGTTCCTGGGCTGGAGAGATGACTGGTAACAAACTTATTACCAGAAGCATACATAACGTCACCAATAAAAGCTTTCTATGCCACATATCAACGCCTCCTATTCTGAATTTTGTCTACATTATATCATAAATGTATGTGTTATAATGTAGGTAAAAATCTAAATGAGGTTTACATCAATATGTCCACAGGTAACGGAGTATTCGATCCAATAAAACTGGATGGGTCTTGGGATATCCAGATTCTTGAGCCACCCGAGTTAATTTGTAATTCCCTGGAAGAAATTGCAGGGAGTGTAACTTTAACTGATAACTGGTTAAAAATAAACGTCCCTGGCTCATGGGAAACCCAGGGAATCTCTCCATATTTTGAAGGGATAGGTGTATACAGGAAGTATTTTGACATAACTGATCAGTATTACTCTTTATTAAAAGAGGGAAATATCTATCTCAGATTTTATGGGGTAAGTGCCTGGGCAGAGGTCATTTTAAATGGTGTCAATATTGGACATCATGAGGGCATATGGTCACCATTTGAGTTTAACATTACTGATCTAATTAAGAAAGAAGAAAACGAGCTGATAGTGAAAGTCATAAAACCGGGGAAAAAGTTCTTACCTCTGAGAGAAAGCTTAGCCGGGTTCCTGCCTGATGTATGTATGCCCTTTGGAGGTATATGGAAACCTGTAGAAATTGTTGTAAAAAAGGATATATCTATAGAAGATATCTGTATAAAATCAGATATTCATAAAAATGAGTTGAATTTATCTTTGTATATAAATAGAGATACCGATGAAAAAAGCCTGATAGAGATTATTTTATATGATGGAGAAGATGTCTTACTTAAAAAAGCTGAAGAGATTTACCTTAATTCTGGTACCAGTAATGTACAGTTCAAACTCAAGATTGATAATCCTCATCTCTGGTCTATAGATGACCCATATCTCTATAGACTGGAGATAAAGGTATACAGCGGTTCGGAGCTATCAGACAGATTAATTAAAAAGGTCGGGTTAAGAGAGGTAAGGTATAGTGGAAGCAATATCTTAATAAACGATTCTCCAGTGTATATAAGAGGGATCCTCCATTGGGGGTGGTATCCAGATACCGTAGCCCCAATACCTACTGAAGAGGCTATAAGAGAAGAGATATCAAAATTAAAAGAGGCAGGCTTTAATCTTATAAAACACTGTCTATATGTGCCCATAGAAGAATATTTTGATATAGCTGATGAAATGGGCATGTTAATATGGGAAGAGCTTCCTTTATGGGTTCCTAAGATTGATGATAAGATAAAGGAGAAGGTCTACAAACAGTATAATGAAATCGTAAAATCCATAAGACATCACTGTTCTATTATTATATGGACATTGGGCTGTGAATTAGATGAAACTGCTGATTATCAATTTCTGAACAATCTATATAATATGGTAAAGGGTCTCACCGATGGACTTATAAGGGATAATAGTGGTTCAGGTGAATGCTATGGAGGATTGCTTAACGAGAACGCTGACTTCTATGACTATCACTTCTACACAGACCCGCCATTCTATAAAGACCTTCTGGATAGCTTTGCTGCCCAATGGAGAAAAGAAAAACCTTGGCTCTTTGGTGAATTCTGTGATAGTGACACCATAAGAGATATAAAGAGGTTAATAGAAGTCTATGGAGAATTGCCATGGTGGATATTTCCAAAAGGCTTTGGAATAAATTGGAATATATCCTACCACAGGCAAATAGAGAAGATAGAGTCCAATAACCTGTCAGATAAGCTTCCATATCTGGTAAAAAGTTCAATAGATAAATCACTTGTATACAGAAAGCTGGTATTAGAATTAGTCAGGCAGTATAAGAATATATCAGGATATGTAATAACAGGGATGAGAGATACTCCAATTTCAACCAGTGGTATATTTAATGATTTTGGAGAATTAAAATATGAACCATATTTAATCCGCACCATTAATTCAGATACAGTTGTTACTATACAATGGGATAATCGAAGAAGATGGATAAATGGAGGAGATAGGCTTATCAGGTGGGATAGATCTAACTATCAGAGTGGAGGTATTATTCGACCACATATAGTGATATCCCATTTTGGAAAAGACTATATAAAGAATGCCAGAATATTATGGACACTGGAGGATGGGGAGGATATTATAGGTGAAGGGGAGGAGTATATAGAATGTAATCTGTCTCCCGGGATAGTAAACGAAATAGCAACGTTAGAAATAAATACCCCGGAAGTATCCGATATTACCAAACTTACCTTCAGGGTCAAGATATATGATACTGATCTTGAAGAGGTCATAGCGGAAAATTTCTGGACGTTCTGGCTATATCCTAAGATATCAATTAATAAGTATAAGGAGTTTTCTGTATGTCTAATAGACCACTGTAATATATTTCAGGATGTTAAGGATTCAATATTCAGTAAATTTAATCTCACATCTGACATCTCTAACTGTGAGGTTATAATTACCAACACTTTAAACCAGGAGTTAATAGGATGTATAGGAGAGGGAAAGAAGGTCCTGTACATACAGCAGGGGGAAGGATATATCCCCGTAGAAAGAAAACCGTTCTGGAGAGAATCGATCCAATTTATGGAAAAACATCCTATAATTAGAGGATTTGATAACGAGAAGTTCTGTTCACAACAATGGTATTCACTTGCTACTGATACGGTCTTTACCTCTGAAGGCTTAGATAGATTGGTAGGGAATAATGGAAAGTGGTATCCTATTTTAAGGAGATTAGATGCCAGGAATTTTGATTTAGACGAGTATTTGGTAGAGATAGTGCTGGGGAAAGGACTCATAATAGCATCTACCCTTCGATTTCAGGGAGGGTTAGGAGATGAGGCAAATGGAATCTCGCTTAACCCGGCAGGTGAATATCTGCTTTTTCAGATATTAAAATCTCTACTTAAGATATCTTAAATATTGCATAGTATATAAAGTACAGACCAAAACCAAAGAGGAACAGAGAAGAGAAATATAAAACATATCTATAGACCTTTCCCCAGAATGGAAGGGATAACCCCTGACCTAAAATACCTATAAATATATACCAGGTATAATCAGCCAGTATATGCCCTGTGTAAAAACTCAGGATTCCAGGAAGTAATAGACTCTTTGCCTGAGTAATAAAACTTACCCCTATGGTAATCCACCAGAGAAGCCAGTATGGATTCCCCAGTGAAGTTAACGCTCCTGCCAGGGTTAAAGGAATTTTAACCGGATCAGAGTTTTTTATCTCTATCCTGTTATTTAAAATGGAGATAAAGAGTGTTATACCCATATATATGAGAAAGACACTACCTAAAAGGGTAAAAGACCTGAGAAAGATAGGATGCTCAAGTATAGGTTGAAGACCAAAAAGAAGGAGGATTAATAAGATCCCCTCCAGGATAGCATGCCCGGAGATAATCTCAAGAGATTTCTTCCATCCACCTATACTACTCTGAGCTAATACCAGGGTCATCAAAGGACCTGGAGCAGATGCCCCCGAAAAGCCAACCAGAAAACTAGTAAAAAATAATGTTATAATTTCCATAATCCATCTCTTTTATATTAAAATTATATCATAAAGCTCCAGGACAGGATAAAAATATGTCAATAGTCTGTGAAAATGTCAGGGGAAGGAAATCAAACATATGAGCTGTATCCCGTAGGGGCAATTCATGAATTGCCCCTACAATTTCGTCTCTTATAATAATCCCATGCCTTTATCCTCCCGCCCTCATCTCGGGGGAGGATAAAGGTGGGAGAGGGGAATATGTCAGAACTATTTACCCATGACAATATCACAGAACGATAACACAAAAATATTGACAGTGAATGAGTATATAGTTATAATATAGGCGATTCCATTAACAATGTTTCATAAAATAAAACACTAGGAGGTGTTGTATGCATAAGTGGGTTTCTGGAATCTTGGTTTTGTTGATGTGTCTAACCGTCTTTTCTACAATTTTACCAGCTCAGGAGAAGATATCTCTGAGGGTGGCATGGTGGGGATCGCAGGACAGGCATAACAGGACGCTCAAAGCTATTGAATTATTTGAGAAAAAGTATCCAAATATAAAAATCTACCCTGAATATACTGCATGGAATGATTACTGGACGAAGCTCAATACCCAGGCAGCGGGGAAGAATCTCCCCGATGTAATACAGCATGATTATGCATATCTATCAGAATGGGCTACTCGAGGTCTGGTGTTACCTCTGGATGAATACATATCTAAGGGAGTAATAGACCTCTCAAGTGTGGCAGAAAACCAGATATCTCCCGGGAAAATAGGCGGAAAGGTCTACGGTATAAATCTGGGGACAAATTCTCTGGGAATGTTATATGATCCGGAACTATTCAAGAAGGCAGGAATACCTTTTCCTAAAGTAGGCTGGACATGGAATGATTTTAGAGAGATAGCTACAAGATTGAAGAACAAATTAGGTATATATGGAGCAGAGGCGATAACAAAAGCGGATGCACAGGTATTCAAGGTATGGCTAATGTCACATGGTTACTGGTTATACTCTGAAGATGGAAAGTCAATAGGTTACAAAGATGATAAGCTATTTGTAGACTGGTTTAATCTATTATTAGACCTGCAAAGTAAAGGTGCTATACCATCAATAGAAACCGACATAGCCAGAGGGACGCTTGGTGTAGAAGATATGTTTATAGTTACTCAAAAGTCTGCAATGGGATTACTCTGGAGTAACCAGATTGTTGCAGTATCCAAAGCGGCAAAAGAACGTCCATTAAGATTTGCGCTGATGCCCAGAGCCCCTATTCCTAACGCTAAACCTGCCAACTACTTAAAGGCTTCACAATTTTTCTCCGTAACCTCTCAGTCTAAACATCCGAAAGAAGCTGCCATGTTCATAGACTTCTTTACAAATTCTCTAGAGGCTAATAAGGTATTACTTGCTGAAAGAGGGGTTCCAATATCATCGAAGATACAAAAGTCTCTACTCCCGTTTCTGGGATCATCCCAGAGAGAGATGTTTAACTTTGTAAGCCTGGCTGAGAAGAATAGTCTTCCTATTCCACCACCAGACCCACCTGGAGCTACCGATGTGGTAAATAACGTATGGAACCCGATTGTAGAACAGATTCTTTATGGGAGAATAACTCCGGATAAGGCAGCTGTAGAATTTAGAGATAAAGTAACCAAGATATTACAGCAGAGATAAAAACCTGTAAAACAAACCCCCAGTAGATGACCTCTACTGGGGGATAAACATCAACCGAGAAGGTGAATGAATAAAAGATGAATAAAAGAGAAAGATATAATAATGTCATGGGTTATCTGTTTATAAGTCCCTGGCTTATAGGCTTTTTTATATTTACACTATTTCCAATAATAGCATCGTTCATCCTTGCTTTCACCAGATATGACGTCCTTTCTCCTCCACGATGGATTGGAATTGACAATTGGTTTCGTCTATTAGAAGATACCAGGTATCATAACTCCTTAAAAGCAACATTCTATTACGTTTTTACAGCAGTCCCTCTGAGGCTGATATTTGCACTTCTGGTGGCAATGTTATTAAAACCTTCGACAAGGTTAGCAGGTCTGTACAGAGGAATTTATTATCTACCATCGCTTATAGGAGGGAGTGTAGCAGTTGCCGTCGTTTGGAGACAGGTATTCGGCTCAGAAGGGCTGATAAACTTTATATTAGGGATGATGGGGATTAAGGGGTTAAACTGGTTGGGTAATCCCAGTACCGCTATCTGGACACTTATAATACTGGCTGTATGGCAGTTTGGTTCCCCTATGCTGATCTTTCTGGCAGGATTAAAACAGATCCCCGATTCTCTCTATGAAGCAGCATCCATAGATGGAGCTAAAGGATGGGATCAGTTTATAAAAATCACTCTTCCAATGCTAAGCCCTGTAATCTTATTCAACCTTATAATGCAGATAATTAATGGCTTTATGGTATTTACACAGGCATATATAATAACCTCAGGTGGACCATTAGATACCACCCTATTTTATTCACTATATCTCTATCAAAAGGCTTTCCAGAGTTTCGAGATGGGATATGCATCTGCTATGGCATGGGTATTGCTTATGATAATAGCATTCTTCACTGCACTGGCATTTAAATCATCCAGATTCTGGGTGTACTACGAATCAGAAGAGGGTAAATAGGAGGTAAAATGGCAAAAAAGGCTAAAAGACAGAATATTATCTATCATATAGCTACATTTATATTGGGGATCATAATGATCTATCCTCTTTTATGGATGATAAGTAGTTCATTTAAAGAGAATGCAGATATATTTACCACAATGGGAACTCTTATACCTCCAAAGTTTACGGTGGAAAACTATATAGAGGGATGGAAGGGGTTTGGAAACGTAAGCTTTGCAACATTCTTTAAAAACTCATTTATAGTAGCTGGCATAGGCACCATAGGTACAGTAATCTCCTCTGCAATTGTAGCGTATGGATTTGCTAGGATACCGTTCAAAGGAAAAGATCTATGGTTTACAGCTATGATGATAACATTAATGTTACCATTCCAGGTTCAGATAATCCCTCAGTATATAATGTTTAATACCCTGAACTGGATTAACACATTCTACCCCTTAATCGTTCCAAAATTTTTCGGTTCTGCATTCTTTATCTTTCTTATAATACAATTTATCAGAGGATTGCCACTGGAATTGGACGAATCTGCAGAGATAGACGGGGCTGGAAGGATTGGAATCTTCTGGTGGATTATCTTACCCTTAATAAAACCGGCACTGATTACTGCCAGTCTCTTCTCATTCTACTGGACCTGGGATGACTTTCTGGGACCTCTGCTCTACCTAAATCAGGCTACCCTGTATACGGTATCTCTGGCATTAAAGAATTTTGCAGATCCAACCACTATAACTAACTGGGGAGCAGTATTTGCCATGTCGGTACTATCGCTAATGCCGGTCCTCCTTATATTTATCTTTTTCCAAAAATATCTTACTGAAGGCATAGCCACTACAGGTATGAAGGGATAAAGAACAGAGAGTTATATACCGTGTCTTGTTCTTAAGATGTGATACCCTATTATTTTAAATAAGGACTCCCTTATCCTTTCATACTTTACATTTGCCACTATAGAATCTATATATTTCTTATCCTCCTCAGTAAGTTCA
>Ga0255342_1004913_pt1 | contig 13295 bp, 11 predicted proteins | sample wastewater_treat_3_FD_192416 | JGI IMG/M metagenome (GOLD analysis project Ga0255342, IMG submission 192416) | Wastewater microbial communities from Lulu Island WWTP, Vancouver, Canada - plant14 | ecosystem: Engineered > WWTP > Wastewater > Unclassified | place: Canada: Vancouver, British...
ATCGTTAACAGTTTTATCTTCGCCATAATTGTTGGTATAAACTCTTTGTTTGATATGGGCTCTACCTTTTGATCCAACTACAGTGTTCCAATTCATAACTAACTTTTCGCCACTCTTCTTTTGACCGATGCATCTAAAGAATGAACTAATACGCCATTCAAGTGAGCGATAAAGTAATAAGTCGAATTTAACAATAGCAATACCTACATTTGTTTCAATTTGAATAGTAATTCCTGCTTTGTTACAAGCTGGGACTTTTTGTCCACCAGGGAATCTTCCACGTTCAAAGTTTGTTACTGTAAAGTTGTAGTCACCTTCTGGTAAAAGAACGAACTCTTGACCATCATTTTCAATAGAGTCATTCCAATCCATGACCATGTTTTGATTATTAACTGTATTTTCCATTAGTTGTTACCTCCGTTTTTTGTTATTGTTTCTACAATCTTTTTGAAATTTGGAATAATCCAACGAGTAATGAAATCTTCCTTATAATCTTCAAGTTTTGTGCCACTTGGATAATGCCCTTTTAATGTGACTACTTCTTCGACTTGTTCTTTGGTAATTCCATTATCATTGATTAACTTTTTAACTTTAGTTAATACTTCACTTTCTTTAGCTTCAGGTGTAGCTTTTTCTTCTCTTGTTTCAATCTTTGATTCGACACTAAAAAGATGTGCAATTCCATCAAAAGAAAGATCTAATTCATCAGGTAAATTGAATCTATTTTTTGCGTCCCAACAAGGATTATGAGTAGTAAACATAACACGCTTACCGCCTTGTGCTTTTTTGGTATTTGTTTCAGTTGTAATAACAAAAGTTTTATAGTTGCAGAATAAGAGCATATCGCACCACTCTTTAATTAAAGGTGCTACTTGTTTTGTTAGTTTCATTTCGTATCTATCAAATGCACCTTGCTCATCAGGAAGTTCAAATTTTCTTGGTTTTCCATGAGCAATGATTACAGGATTGATTCCTACAGTAATTAACTCATTTAATAGTTTTAAGAATTCACTAAACTCTTCTTGGATATAGGTATAACCTTTACCATATCCGAATGATTCAATACTTGCTTGGCGATACTTATTTAAAATGAAATCAATGCATAGTGTTTCAGCCCAATCAGCTGTATCGATAACTAATGTTTTACATACTGTTGGATTATCAATAACTTCTTTAACAATAGAAATTAACTCTTCCCAACTAGTGCATTTGATTCTTCTAACATTTAATCTTGATGTTCCACCTTCAGTATCGATAAAAAGTGGATCAGGGAATTGTGCAGCAAGAGATGATTTACCTACTCCTTCTGCACCATAAATACAAGTTTTAATTGGTGTCTTTTCAACACCTGTAACAATGTTTAACATGATGTTTTATCTCCTTTAATAATTTGATATTCTTCTCTAGCATCAGATTCAGGAGCTAGTACTGGTTGACCTTTAGGTTTGGTTACATAAGAACCTACCAATTCTTCAAATTGTGCTTTTCCTACTTTCTTTTGAAGGTCACTTAAAGAGAGTAGTTTTCTTGGTGCATATGGTTCAAAGCCTGCATCAGTTAGAATCTTTCCAACTGCATCTTCATCACTTATTTTTCTTTTAGTGATTGATTCGACTAATTTGTAACCATTCCACTTTTTGCCTTGTTCTAATGATTTCTTTAAAGCATATGCTTTAATATCCTCAGCATAAGAAATAAGTGAATCTAATTTAGGAAGTAAACTTTCTATCTCTTCATCGCTCATTAGGTCAGGTTTTTTATTAACGTCTACATCTTTTAAGGTATTTTCATTGCGTTTGCGACAGACATTTCTACCTGGGCAATATTTACAATGAGAACCTACCACTGCTTTTGGATTTTCACTTAAAGCTTCCTTGACCGCTGGGATAAGGAATTCTTGTTCCCATTTTTCAAGTTCAGCTGCTGTAAGTGAGTAATCTGAAATGTTATGGATTCTTTCTTGGTAAATAACTAATCTAATGTTTTTAATTGGATATAGATCCTTGTAGCACTTGTATGTTTGGAGTCCATAGATTGCTAATTGTGAGTTGATTTCCTTTGTTTCGTTATCGAATGCATCGACTTTTATGTAGCCTGTCTTATTGTCGATAATTGTTAAGGTATCTCCTGCGATAATTCCACAATCTAAAGTTCCGTGAGTATCAGGTGCATAATCCATATCGAGTTGCTGTTCAATCAAAACAATAGGTTTTTTACCAATTCTCTTTGTTTCAAAATCAACGGTACTAACTACAAAGTTTGCATAACCATTTGCTAGTTGTTCCATTTCATCTGAATAATGTTTGAAACCTTTAATAACATCTTTAATTGATGTGCTTTCGCCAGATTCATAATCTTCAAGTTTCAAACTTTCCCTAATGTAATGTTCTGCAAGTTCATGGCACTCACTACCGAACTCCGACATCTCATTAGTTTCTTCTTTTGTGGCTAGGAACTTTACGCTAAAGCCACAGTGCGTCCATTCTTTAGAACTTGGTGCTAGGATTGAGTGATTTCTTGGTGGCACTTTTCGTTCCTCCTTTTTTAGATTTTTTAACTACGATTTCATTTGCTAGAGCCTTGCTTAATGAAGAGATAGACATGAGTGCATTGAACTTATCTACATCAGTTAACATGGGTTTATCCCTAGCTGCTTTTTGTTGGCTTGTTGCCATAGACAATCAGTCTCCTTTCGTTAGATTTGAAGGTTTTTGTTTCCTTCCAAATTACAAATGGGTATGAATGTCTATGGCTGCCAAAAATCAGTTATCTTTTTTCAACTTTTCCCTTTAAAAGTTCGATAATCTTTGATTTTTTGTATTGAACAGTACTTCTTTTAAGTCCTAGTTCTTTACCGATTTGAGCATCAGAAAAACCATCATCAAATAACTTCATAATCTTTTGACTGATTTCATCTAATTGAGATATTTCATTCCAAATAAACTCCATTAGTTCATCTTTTCTTTCTTGCTCTTCATCTTCTTCATATGACTTATCTACAGGTTCAAAGCCATATTGTTCGTAATGTTGATCTAATGATAGGATTCCACCATTAACAACATCATCGCCAGGAAGGAAGATTTCACCATTTTGACGGTATCTAGTTTTGTCTTTATGTGGGCAGTTTTCACAATCCCCTTTTCGACATAAAACTTGAGTATCTTTGTGATAATCGGAATAGATATAACATCTTGATTTTTCCCATCTTTTTCGATGTTCTTCTTCCATCATGTTTCGCCAAGCATAGAAGTATTCTCGTGTACATGGCACATACATCCTTTTATTAGTAAAGGAGTTTAAGTAAGAACAGTAATTCAATTGTTCATCAGGACTCTTGCCCTTATTGAATTCTGCTAAATCTTCCCTGATTTCAATTTCGCTTGAATATTCAGGTTTTAAATGAATTGAGTTAGACATAAAAAGCACCTCCATTTGTCTAATTCGATGGAAGTGCTCCTACGCATACTCAGTCACAAAAGGGTGCAACAAAAGAAAGGTGGTTCAATTCCATCTTTTATTTGCATCCACTGATTGCGACAGTTTCTGCTATATGATTGATACTCACGCAATGTCTAGAACTGAGTATCTAAAGAGATGATCGGTCTCTTTAAGATAGATTTATATCTATCTGTTAATATGGTACTAAACATTAAAAAGTAATATAAGATAGAGCATTTACCAATTATTTATGCTCTTTTGTAATTGCTTTATAGTAGTAATAACGAGTATTTTGTGATATAATTTAGACAATCAATTAGTTTTACAATTACTAATTTTTGAAAAAATAAAAAACCATTACTTATAGCATTAAATTTGCCACTAGTAATGGTCTAATTAAGGAGTGAAATTTATGAAAAATAATTCAAATTTAAATGAAAATTTTTATCAAGATTGTTTATTTACCTTTGAAAGTTATGGTTGTTACTGTGATGTTGATATCATTCATGAGTCCCCAGAAGAAACAAGACACGTAATCAAAGCTGAGGCTTTAAGCAGTAAGCCTATTAAATTTGCATTCCAACCAAAAGATGGACTTGTAAGAATATCAAATAAAAATGGTTCGGTTGAAGAATCTAATATTCTAAGTTCATTTATTTCTATAAAAGAGAATGATATCGATGGTTATAGAAAGTTCTTTGAAAGAAACGGATTCTTATTTCCAATTGGTAAAGATAAGTTTGAAGAATTAGATGATGAATCAATACTTCTTCTTATGAATAAAATGAAAACAACAGTTGAATTGATGAGTCAAATTAGTGAAGTCGATAGAAAAAATTATAAGAAAATTCTTTGTTTAACATTATCACTTCTATTTGCTCAACCAGCAGTCCTTAATATCGCAGGTAAAGAATATAAAACATGCGACCATAAATTATTAAATAATGAATTTAAAATATCAAATGATATTACTAGTAAATCATTTATGAAATGTGATGAAAACCGTATGTTTGAAGTTAAGGACTCAATTTATGGAACATTTAAAGTTCATTATGATGAATATAGGCATTATGATAGTTATGAGGAAGTAGATGATTTTGAAAAAGCATTAATGCACTCTTATGTAAATCATGAAGATGCACCACATAAAGAAAGATTATTAATTGAATTTTTATACCACTTTTATTATGGCGTTGGATTTATCAGAACTATCACAGCTGATGATATTGAATTCCGTAGTTGCCCTGTAAAATGGGATGCATTTGATGGCAAAATGAAAGATGCACTAATCGAAGTAGCTAAAATTGTTATAGCTGAGGAAATTAATAGTAATCTAGATGGAGTACACGCTGAGTATGATAGTAATGTAATGGAGCCTAGATGGAAAGTTGATTCATTGTTAAGTGCATTATATTTTTCTATTTTTTATATGAAACCAAATATTGAAATAACAAGACAATGTGCAAATCCTACTTGTGGAAGATACTTCACGGTAAGTAGAACTTCATCTAAAAAGAAATATTGCTGCGATGACTGTCGCAATAGAGCACTTCAAAACAGATATAGAGCAAAACATAGAAAATAGGCAAAGAAAAAGAGAGACTTCATTAAATTTGAAATCTCTCTATTTTTTTATTTAATTCGATTTTTTAACCATGGACCAATATATTTTCTATCATCCTCGAACCATTCTTTGCATAAATAATAATTTTTCCCATTGATAGAAATTTGGTCTTTATAATATCTTATTCTACCATTTGAATCTCTAGTGTCTTCTAAATTTACTACTAAAACTGGAAAGGCACAGCCAGTATTTGCTCTACAGTAATCCTTCGATTTTAAATTAGATATATCCTCGTTAGTTAAAATATCGCTTTTTGAAAAATACTTAAATGATTCTTTAACCATTTCGCCTATTTTTTTGTTATTAAAATAATCATCAGTAAATCTAGAAGCATCTAAAGAAACATCTTGAAATGTATAATCATTTTGTTTTACTTCTTGTTCAAATTCAAAATAAGCATTTAATTCATTAAAAAGGGTGGTTTCTCTATTGATGATATCTCTTTCGTCCCACTTATGGTTATTGTTATAAGCATCAACAATTTCTTGTGCTATTGATAAAGTTCCAACAAAAACTTTCATACCCTTATCTTTTTTGCCTTCAATCTTACACTTAAAACAATCATTACTGATGCTTGTATTTAATTTCGATGCAAGTAAAGTCATATTGCCTATAGAATAAATTTTAGATTTTCTATTCTTAACTAGTAACTCGTGATCAGTTACTTCTTCAAACATATTTTCAATATTCAATATATAACTTGGAACTGTAGACCAATTCTTTTCCCATTTCTGAGGCATAATATGTTCCAATGATTTATTATAAAGCAAAGTATCTGAGTAATTATCTTCACCTTTTTCATGTCTTCTTATCATTTCAATCAAGAACAATATTAATGTTGCATGATTATTTTTAATTGTTTTTAATCCTTGAGGAAAATAATCCCACTGAACATCAACGGTTTGCTCGTTATATGAATCTAAATAAGTATTTGGATTTTGTGATGAAAGCAAACTTAAACAACATTTATTATAATTCTTGATGGATGCCTTCCATAAAAAACGTTTTAATACAAATTTTTGTAAATTAAATAACTTTGTTTTTAAATCGGGCTCATTCTTTTTTACCAACTGCAAAATATATGGATTAAAAGTAGAAATTTCTAATTTGTCTAAAATAAGCAATGTTGTATTTAATACATTGTCTATTCTAAAATCGTTGCATTCTTGATAAGTATTCTTTATTTCATAATAAGTTTCAGCATAATTAGATAATTCAATAGAGAAGGCTAATAAAGCCTCATAAGATAAATCGTTGATGTGTTCTTTATATTGTTTAGCAATTCCATCAAAGCCACCAGAATCAGAAGGCGTATATATACCCTTAATAGTTCCAAAGTCTTTTAAGAAAGAATCTAAATTAGTAGTTGAAATACGACCGAGTGAAATTCTTGTATCCCAAAAATCACGCCTATTATCGCTATAAAATACCTTGTCCCAGTATTTGTTATAATGCTCCATTACCTGTTTTTCTAATGCTACATTTCCTTTTACTTTGTTTTTCATTTGTTGATACAAATAGTTTTTAACAATATCGGAATTTGTGAGTCTCTTTCCCAAACTATTTACAGTATCAAAAATTTCTTGTTCATCATCTTTCTCATTTAAAGTTATAGCAATAACATATTTACTGGTAGTAAGGAGCTTTGATGTAAATTTCTTAAGAGAGGTCTCATCAATAGATGAAAAATAATCAATAAAATATTTATAGCAGCCACAAATATTTGATTGTTTATTCTCTAATATACCGATATCAATCGAATCAGACATTAGAAAATCATAATCTTCCTTATCTAAATAAGCTGGGATCAATCTAGGAGTTTTAATTACATTATCTACGTCAGCAATTTCAGTTTTATAAATCATATCTTCTAACTTTGCACGAATTTGTAGTTGCAATTTAGTATAGAAGTCTAATAAAGCCTTTATCAGCAAAGTTAATGTGGTTATTCTTTGTTGACCATCAATTACCCAATAAGTTTTATTTATTTTTTCTTGCAATATAAAACTGCCAATAAAAGGCATAAAACCATCTAGTGATGATTCAATTGAGTTTATAAGGCTTTTCCAGTTATCTTCGTCCCATACATATGGTCTTTGAAAAAAAGGAACCTCTAAAATTAAATTTTCCTCTCCAAACCAATATAATGTTTTGCCGTATCCGTCCATTTTATTTCACCCCTTCTATTTCATTGCTTAGTTGTTCTTTGTCATAATCATGATTTCCATCATAATTTTTCAATAAATACCTTGTGTCAATGACGATTCCTTGTATTATTTCATAATCTAATGGATTCTTCGGATCTTTAATCCAATCACCCGTTGCTGAAGCCACATTCCCATATGATTTTGTAATGCCAAACTTATTCTTTACTTTATTAAAAGGCATAATGAAGGCATTAAATACACTTGAGTTTCCTGCTTTTTCGTTTTTAACAAAACTGCCATATGTAATTTGCTTGTTAATATCAGTCGAAGGAGGAAGTGCATTTACTCCAAATTCAGGATAAACTCCATATCGATAATATTTGGCATCAAGAACGTAATACTTGTTTTTATAAATCATTATGCTATCTGGCTCTAATGCACTAGATGCTTTATCCTTGTTTGGTCCATATTTTTCCGTCCATAACCCATGTGGAAAATAATCCTCTTTATTAGTTTCGCCAAAATAACGATCAATTAACTTTTCCCAAACTGTTTCAAATTTATCAGTCCCAAAATAGAATTGTTTATCAATTGTTTTGTCATCTATAAAATCTATCATAGCAATCATAGACCTAAACAATTTTTTATCATTATCATTATTTGTGTTTGCCAATTTAGTATTTAAAGTGGAAATAAATCTTGCTTTATCAAAAGAAATATCAGGAAGCTCTGGCTTATTAGTGGTATATAACCAGCCTATTCTTTCAAAACTAGCATGAACACAATATTTATGAATTTTTGTAATTAATCTGTTTACATCAGGAGTATTGACTCTTACTACCTGATTTAAATATAACATTGATTTTCCTTGAATCATTGGTGTTTGAGTTTTAATAGTTCTAGCCCAGTTTGTTTTCCCTCTATTATCAATTTTATAAGAAGTTTCATTTTCTGTATAATAAGTACCATTATGATCTAAATAATAATTAATAACATTTAAATAAGCCTGTATAGGAAAATCTACCGATTGAGGGGCAGTAAACTTATCCATGTGTAAAATTCTATCTGTTTTGTCAGTAAAAGTTGCCAATACTTGAAATAAATTTTTGATGTCCCTTTTTAGTTCGTCATCACCGGCTGGAAGTTCATAACCCATAGGAAAATAAATGACAGCATTGTCACTATCAGCTTTTACACCAACGAATCTATCACCATCATCATTACTATTTACGTGGCAGTGTTCTCTAATATTAAAATGCTCACGATCTATAGGCATTTAGATTACCTCCTATCTTTTTAACTAACAATCGAGTTATAGATATTTTCTTTAAAAATCTTGAATCTTTCATTTCCTTTTGAGCCGATAAAAATCTCAATAACATCCTCAAGACTTTTGACTTTATCTAAATCAAATATGTCTTCTTTAGTAAATTTAAAAGCATCATCCCATAAGTATTTTAAAACCTTTTCTGGGAACCTACTATTTTGTTTATCATCGCCTTCAATATATTTCAAATCTTCATCACTAACAAAGTGAGTCCCTAATCGTTTATCCTCGGACGATGTCATTCTAATATTTTTTGAAAGAATAATTTTATTAATTTCAGTGAAGAAATGTTCCCAAGTTACAGTTGTATCAAGGATTTTTTTCTCTGCAAATTCTTTTTCAGATTTCTCATCTCTAAATTTATTTTTAATAAGTCTCATGCTCCATCTTCTTTGAAAAGCAGTATCTAATGTAAATACATTTTGGTCAGAAGTATTCATAGTACATAAAATGCTCATATTAGAAGGTATCGATACTTTGTGATTTTCATCTCCGTATACAATCCTAGCAATATCAGAATTAGTGATTTCATATTCGCTTTTGCCTTCTTTTGTTCTATCTAATAATTGAAATATATCACCAAAGATAGCAGGAGCATTTCCTCTATTCACTTCTTCGATAATCAAAAAGAAACTTTGTTCTGGATTTTCATAAGCTTTTTTAACCAAATTTGTAAATGGACCTGGAGTAAATTCATAGGAAACTGAAGAATCATCATTCACTTTAGGTAAAATTTGTCCAACAAAATCAGAATATGTATAATCTGGATGAAATACTAATCTCTCCATTCTATTATCATCATTACAATATTCGTTCTTTATTGTCCACGATTTTCCTGCACCTGGAACTCCATATAAAATAATATTTTTACCATCTTTTATTCTTTTTGATTCGTCAATTATTTTCATTTCTTTGTCCTCCAATTCAATTAAAAAGTTTTGCATAATTTTAGCTAAAACAACCAATTCATCATCACTAGAATTAATAAACTTTACCATGATAATATTTGGATAATTTTTAAAATTAGAATATAAACCAATATTTGAAGGCTCTATATTACATAATTTTAAAAAGTCCAGTACACCTTTATAATTCTTTTTATTGCTATAGTACTTTTCCTCTAGCTTTCTGATGTTTGTAAAATTGAAAAAGAAATCAACTAAAAGATTTGATACATTTTTTGTAGATAGAATTTCTCTTTCATTAAATGTACTAGATGCCTTAGTTGGAAAAGGAATGCTTGAAATAAATTCAAAATCAAACACTCCATAATCAAAAGAACAATGTATAGTTGTTAAATAAAAATTATATATTGCTTCCAAAATTTCAAAATCTTTTACATATAACGAACGTCCTAAATAATCAAACAAGCATGTTTGACTTAGCGTATTAAACCAAATATCATCATGTTGACCTTCCGACCACGACAAAACAGCCCCACTAGTTCTTGCATTTTGTATATCATTAAAAAGACTATTAATTGCAGCGTTTTCATCGCTCTCAGACAAACAAACAAAGTTGATAAATTCTTCTCGAGTAATATATGCCTCGTCTCTGCTTATATCACTTAATTTTTTTAATAAACAAACAATTACTTTTAATGGAAAAATAGTAAGTCCGTGATCTCCAACAGTTATTTTTTTCTTTATTAATTGAAGAAGAGATAATTCTGCGAGTGATAATTTTGATTCCGCATAAAACTTGCCCATCTCCGTAACATCATCTTCCTTCAAAAGACCATAGTTTCTTAAATAAGTATACCATCGTCTTCTCAATGCACCATCACCAGCGTTTTTTAAAACTCCTTTTTCATGAAGTATTTTTTCCATTTCTGAGTCTGATTTTCGAGGAACAACTAATAATAGTTTTAAAACTTCTCGAGTCTTGAATTCGTCTAAATTAATTGTCCTATCAATAATCCAATTCGCCATACTAATCCTCCTTAAATACTCCTGTTAATTCGATTTGCTTATATACTGCCATCATCACATCAACTACAATTGAATTACCAGCTTGCCTATACATTTGCAAATCTGATGTTACTATTTTAAATGAATCATCATAGCCCATTAATCTCAAACACTCTCTCGGAGTTAATTTTCTAATCTTGTTTTTATATGTAATATAGTTATCAACTCCAGCTCTATGCATTTTATGCATTGTGCACAATAGAGGTCTTGCTATTTTTAGGTCGATTTCTGGTTTTGTATAATAATTTCCACTACCCCCACTCATAACATGTTTTTCAACAAGTGGTGATAAAAAGTACTTGTCATCAATATCTTGCCCTTCTCTTGTCAATTCGATTATACCATTATTAGAAACAAAATTCCCTTCTTTGCAATTGGTTACAAGAAAATCTTGTAATGTAAACTCCAATTCTTTCTCAGCTGGAAATTCGAAATTTGAAATTTTTAAATCCTTTCTAAATCCAACAACAAATAATCTTCGTCTTGTTTGTGGGATACCATAATCTTTAGCATCAAGAACTTTGATATTTAAATCATAACCTAAAGAATCAAATGTTCTTTTTATTACTTCCCAAGTTTTACCGTGATCATGTTTCAACATACCTTGGACATTTTCATAAATAAACACTTTAGGTTTTATTTCGCTAACCAATCTAGCGTAATCATAAAATAAGGTTCCTCTAGTATCTTCAAAGCCCAATTGATAACCCATAATTGAAAAAGATTGGCATGGACTGCCTCCAACAAATAAATCAATATTATTGTATTCAGTACCATCTACAAACCTAATATCATGCAAAAATTTATCTTCAGTAATATTGTAATTTGCTAAATATGTTTCTTTAACAAAATTTCTTTTACGAATTTTACAAAGCAAGGAATCAACAATATCCTTTTTTTCATCTAAACTTTTTGCACTTTTGATTCTATCCCTTAACATTTCTTCATCAACATCTAAATCGATTTCACCATTGTCACAGGCAAAAACAATTTCATGCTCAACATCAAGTCTTTTTAGTGCCCACTCAATTGAACCTATCCCACTAAAAACTGTAGCTAATCTAATCATTTTTGAACACTCCTGTTTTAATAATTTCTTTCACTATTTCTTCCATAACGTTTACGACAATAGAATTTCCACATTGCCTATACATGACATTATCATCAACTACTATTTTAAATGAATCATCATAGCCCATTAATCTCAAACACTCTCTCGGAGTTAATTTTCTGCAAACTCCCTTTACTCCTTTAAAATCTCCAACATAAACTTTTGGATCATCAAGAGCCCATAGTTGTTTTTCGATTGGATAAAAAATCATATCTCCGCACCAATTGAACTGTTGATTGGCAGTTTGAGTACGTGCAATCTTAGAATTAATGCTTACTCTTTTTTGAAGACTCTTTTTACTAGTAACCCATTTAAATCCTTTTTCACCATGAAAGTATTTTTTATCAATTGGTTCATCGTCTAAAAAATCCTTTACTTCCTTCGTTAGCTTATGACCTTTAGGAAATTCAAAACTAGTAATATTCAAGTCCTTACGAAATCCAACAACGTAAACTCTTGTTCGATTTTGTGGTATTCCATAATTTTTTGCAACCAATTTTTGAAATGACCAATCATATCCTAAAGAATCAAAAATTTTAGTAATTATATCAAAAGTTTTTCCACCATCATGGTTTAAGAGACCTGGTACATTTTCATAAATAAAGACTTTTGGTTTTATCTCAGATATCATTCTTGCATAATCATAGAATAAAGTTCCACGAGCATCTTCTAACCCTTTTCGATATCCACTTATAGAAAAAGATTGACAAGGACTTCCGCCAACAAATAAATCAACTTTATTTTCAAACATTCTTCCATTTACAAAACGTATATCCTCAAACCATTTTGAATCATCAATTTTATAGTTTGCAAAATAAGTTGCTTTAACATTATTTATTTTCCCGGTTTTTTTATACAATTCTTCAATTATATTTTTAGTTTCAGTATCATTTTTATTTTCAATCATTTTTTGAATGTCTTTCACATCAAGATTTAGATATCTCTCTCCGTTATCACACGCAAAAATTATTTCATTTTTAATTTTTAGTTTTTTAAGAGCAAATTCTATTGATCCTATACCGCTAAAAACAGTAGCAAGTCTAATCATTAAAATGTCTCCTTTTCAAAAAATATTTTATTCTCACGGCACAATTCTTCAAAAGCCACTAAATCCTTCTTCGATGGAGCAAATTTTCCGTTTTCCCATCTGCAAATTGTGGCAATTGAAACATGAAGCATCTCGCCTAGTTTTTCTTGTGATAAATTTAATCTAGCCCTAACCAATATAACTTTATCTTTAAACTCCATTACTGAACCTCCAAATTAAACATTGATGAACATATTTTATCATTTTTTAACATTTTTTTCAATCAAATGAGCATATTATTTTTTTAAAATTTGACCCCTAGCAAAAAGTGAATACCCCCTACTTAAAAAGTGAATACCCCCTACCCCTTTCGGTAAAAAGTTGAAATTCAAAGTAAATAAAAAACTAGAACAGCTGCATAGAAACAACCAATTCTAGTTAATAATTATTGGTAAATAGGAAGAAAACTCCTATCTGCCAAAGAAAAAGGATGACATTTATTGTATCATCCTGACTTTTCTTATATGGTGACCTGTATGGGATTCGAACCCATGAATGCAAGCGTGAGAGGCTTGTGAGTTAAGCCACTTCTCCAACAGGCCAAGTAAAATAAAGCATTTTAAAATGCTTTATTCACCATATTTAAGTTTA
>Ga0255342_1004919_pt1 | contig 13277 bp, 17 predicted proteins | sample wastewater_treat_3_FD_192416 | JGI IMG/M metagenome (GOLD analysis project Ga0255342, IMG submission 192416) | Wastewater microbial communities from Lulu Island WWTP, Vancouver, Canada - plant14 | ecosystem: Engineered > WWTP > Wastewater > Unclassified | place: Canada: Vancouver, British...
CCACCGTCCGACCCTGCGCCGCCTCTGCGGATGGGAGACGCTCGGCGAGGTGCCTTCGGAGGCGACCTTCTCCCGCGCCTTCGACGCCTTCGCCCGCGAGACGGCGAAAGCTGAGCGTCTTTCCCGCGAGATCAACGCCGAGATCGAAGCCCTGATCTTGGGTAAGAAGAAGATTGGGGCATGATCGAATGGGATATGCAGACGCATATTGTGCTTTAACGAAATGAATCGTAGGCACGAATGGAGACAGAGAAAACAAAGGCCCCTCCGTTTCGGGAGGGGCCACGGGATCCGATGTCCTATCTTTGGTCACGGGGCGGACAGGGATCGTTTCCGTAAGAAATGGAGTCGCGAATCTGACCGTTTGGCCGATGAATCACGACTTCCAAACCTTCGCGTTTGCCAAGGTCTGTTGCCTGGCGTACGGCTTGCGTCTGCGTCGGGGCCACAAAGGAGGCCCTTCCAGCGTTGGGCCGCACGGCGGCCCAACCGTCCCCTCGGGGAACTACATGGATTCTTTTTTCCATGTTTCGTTATCCTCCCGAACTGTCTGCCACACCGTTCATCGGCTGCCCGAACCGTTCGGAATCTGGGCATTGACGGGGACGGCATCATATGCCATACTGTTCGTGCTTTTGATCGGAACAGCATTTCCGTCTTAGTGACAGAATGTGATTTCCTTGGCCGGTGTTGTTGCATCGGCCTTTTATCGGTAATCACGGTTGACAGAATAATAAATTATTGATGAGTTTGTCAATCACGATGAACGGAAGGAGGCCATGATGAATGAAACAACCGTGTTGCGTGACTTGCGGATGAGCCGAGGCTGGTCCCTGCAAGACCTCGCCGAGAAGTTGGACGGTGCTGTCAGTCGGCAGTCGCTGCACAAGTACGAGAATGGTGACGCGACGCCTTCGCCTTCGATTTTGACTAAACTTGCTCGTGTTTTTGGTGTGACCCCGCTTGAGTTGGTCACCGGGCCAGACTGTTTGGTTGAGATCAAGGCGTTTAGAAAGCGAGCCGGTTTGCGGGTCAAAACCGAAAAGTCGCTTCGCGATCAGTTTGTTGAAGAGGCGCAAAAGCGTTTCGCTGTACAGTTCAAGTGCGCAGGACAACTCCGAGTGAAAAAGGAACTTCAAGGAGTCTGTTCAGGAGAAGAGCCGGAGTGCGCCGCAAAAAAATTACGGCAACATTGGTCGCTTGGCGAAGCGGCCATCGCAAGCCTCACGATCACCATGGAAGATCATCAGATTCATGTGATCCCGCTCGATGCCGATGAGAAGTTTGACGGCGTTTGCGCAGTCGCCAAAGGCGCATCAGGTGCCCTGTGTGGTTACGCGGTTGGTGTTCGGAAAATGGAGTCTGGCGGACGTCAACGCCTGACGCTGGCGCATGAGCTTGGACACCTCGTCCTTGACACAGAGGACGAAGATAAGGCGTTTCGCTTTGCCGGCGCACTATTGGCTCCGAAAGAAGTGATGTTTCGGAAACTCGGAGAGAAACGAAACCGGATTAAAAGGGCGGAGTTGGACGCACTGAGTGAAGAATTTGGTATGAGTCCTGAGGCAATCATCCGTCGCGCATACGATTTGGAGATCATTACCAAGGACTCTTACGCATTTTGGTCGAGACTTCTCCGCAAGAACGGAGTGAAAAAGGCAGACAACATCCCCAAGGAAGATAGTACATGGCTACATCGACAGGTCATGAAGGGCTATGCTGAGCGAATCATCACCGAAGAGCAGGCTCGCGACTGGCTAGGTGATGAACAGTTTAATCGGCTGATCGGACAGGACATGCACACGACGCAATGGGATCTTCGCAAAAAGACCAAAGCTGAGCGTGCAGAACTTTTGAGCCAAGCGGCAGCGGCAGCGGAATCGTACTACAACAGTGACCGGTTCGACTGCGTCGCGGAGGCAGGGGAGGTACACGATGATGGCGGACTTGCCTGAGCGTGGAGAGATTTGGCTGGTCAGATTTGACCCGTCGGTCGGCGATGAGATCAGAAAAGAGCGGCCAGCGTTGCGCTGGCCGCTGGCTGGCGGGCTCGTTTAACATCTTCGATCTGCAATTGTCTCGTATTGTGGTTGTTAATTACTTGTCCAATCAATCCTATCGATGAACCAAATAAAGCTGCACCTGCAGAAATCAACGCAATGGCAACTGTTGTATTCATTTCATTACCTTCCCTTCCGTGCCCAACGACAAAGCGGAGGCGCGGTATCCCGTCGCCTCCCGCGCCTGGTTCGGTCTTAGTCTTCGATGCCAAGTATTACAAGCGGAACTGACGGAACACCTCGTCCTTGTCTGACGACGTTGTAGAACTCGCCTTCGTAGTACGCTACGCCGGAACTCATGTGGCTTTGAAGCGACTTCATGGGCAAGATTTCAATGCCGACGTCAATTTGATCGCGGACGTAGAAGGCGAGATGCTTGACGAACAGGTCGTATGCCACAAACGCGTACTTGCCGAATTGAACCTCAACGGCCACACGGTCCTTCACGAAATCGGTCTGATTGTAGCTGAATATCGGTTTCTCGCCTGCCGCCTCAATCTCCTTCTTTTGTTCAGCAGCAGACATTGCGAGCGTCTTCCGAATCAGCTTCTCGCTTCGTGTCACCCAATAGCTGACGCGACTTTCATCCCACTTCTTCAAGTGAAGAAATCGCTTGAAAGCCGCATTCATCTCAATCGGACTGAAGAGCAACTCGCCCCTCATCGTTTTTTCTTTTGACACCTTGGTCTTGCACTTGCCAGCATCGACCGCAGCGATAACATCCTGAATTTCCTTCCACAGTGCCGGCTTGTGGACGATCAGAAATTCAAGCCCATTGAGATGGGAGTAGGTTTCGGCAATTCTCATCGAGTGGCATACCTTTCTCGTTTGCGCTGCTTCTCCAGAAGCACCATCTGGGCAGCATCGGTCTTGGCAGTCCACGGGGCGATTGTAAGACTGTTTCCGGCCTCGACCGGGTCGTAAACCGGCTTATGCATCGGGCGCGTTCGGAGTGTTCCTGCGAGTTCAGCTTCGATCCTTTCCCGCGCAAGGGTCACGTACTTCGGAACCACCTCCGCCCCAGCCCCTCGACGGCCGTGCCGCACGGCAGCGACAACCGTTGTCCCCGACCCGAGGAACGGATCGAAGACCCAGTCGTCTTTCTTCGTCATGGAAAGGACCAAGCGTTCAATCAACTCAACGGGAAACTGGCAAGGGTGCTCAGTCTTCTCCACATGGTTGCTCTTTACGTTGGGAATAACCCACATATCCCCGGGATTCTTCCCCAAAGGATTACAGGAGTATTTCCCCGCATTCGGTCCCTTAAAGTACTTCTTGCCTGGGTACTTCTGCGGAACTCGAACGGGATCTAAGTCGAAAACATACTCATCCGACTTTGTAAACCACACAATGGTTTCGTACCGCCCTGAAAAACGTTTAGAGCAGTGCAACCCGTGCTCGAAATGCCAGATGATCCGATTACGCATTCGTAGCCCAAGACTTGTGAAGATCGGATAGAGGATGGTGTCTAGGGGGATAATGGCTCCGTCGTCAACGTAGTTTCCCACCTGCCAGCAGACGCTACCACGTGGGGAGAGACACCGGACGCACTCTCGAATGACTTCAGCCTGTTGTGCTAGGTAACTGTCAAGCTTCAGCCGTTTCTCGTATTCCTTGCCGATGTTGTAGGGCGGCGAGGTAACGACAAGTCCAAATACCCCGTCCGGGCAGTTCCGTAGCATGTCAAGGCAGCCGCCGGGAAACACGACGGTACGCTCGCTTGGGTCAAACTGCTCGGCTATCTTCTGTTCTTTCTCAAACATGGTTACACAATACCGCATCAGCGTTGCCGGGTCAATTCCACCCGAATGTTGATTTGTCGCTTTTCCCGGTGGCCGAACGTCAGAGGCTAGACATGCCGCGGAGCGGCATTGTCTACGCCGACTGGTTCGCAATCATCTGATAACCGTGTCCTACTTTTCAAGAATATCCTTTAATGCCTGTTTGCGTTTTGCTGATGTGACCTGATTCTTACATTTTGCGCAAATGTTACTGAAGTGCTTTCCGTTGATTGTTCCGTTGTATCCCACTCTTAGGATCGGACTACCGCAAATATCACATATTCGATCTTTCTTTGAGTTCATTGCACCGAAAAGAATGACCGACACGATCACGCCAACGACTGCCCCTGTTGTTCCGCCGAGAGCCATGGCGACAAGAATGATCACAATCGAAATTACGATTCCTCCGAGCACACTTGCGCACCCTGCGTTGATCTTTCTTTTCCCCATCTCTTTTTCCTTAATCTCTTTGGCGAACGTCAGCGATATGCGGAACTCGTAGTCGAGTTATCGCATCATCGCCTTGTTCGCCTTGTTCTTTCAACGAGTCGTTGATCCCTTGGTATGTGTATGCATAAAAGCACGCACACCTTTCAATCATCAGCAGGCGGGGACGCTAAGAAGCTCCCTTCGCTTGGCCTTTGCCCGCTCTTTCTTTTCCTTCTTTCCCATTGCGAAGGGACTGAATGCCTTGCAGCCAATAAGCCGAATGGGTCGGTGATGACCGCTTGCCCATTCGCAGATGCGTTTCACGGTGTCGGGATGGATAAACCAAGTCTGCCGCCCGTGGTTGCTGGCGCGGCGGCTGCGGGTCAATCGTTTCAAATACCGTATGACTTTGTTCATCGTAACTCGTGGTAATTCTATCACGGAGGGCTCGGCGAGCGCAAGTAGGTGCTTGTTGAAGACGCCCCACTGTCGGCCGTGCCATCCGAGTTGCGCCTGTTTGGATTTCGAGGCATGCGCGGCGAGGTAGCGCCACCAGCACATGTCGTCCTTTTCGGCGAGGCTGTCGATTTTCACGGCGTGCTCGAAGGCTCCCGGCCAGATTTCGCGGCTGGTGACCTTCGCCCAGCCGGGTCTGAACTCGCCGCGCTCTTGGCCGCAGGTGACGACGATTTCCGATTTGAAGTTGGCCGGGCCTTCGTACGGTCCCAGCAGTGCGAGGTTTTCAAGCCAGAGTTCTTTGAGACGAAAGGCTTTGATGCAGCACGCTTCCCAGCAGACGCAGTGGATGTGGGGTTGCCCCCGTTCCTGCTTCTCGATGCGCCAGATGAACGCGACGCCTTCAAGCCGGCGGGCTCTCGCAAGGTAGGCCCTCCACAGTCTGCGCCATTCGATGTCGGTTATGATCGGCCCCGGAACTGTCAGCGTCAGCCCGAAACACGCCCATTCATGCGGGCCTCTGGTCTGCGCCAGAAGCCTTCGCAACCGGGACGCGGATGCTTTCGAGAACCGCGTGATTGCCGCGCGGCGTGCTTTTCTTTTTGGTTTCGGGCGTTTGGAGGGTGTCGGGGGGGCGAGGTGTTCGAGGTGGCCCCGGTCGGTAATCGTTCCGTTGGGGTAGATGTTCATGGTGCAGGTGTCCTGCGGTTCCGGATGGTGTGCGCGGCCAGAGTTGTTCATTCAGAGCGTCTCCCGTTCTGGCAGACTTCTTGCCTGCCGTGACAGTGCGCCTTCTGCGGTTCGCCCCGTTGACGGACACGGTTCGGGCGCGGAATGGTTGGTGCGGGGAGAGACAGCCTGTTTTTCCGGCGGTGCTGTCGGGCGCTGGTTTGTCGCGCTGAGTCGCCTTTTCTGTGGGTTTACCCGGCTGACTTCTGGCTTTTCGTGTGGCCCGACCCCGTATGCTCGGAGGCTGCTGGTTTTTCGGACGCTCTGGCGATTTTTCTAGCCCACGCTCTCGGCCGCCTTTTCTATGGGTGTTTCCCGGCTGGCAACTTGCGCTTTTCTAAGGGTACGCTCTGGCGTTTGTGCGAATAATATCTCACCGTGACCGGCGGGGAGTCAAGTAGGAATGTATGAAAATGGAGCGTTGCTTTATGCGGATGATGCCAAGGGATCAACGACTCGTTGAAAGAACAAGGCGAACAAGGCGATGATGCGATAACTCGACTACGAGTTCCGCATATCGCTGACGTTCGCCAAGTATGTCGATAGATAATATTGAAAAGTGTCTGCGTGGCGAACTGGAGGCGATTTGAAGGTTGAAAGATAAGTGGCCGCGTACCGATATGCGGCCAATACCAAGTAACTGTCTGTTACGACACCAGGAATGCTTTGTTTAAACTTCTCGCGCAATGCCCACCAATGTGCGCCTGGTAACATCGGGAACGACTTTCTTTCCGCTGTCATCTGTATCTCCTTTTTTGTTGTCGAACGTCCACATTGAGGGTTTTGGCGCGCTAGCGACAAATACCCTCCGATGTGTTGTTCGCCCCGTTTTCTTCTTCCGAATCTTTCCGCAATCCTGCGGCTGCAATTTTCTCCGATGCCGTTCTGATCCAGCTCAGTAGAGAGTCAATATCTGCGGCAGACATGCCGCGATTGATCGAGCATTTCCATTCGTTTCCGGCCGGTGTAAAGAGCCCTGTGGCTTTTGCGCTTTCGGCAATGTCCTTGGCGATGGCCTCTCCATCGCATACGCGCGTGAAAAATGCAGAATCGAACACACGGGTATATAGTGACTGGCCATAGACTGAGTGAGGGGGATAACCGTAGCAGAACTTGAAATGCGTGCCCGCAAAATCCACATTGACCGAGAAGCCGCGAGACCCCCAGTGAATCGGAAGGCGGCTTTCTTCCGCGACTGCGAGAATCTTCGTGAAGACAGGAAGCCCGTTACTGTCAAGGGCCTTCATGAACTGGTCACACGTCGTCTTTCCTCGTGATGCCCCAACAACTGGTTTCTCGCTTCGAGAGTGGTCGGCAATGACCGTATCGCACGACAGGAGCCGCTTGCCGTCCTCGGTTCGGAAGAAGGAGAACTCTAGGCATGTGACCCGCAGGCCCTTGTCGTTCAGAAATCTAGCAGTCTCTCGAATCTCCGGCGTGATCGTTTCTCCAACGATGACAGTACGCTGATTCTTGTTGAAGGATACCCCGTCATCCAGCCCCAGCCCGAAATACCCCCGGTGCACTTCGACCAAATTCATCACGTCATCGTCTTGGTACTGACGAGCAAGAGACTCGATCTGCTCGTAGTCGAGTTGCACGGCATAGGCTGCATATTCGAGGGCTTGGGCGATTGTCTCCCGTGGTGTCCGCCCTCGCTTCAATTCGAGCACCACAAGATCGCCCCATCTATCCAGGGCGAGCAGATCAATGAACCCGCCCAAGTTTGTCTGAACCTGCCGTCCGATGATGAGAAGTTTGCTGTCTGCGACAATTCCGGAAGGATTGTTCTCAATCCAGTCCTCAAGAATCGCTTCTTGGTGCTCAACGCCGAAGCCCGTTTTCACGTACTCGGCAAAGTCACCCTCCTTGGATACTCCGAATAGTCGCATGGTTCCTCTTTATCTCTCTGGGCGAACGTCGAGCGTGAACCTCGTTTGACCCGGCGTCCGCGCCGGGTGAAACGTAGTGTTCCACGCTCTTGTTGGGTGTCCTCATTGTCTCAGAAGTCCGTTGGTCTGATCCCCGAAGTGTGTAGGTTTCCGTGGGCAACCTTGTAGAGTGTAATCGTGAACCCACTGATCTGATTGCCTACCACTTCAAAAGTGAACGTCTTGTCGGCTTTGCTGTATGAGGTCTCTGGGCCGAACAGATATTCGTAGCCATACCACGTTTCGCCCGCTGCGTACCGCACTTCATAAGTGCCGAGTGGCACCTCGACTTCAACAGTTGATCCGCTTCGGACAAACACAGTCATTACGGGGGCATCCGAGTAAGCGTCCACCAGCTTCAAAAGGTAGTGGCTTCCTTGTGCGGCTTTGATCTCAAAGGGCGCAACCCGCTCTGAACTTGTCCATGTTCGGATGGCCCCCGAGTATGGCAACGCCTGTTCAGGATACGAGGGGGTGGCAACGCGGCGAGGCGGTGGCGTGTAGGTTGATGGCGTCGGATGTCGCACCCATCGCTGTTGGGAAAGCTCCTCATTCGCGGCGATAGCTGCGGCCAAACCGATGCCGCAGACGCATACTGTGGCAATGTATATGACGGCCTGCGCCCCTTTAGACAGAAGCGCGGTCGTTGGCACACCGGAACGGGGGACCCGGTGGAAATCGTCGTTCTTGTGGAAGTACTCGTGATCTCGATTGGCGTAGGCGGTCCTCAACCGGGTGTCGTACGTGCGCATAGCGGTGAAAAGGTTCTCAACTTGCTGTTTGGATGAGATGCTCAGGGATTCGTTGTACCCATCGAACTTCAGCACCACATCGGAATCCTGGTATGATCCGTTCTTATAGTTGTGTGTAACAGCAACATCCTTCAACGTCCAGATGGGACGGAAGGAAACTATGTCGTACTCGGTCTTGAGAAAGTAGATCGGAGTCACGTAGAAGTACGGCTTGAGCTTGGCTTTTACCCATCTGCGAATGGTGACGCAGTTGCGACCGATAAGACCGGCAACGGCCAGTGTAATGCCTGCGTGCCACAAGAGTGTGTCGTCTTTCCACTTCGCGCCGTCTGCGGCGGCAAACAGGTACCAGTACCAGCACAGCAAGACCACGATGAAGACGTAGTTCCACACAACCGACGACAGCTTGACCTGAAACTGTTCTTCTCCCTTGTTCTGCTGCCTCTTGAGCAGACGCGTCTGCACGTTCTTCGGCAAGTTTCCGAAGGCAGCTTGTCCCGGCGTCAACTCACCAAGCTCGAAGGCTGGTGGTGGTGGCGGCTCCGGGGCGCGTTGCGTTCTCGGCGGTGGCGGAGGGCTCTGTTGTTGCCGTTTGCCGCTATGAGATTCGTCGTATTGGGTTCGCGTTGAAGGGTTGCGAAGGATCGAGTATGCCTCGTTCAACTCCGCCAGCATCTCGTTCGCCTTCTTCCAGTCTTGCGGTTGTTGCTGGCGGTCGAACCGGTCAGGGTGAATCACGCGCGTGCGCGACAAGTAGGCGTCGCGCATTTCCTCTGCCGTGGCGTCGGGAGTCACGCCAAGGATCGAGTAGAGGTCTTTTTCAGGAGCTCGTCTCATTGTCATTCATGCACCCAACGTCATGAATCAGGCGCGAGTATTACGAGTCGCCTGCATTCGTTTGTTCGCTATTCTGTTTCTTTGTTCTCTTCCATGCATCGATCAAGACATTCTTGAAGGTTTCGCCTTGGTTCAACGGCGCAATCTCTATCTTCATGGTTCTTCCCGAAGCTACCGTAATCTCGAAGATGTCACCTATCAGGGCTTCTTGTCTGTGTCGGATGTCTTCAATATTGGTGATGTCGATGGAATCATTCTTGCCGTGCTTGTGATAGATCATGCGTTTTGTTGTCAGTATGGCAGCTTCGCTCCCGTCACAGGACATAGTGACATCGTAGTAGGCGAGCAATTCTTCAGAATCTTCCAGTATCTTGTGCTCATCAAGATATTCCAGCGCATACTCTTCCATATCATTGGGTAGCCTAACGCCTCCCTCGGGACCTGAGAATAACCATATTGCACCAGCCACCACAAGGATCAGGAAGATCCCCAGTAGTGCTCCGCAACCTATGAGAATGGGCTTTTTCATGTCTGTGTGTCTCCCTTGTTTCTAGCGAACGTCCGGCCTCTGGGGCGGCGCGGTAGCGACGTACCCAGCAGGCCGTGGTTCGCACTTGATCTACTTTCTTTCCTTGTAGACCGTGTCTACCGCCAACCCCGCCGCCAGCAGAAGAAGTGCTTTCGCGGGTGCAGAATCCTGACTCAGGGCAATGATGTAGTTGTCAGCGGATGTGAACAGTTCTTTCCCGATCCCCGCCCATTTCTTCGCGATTGTGCCGATTTCCTTCTCGGCCTTATCGAGAAAACGGAAGTTCCATCCTTTCCAATCGCCCTTTACTAGGGCGACTTCATTGCCTGTGGCATCAAAGACACGAAATGCCCCGCCGAGAGAAAACACCTTGCTTTGGAACCACCCGACAACTGTTCCGCCTTTGTCCAAGATGTTGACCTTCGATCTGAACAGCGTGAAACCTCGTTGGATGGAAAACAGCAGTTTGGTTTCATCCTCCGGATTGTCCCCCTCGTAGACGAAGACTTTCGTTGGCAGAAGCTGTTTGTTCACCAGAAACCGAAGCACATGAACGAGCCCACCGGGCTTCTCTTTCGCAATCCCCAATTGCTGCTGTGTCTGCGGATCAATGATGTCGTAGGTGTCTACGAGCTTGAGAAATCCGACTCGTTCCCGAATGAAGTATGTCCTCTTGTTCAGCATGATCTTCTCCTTCGTATTGTGCGAACGTCAAGGCGCACGAACGCGCGGTTAGCGCGTTCCGTGCCGCCGCTTGTTAGACACCTTTATCGTCTAAGTGTTTGTTGGATTGTGATCCTGTGAAACTCATGTCTGGCGTAGTCGCGGACTTCCGTATATCCGAGTAGTGCGATGATAGCGAGCACAACTCCGAAAGCGTATAGCAGAACGAAAACCGGGCGACAGCGCACGACGCTGCCTGTGTTAGAGTCCCAAGACGCATGGCCGTGTGCTACGAGATGCTTGTAGGCGCGGTAAAACGCCCAAAATGTAAGGCCAGGAAAGGCAATCAGGTAGAACATGCCCGAACCGATCGCTCCGTTGGCTCGAGAAAAAGCCTCGCGAAAGGACAAGCGAGCACCATCGGCTCGGAGAACGCGAATGCGGAATAAAAGTTTGCCAATGGTAGTGCCGAACATCGAAAGCATAAAAGCCTCATACAGCATGAGGAAGATAACCCAAACGACAAAGGTGCCGCCGAAAGCCACAATAGGCTGTGTCTCGTAGGGTGGGTAGAAACCCGTTGTGAGCAATAGCACGAGAGCTGCAAGCTCCAGGCAGATGCGCGCAATACCTACGTCGATCAAGCGCGCCCAGAACCGTCTCCACGCTTGAGGGTGGGCTGCGAGAAAGAAGGTGCGCCAGCCAGAAATCTCAGAAGCCTCGAAACGCTCCGGTAAGAACTCGTTTTGGGGGGCGCGGGCTTGTGCGTGGGAAGTATGGCGTTCAGGAGTTCTTATTGGTAGGGGTGAGTCGGGAAGAGGAGGTGGCTGAGGACGTGCGACGCCGGGAATAAGGTCAAGTGTCGTCCACTCTGATAGACCCGGTATCCAAGCAAGCTCCCTTCCATCAAAGTCGCCGATTGCCAGCTTCGCGTTGACATCATCGAGCGTTAGCTCTACGGCAGGCTGATAATGTGGTTTAACGTGGACGTGCATAGTGTTCTCCTTCGGCTAACGTCAGCGACCACCGAACTCCGTGAGCCGCAGGCGAACGAGGGTTCGGTGTGTCGCATTGTTGGGGACTCATTTGTTCTTTAGGGTTTTCCATAATTTTGCGATGGCCGCAAAATCAAGCCCCTCTAACCGCTTGCTCTGGCAGAACTCTTGCCATGCTGACAGTTTCTTGTCCGACTTAATTTGCGTATCGATTTGCTCCGCGTCGCCAAGCAATGAAGACAACTCAATGATCTCGATTTCTTTTGGACAGTCTTTCCAATTGTGCCGCCAGCAGACGATCACATCTGCTCCATTTGGATCGTGGCCATGCGTCGAAAATGACCGGCTCTCATACTCAAACTCAATCCGCACTTCTTCCCAACGATTCGGCCCAGCCTGACGTCTGGCAATACAGTCTGGAAACCCCGCTTGGATAGACTCAATCTTAAAATCAAAAGTCTCGTGCAGAACGCCAAAAAGATAGACGACGCCAAGCTCGTTGACAGGAGCACAGGACAACGACTTAAACTGAACCTTATCGCCGAAAACACGTTTTCGTCTTTCTGTTGCCATTCTTTTTCTTTCTCCCCAACGTCAGCACCCACCAACACCGGAGCCGAAGGCGAACGGTGTTGGGTGGGGTGCGTTGTTCGCCTCTTAATCAATCAAGATACCCATTATCAGCTATGTCCAGCCAAAGTGATCCATGGCAAGACTAAAGCACAGACCTCCATAAACATCATCCAAATCTCGACGAGCAAGAGGCATACTAAGACGTGGATAAAAAAACTTTCCCATGACTTATGCACCAGCGAACCAATGGCACATATGATGTAAATCAAAACGAACGCCCATGGCCACCAGTGATAGTCTAAAGCGAAGTCCGTGAATTGGGGTAACGGTTTGCCTTCAAGAATGACCCACATCCCTCTTCGCAACAAACTGGCCGCAACTTTCATACTGTGTGCGAAGAATCCACTAAGGCCTGCCAAGAACAGGAAATAGAATGTAAGAGTCTTTTTCATCATTTATCGGGCGAACGCCTAGCTCACCGGAAAAATGCGAGCGCAGCGAGCATTTTGTCCGGTGGAGCTACTTGTTATGTGATATTTATTAATTTCTCTGGCAGCCATCTTTCTTTTTCCTCGAACCCTTTAGGGAGAAGCCTAGCAACGGGCTCAGAACCAGAAATAATCTTTTCAACTATTGGGTGTTCTGGGTTATTTCTACCAAAGGTGTTCGGGCCATAAAAATAGCCAAAACCGTTCCGATCAGTGTTGAATCGGGAATTGATGCTTTCAATTATTTCGGCCGAGTTATCAAAATAAAAGTCCCCGAAATGAACATTTGTGCTCCAGAGAACGCCATAACCTTTGATGTTCTTGTCGAATAGTGCTTTTACATTAGATTCACACCTTTGAATCCAATACGCCCAATTTACAACCTCAATCCCTGTTTCTTCTTCGACTATTTTCTTCTTTCTAAAAGGCTCGTGCTTAGGCGGGCCATACCGTGAGATGGCAAAATGAGATGGACCATCAAATTCAATAAAAAGACTTTTATCTTCAAAGGTGATTTTAAGATCCATCTTGAATCTTTTGACTTTTATTTGTCTCTCTATGGCGCATCCCGGTAACGCTTTTCGAACAATGGACAGCAATAGAAACTCGTCTAGGCTTGAAGATTCAACTGGCGGAGCATTTTTTATTTGGCCTCCATACCATGCTTTTTGTACTTTTCTTTCGTCGATTGCTTCGATTCCATCAACGTCTGTGAATTTTAAAAAATCTAGGTCTGCGTCATTTACGCCGAGAAATTGTTTGATGTCTTCTTTTGACAGGAATGAACCGACAAACGTATCGCTATCTGCGAGTCTAAATATTCCTTGAGCTTTGCCTAGTATCGCCATTCTTCGATCTCGTTTCTCACATAACGTCTTCTGGCCAAAGTTGTCTTTTAGTGAGTGCATGGCCAGAAGTCATTTTGAATATGAGGCTCTTGCAAAACCCCCACACCGCAACGCCTGACGGCCTGCGGGCGGGACGTCTTGTCAGCGAACCATCCCACCGCCCGGCGCGGCCGGGCATGACGCTCCGCCCCACGCCGCGTCGCCTT
>Ga0255342_1004923_pt1 | contig 13271 bp, 9 predicted proteins | sample wastewater_treat_3_FD_192416 | JGI IMG/M metagenome (GOLD analysis project Ga0255342, IMG submission 192416) | Wastewater microbial communities from Lulu Island WWTP, Vancouver, Canada - plant14 | ecosystem: Engineered > WWTP > Wastewater > Unclassified | place: Canada: Vancouver, British...
CTTCTATATGGGATAAAAGAACCTGAGTGGTGCGGAAAAATCTTTGACGCTGATCCTGTCGAACCAGATCAGGATCTTTAACAAATATGAGCGTTTTAGAATAGTGGTCGCCCTCTTCCAGATGAAAACTACCGCTCAGATTTTTATAGGGAGAAGGAGGGAACACATAGTAATTGTGATCACCAATTAATAACTTAACATCTTTAGGTGTAGTCAAATATTTATTATTGTCTATCTGATAAGAACTTGTTTCAAATCTATCGTTAAATGTGAGAAAGCCGTATTTGAACTCGAAATTATACTTGATATCGGATCCTGGGACAATGATGAACGTCTCTTCCAGTTGGTAACCTGGGTTAGCTTTAGTATTAATTTTAGCAGTAACGATGTAGGTTCCCGGATTAAGCTTCAAATCCTGGATATTGTAATAACGGGTTTCATTTATCCAATACTCAGTATTTTCTTCATTGCTGGTGAGACTGAGTTTGCCATAAGGGAAACTGAATTCACGAACGACATTCTCGAATTGATCGATGTGGATGGTCTCGGTGAAGCTTTTAATTCCCAGGGCTTTCACGTCCGCTGGAGGAATCACTTCGATCTGGTGACTGCCGATAGGGATCTTCATATTTTCCACCCGGGTCTGGCTCTTACCGTCTATCTTAATTGTGCTGCCTGGCTCGGAGCAGGTCAGAGTGATAGTGCCGTCTTGGAATTCCAATTCCGGTTCTATATAGCGGAAGGGCGGAACATCAACCTGGCGATAACCACGAATCACTTCGTCTTTGGTAATGCTAAATTCATAGCTACCAACCGGTAACGCGACCGGAACCGATGAGTTCAGTTCTGCTCCGTTGATAAGATAAGATACACCTTGAAGATTGCTTATAGGGTAAGCCAGGCCTATTTCATTGATTTTGTTGTAGTCATAATCCCAGCCCAGATATCTGTGATTTACTGCGAAAAGGCGTAATTGGTAGCTACGATTCTCCTTCAGATCAAGAATCGGTTCCCAGAGTACTTTATACGAATTACCACTCTCCACATTGCGATATTGACCCACCAAAGCTTTTAGTTTGAACCAAGGGGAATTATCATCAGGCCTGGCAAAAAAGAATACATCGAAACGATCACCCCAGGAATAGTTATCAATTCTGTAGGTAATCTCATAACGTCGGTTTACCCTCTGGACATCGAAACCTGTAAGTTCCTGAGCCCATACTGGCAAAAAGGCCAACAGTAAAAATATGTATACAATAATGCTGATCTGTCTATTCATCGACCAATCCTCCTATCACGAGATATTATTTATCGCTATTGCCAAGTTGCTTTTATATGTTTAGTTACGCATCTCAGCACGGTCTGTATGGAAGCATGGATTACTGTTTTTTGATAATGTGTTAATACAGTCAATAATGTCAAGAATTATTTCATTTCAAAAACTGTAACAAACATAAACGATTAGCTATGTAGCTGTATTTGATCACTAAAAACTGCAAATCGGATCACCGTTTTTTCCAATCGGTGTTTTTGCGAGCTAAAGATATCACGATTTTTTCAAATGGGATTTCGCATAGCATTGTATGACTTGCGATTATGATAAGCGCACCTTCAATCTGATTGTTTATTGAGATATCTGTCTTTCTTATCGTATTGAGCGGAAAGGACTTGGCCACCTTTGCTATGGGTTCTATAGCACCCATAACTTAAAAGTGTGGATGAGTGTTAATTGCTGTTACTCCCACTATTTATTATATCTAATATCCACTGCTTTGCACATTCCGGATAATACTTAAGATCAAGGATAAACTCCTGACCTGGGGAAGTGCTCTTCAGATATGCGTACTTATCATCTTTGAACCAACTGGCTCTGGTTCTTTGGTTATCTTTGTTGTGATAGCCCAAACGCTTAGTAATGTCTTCGTGGAAAAACCACAGCGGCAGCTTCCACAAGCTGATCTTGATATCTTCATTAGGCGACTGGTTCTTGCCTCTATTCTCCTGGAATTGGTTATAATAAAATTTGTTTTTTTCAGGATCCATCTCTGTAAGAGTGGCAAGTTCATTGTAGTTTTCGATTGCCCCGTAACCCTGGATACATTTGGTGTCATATCCATCCATGCTCAGCTTCTCACGGGCAATGAATAGAGTGTTATTTTTCATTTCAGTATTCAGATAATGGGGATGATACTTAGTCCACTCCGGAACTGAAGACCTCTCTGCTTCGTTGTTTAAGCGGATAATCTGATCTATCTGCAGCCAACCCCATATCTGATGAAAGCCTTTGTTTTTATTATCATAAACACTCTTGCCATCCTTGTTTATGATATGGTTGAACCAACCAAAGAACAGAAATATGTCTCCAGGATTGACTCCCGTATCCTTGTTACTGAGTATGCCTGCAGCTGCTTTATCTGTTCCAAACAGACCTCTCCAGCCCTCCAGCCGGGCTCCAAATCGATTGTTGGAAGGAAGGGATTCTTCATAGAGATCAGGATCTAAATGGACATATTTTGCTACTTGACTTTTGTACTTTGCTTCTTTTCCAAGTTCTTTAATTAAAGATCCAAGATTCACTCCAAGAGGGTTTAGATCATCATAGGTGATGGATGATTCCTGATTATTATTTGAGGGTATTGGAATAGAAACTAACTTACCGTCAAATACCGGGCTCGGGAAGCCACCATAGGTACTGTCAAAGCCCTTGCGACTTAAAATAATTTTCATAATTTAACCTCCAAGTTCTCCAGGAACTTACTCCTTTGTTAATATTCTTGTGTTTTACCACTATCAATGTTGAGATCCAAAAGCTGGTGTCCATTCCAACTTTATTGCTTCTCAGGTTATTTGAGGGCATCTAATATCCTTCATTTCTCACAGCCCTTGTAGGAGCAAACAATAAATTATATTGTTTTCCATCTTGTCAATACAAGTCAAGTTCTTTTTCCTAAAAAATTGGGTGGTAAAGGTAAAAAGTATCCCCTCTTAATATCCTTTCCTAGCAGATGCATATAATTGTCAACAATAATTGGAGTTGGCATTCCCATATTTTTTTCATCGGAGTATTATTTTCATTTGATGCGGGTTAATACATTCTGCTAAGCTTAGTTTCCGTTTATACTGAAGAATAAAGTGAATGCATACTGTAATAACTTCAGCTATTCTGTAGTATATAAATTCTTTAGGCATAGATAAATCTTCTTTTTTGTAGTGTAGTATTTTGGGGAATCCCAGGGTGATTTTTTCAATATACTTTTTAGATACATAGATGAAGAATAATGCTAACACCCTGAAAGCATTAAGATTTTTCATACCTTGATAGCTACCCAATCTCATATTTTCCCATTTCCTGCTTTGCTTCATTTGGCGATGGACTTCTTCTATTGCCCAACGCTTTTTATAAACAGCTATTGCTTTCGCTACCAGCTACAAATCACACATCTCCTGGCTGGCAAAATCACATAATAGATAAAAGTCGTTTCTTCTTTAAAAACCTTTTCTAAATATCCGCGAGACAACCAAACTGTTCTCAACCGTATTTGATTTTTTACTGGGATGGTCATCATATAAAGGCAAAACTATATCTTACCAGATGATAAACCACTTATAATTTTACTCAAACGCCAGGCTGATTAAACTGGTCTGGGTAACAAGATTGAAATCATACTGGCATCTTTGCTGACCATCAGTGTCAAAGACAACAGGCACCGCCATACCTTTGGGGATCAGTGCATAATTGTGTCTAAGTGGTCTTTCTTCTTTGAATGTATTGATTAAAATATCACTTATCTCAGCAGCTAATGAACAAACATAGTCCTCACTGGAAAGGCAGGAGAACTCAGTACTTATCAAAACAGCTTCCCGAAGTGTCTTTGCCTCAGATGGGATCAAACCGCAAAGTTCCTTGATCTTTTCATCAGTCACTTTCATTGACTTCAAGACAGCTGTATAGATGCTTCGGGGTGTCCAGGAGTCATACTCTGTGAATTGGATGATATCGTAATCCGGAAGCTGCATGCAGAGATGCTCCAATACTTCGGCAGATTTGTTGTCCATCAAAGAAACCCTTATATGCTTGCTGTTAGGCTTGAATTTGATCCACAGGGAGCGTGAGAAACCACGTAATATTTCTACAACCCTGGGAACATTTAGATTGCTTTCGGAAACTGGTATATAGCCGTCCGTCACATCGATCTTATCTGTAATGGCAAGGGTGTTTTTGATAAGCTGGGGTGGGAAGTTATACAGAGCTCTCATCTCTTTGGGTGTCTTGAAATAGTACTCATTGCATGCAAAGCGTTTGGCATCCGGATGGCTTAAGTCAATACCCTTTCTGATACAATTCAAGGCATCGATAGCGATTGAATCCTTACGCTCTATATAGTGACAGTCATTGGTGAGCACCACAGGTATCTTGGTTTCATAAGCCAAATTCAACAGTGTGTTCATTGCTACCGCTTCTTGGGGCAAGCCGTGGTTTTGAATTTCGTAGTAGTAATCCTCGCCAAAGACATCATAATACCAATCCGATACTTGTTTGGCTTCATCATCTTTGCCTTCTAAAAGCAAGGTGCATAGCTCTCCCACCACGCTGAAGGACAGGCAAATCAGACCTTGCGCATGCTCTGCCAATCGGCTTTTGGTGATCTTGGGATCAAGGGTATCATACTCATAAGCTAAGGTGATCAGCCGGCAAAGATTTTCGTAACCACAGCCATTCTTGGCAAGCAGGATCACTGAAAAGTCCCTGCCATCTCCTGGGTCGTTCAAAACTGCGATTTCCAGTCCGATTATGGGCTTGATTCCTGCTTTGATGCATTGATGCCAAAGACGAGAAGCACCTGCTACGCTGTTTCGGTCTGTGATAGCTACTGCCGGCATTTTCAGTTCCACTGCTCTTTGCACCAGATCATCAATGATGCAGGACCCATCCAGCCAGCTGTATTCGCTGTGGGTGTGTAGGTTGACAAAGCTCATATTGGAATACCTCTTTTTGCTTTTAGAGAAACAAGTAGTCTATTTGATTATCTCAATCTTAAAACTGAGATATGTATTGATCCTTATTTGCTTTTATATCAAGCGTTACATATCCATCAGTCCTCATGTTTTCAACAAGGGTGGATAAGTTTGTGTTCCATTTAATCGAACATACTAGAACATCCTTTTGCCATTGTCTTGTCTCGTGCCCTTCCGGACCATGGTAATCAAAGGGAACCACGGCCAATTTGATGATTTTGTCTGAGAATGAGAATTCCTTCAGGAACATCGTATCCTTTATTTCTTTCGCCAGTAGGCCGGAAATGCCTTTGATTTTTTTCAACATATCTACTAAACTGAGCAGATACTTTTTCAGGAGTTTGGCTTTTGTTTATCTTTGAACTCTATTACATAAAGATTGTGGTTCTCATCATATCCTAGTAGTTCTACTCATTCATCCCGAGATTGATACACAGGCACCTCATAACCAATTAACCTGAATTTTTTTGCATTTGCTTTGCTTTGTCCAGTGGTTATGTGAAGTGACCCTACCATGTAGAGATCGTTTCTTAGCTTTGCCTCATAATAATCAAATTGGGGAGTAACTTTACCGTGCATTCGTAGTAACTTCTAATCGTTTAGCCTGATTTTATTTTCTAACTCTACTTTGGAAGCAGTTTTCTCAGTAGATTGTTCTGCATATGATATGCTATTAATATCACAGAGTAATTCACCAAAGCTGATACCGGTTACCAGGCACACATCCTTCCACGATAAACATCCAAGATAATGTTCACATAATCTATTTGCCAATCCTTCGTCGTAAGGTAAACTGGCCTTGAAATGCTCCTCAGTCATAGGGTCCACTCCGTCTTCGGTGATTAAGATAAACGCAAACTCCTTTTTCTTTTCCCTTGCTAACTCAGCCAGGACTTCTATGTTTCTCACTATCTGGTTTCTATCCCGGAACCAGTATGTAGATGGCGAGATACACTCAGTACGTTTACCTTCAAAACCAAGCAGGTAGCGATCGGTCTCAATCAAGCAGTCCATTTCAGTAAAGCCTTCGAATGACCACCATTGCCTTGCTGAACAATATACTCCTTGTTTCTTCAGTTCATTGAGTCCTTCTTTCATAATCTCTTTTTGAGTATCTGTGCCGTGATACCCAAACAAGCATTCTCGCTTGTACTGTGTTTCAGTGCCAAAAGTTTTTTTACCATCCTCTGGCCATGTTAGTTCCTCTGGATTCATCAGCGCCCATTCCAAAAAGCTATAGGACGGTGGAATGCTATACTCAAAGCACTCTTCCAGTTTAATCGTCTTACCAAGAATCTTGTCATAGTATTCTCTTTCCTGCAAACAGTCATCCAATAATACACTGGGATGTTCACATAGTGTCTTCGCCAGACCTTGGTTCAAAGGCGTTGCCTTTAATAATTTTGGTAGCCATGACTCACCTGTTTTATCCATGGCAAACAGTGCTTTGAAGAATGGTCTAACCCTAGTAATAGAGCTATTGTACAAACCTTTTACTTTTTTTGTTTCGTTTTGATTCATGATTCCTCCTTTTAGAATCCTATACTTTTATTTACTTTATCTGTCCACGGCTCTTCCATATCTGCGTATTTAAGCAGGTCTTGAAGATAGAGCCGCTTGGATTTTCCGTTGCGTGTTATGGCTTCAATGCAGGCATTTTGCACCACCAAAGCGATCTGAGCACCACTAAACAGGTATCTTTGTGCCAGCAAGTCAATATCTATGGCATCTGATCCTGGAATCTCCTTTCTTAGATACATCCTCCACAGGTTTCTTCTGCTGTCAAGGTCCGGTAGTTTGAATTTGAATTTGAGATCGAAGCGGCGAAAGAAGGCCTCATCCAGGTTGGACTCAAGGTTAGTGGTAAGGATAAGGATACCGGGAAAGGTCTCCAATTCTTCCAATATTATACTCTGGATTGAGTTCTCTATTGTACTGCAGGTGGAAGTACTGGCTATTCTTTTATGGATCAGTTGATCAGCTTCATTGATTAGGAACACAGGCGCATTTCTGTCCTTTAAAGCCATCTCCCGCATCTCGCAGAAAGCTTTCTTGATCAGCTTTTCGGTCTCTCCGTAGTATTTGTTTCTTAGTTCGGGTATATTGAGAGTTACCAAATCTCTGTGAAGTTCATTGGCTATAGCGCCAGCTGTAAAGGTCTTGCCAGTTCCCGGAGCGCCGTAAAGTAGCAGCACCACGCCCTGTTTGTTACTTTCTGCCGTGAATCCCCAATTTTCCAGGTCTCTGCGTTTATCAGACCTGCATTTAGTGATAATCTGGGAAATCAATTGCTTATCCTCTGCAGGAATTATCACATCATCAAGAATCTGCTTGGGTTGACTCTTTTGAAAGTATAAACTTAGTTTCGTCGTTACTTCATCAGAAGTCTTAGGATTATAACCAAGCGATTTCAAGATCTCATACGGAATACCTAAAGTGTTTACCTGGGCTCGGTGATAGCGTTGTTCTCTGCTGATAAGCCCAGAAGATATCAAGACGGAATCAGCACTAAGAAGTTGTTGCTGTAGCCACCTGAATCTGGGGTCCGGAGCCAGGGATAGAGCCAGATCTGCCTCAGTAATCCTATCATCGCAAAAAAGTTGGTGATACATTACCACAAGTATTATGAACAACTGGTCATCGTTTAGGCAATTTTGGCGCACGAGGGCTTTGATTCCCAGTTTGTCGGGAGCAGCCAATATTCTATCTTTAAGTAGGTTCAAACAAGCTAAAAGAATAGGAAGTTCCAGCACCGGAGACCTGCTGCCCAATTCACCAAAGCTATTGTAGCAGAGATCAAAAACCAGTCTCAGGTCGCTTATGAAATCTTTATCATTCTGCCAACTTTCTTTTATGACCAGTTCAAGGTCTTCTCTTATATCTCGTCCCATAATCCTGAGGATGATGTCGTTACTGAGAGTGTATTCGGCAGATTGTAGGATCATAGGATTGAGATAGTAGTTCCCGGCTATCTTCTCATCAAAGCAGATGATATTGCGCTCCAAGAGCCCGGTAATGTATTTCAGGCATTCAGTCACCTGATAACGCCTAATCTTGGCACTGGCGCAGATACTTATCCAGCTACTGCCCCTACCTGGCAGTTCAAGATGAAACTGCCAAAGATCAGCTATCACCATAACATCCTGCTGGGAGAGACAATAACTTTCAAACAGAGGATGCCTGATCAATTGCCGGATATGCTTGTTTATCAACTTTGCATTAGAGGCATCAATGGCTGTAGGAAAGGCATTTTGAGTAGTTTCCGGCTCATCCTCCATATCAAAGTCATGTTTCATAGGTTTCAGTTCAATCAGCTTATGCAGAATTTCTACCGGTTCAATACCCTCTATCTTCATCTTGTCTTCTCCCTACAGTGAATCCCAGTTCGTTAAATCGGTTATGCGGTAAGCTTTCTGATATTCTGTCCTTCCCTCAATGATCAGATCTGTCATAGCTGTAAAATGCCGCTTTACATCTTCATTCTTGATTTGATCCAGGAAGGCATCCCGATCAGATATGGTCATCTTAGTATATCGGGTGGCCGATTTAAAGTAATTTGTTCTTCTGTTGCTTGACTCTGCACCAGGTCTGTTTGTATCGATCTGCATCCTGCCACGAGACACAATGTATCCAAAGCACTCCATCACGATCTTAATCATGTAACCAATCATCTGTTTACGGGGGTTTTTAACATCAATGCTTTCTTGTGGATAAAGATCTTGAAACTGAGGTCCCAAGATTTCGGCTGCAGTCCGATTGATACTCGTAATAGCAATCATCCTAATGATGTTCTCTCTGGCAGTAATAACTTGCCATACATCTTGGGCATCAGGATAATCGGCATCCCCTCTCAACATGGTTGTCAGACGGGGACTGAACAAATGCAAAGGGTAGGGATATTCCGCGCTGATCACGAAGGGATAGCGTTTGCCTAAATACAGCTTCTCCGCTCTTTGTTTTACCTCAGTTAATTTTCCTGTTGCATAAGCTTCCGCGGCTCTTCCGATCACACTCAACTTATCAATCTTAAAATCATTCATCATCTTCGTACCTCATAAATGTCACGATAGAATAGCACGCTTTTTTTGTCAATAGATATTTTCATTTCTGTCTATTGAATCACTAACAGATAATGATTTTTCGCTATTAGTGCATTTCCGGTTTTGATGTAAGTATTATGCATTTATCCTTAGGCTACATTACCCAATGTCAAGCATTGTTAGGTTTGGCAATCCTATATTTTTTCATCTGATATTTCCTATTTTCCTTGCTTAAAGCTAATAATCTATCGTTTAACATACCTTAATCAAGCGTTAATTATTAACGCTTGATTAAGGCCAGATTAACACTTGATTTATGCTATCAAGTAGGGGCAAAAAAAGAAGCTTGAATTTGATATGCAGTTTATACTAAAGTAATAAATGCATGCTGACAGGTAAATAAATTAGGATAATACAAAAAATCAACCCGAAATTTTACCATTTAGGAGAAAATGAACTAACCAATTCTTGCTTTGCAAATAAACTGAAGTTTACCAACGAACTTAATGCTTACCTGTTTTTTAGAAGATTATAATTCAGCACCTCAGTTGCTGACTATGTCCATAAACTATGTGTCTTTCTTATTCGGATTTTTTTACAGAGGTAAATTCTTGATGAATTGTAGAAACGGTATATAAATTCTTCCTTAGTAATTGAACTTATTAAAAAGGGGGATACTTTTTTCCTTTATTTCCCAAACTTCTTTTTAAAAAAGGCTACCTCGAGCCAACCCTTCATATATAGAATTTATCCGGTTTTCCCTGATCTTTTTCAATAGCTTTCAAAGATAAAATTTAACGCTTATATAGATCCCTGAATAGCATTGTAGTGTAGCACAAAACAGAGGCAGGCAACTAATTCCTACTTCTCATATTTCTTTCCCTTTGATTAAGTTATAATCTTATCCTTGTTCTTTAGTTCTATACAAAACCATCCTAACAAAGAGCGTAGTCCGACTTAACCTTTTTCTTCATCTGGCGTTACCTAATTTCATACCAATCTTTGAGCCACTACAATAGAAATAGAACTATGATACTTTTTTCATTATTATTAAGTATTTGAATCCTCGCAAGTAGAAATTATATTTTATCGCTTTATCAATCCAGAAAGGTGTATTGGATGTTTGATTATGCCTTGCAACTACGATTATATCAACTGGTTGGAAATATTTAGACAATATGTTATAAATATTTAGACCTACAGGTATAAAACCACTTTTCTTTCTCCAATGATCCCCAATAAGCCATGCAATATATTTGTCTATCTTAAGAATACGGTATGCTTCTTTTGCTACTTTTTCTAATTCTATGAAAAAAGCTTCATTTTCGCACGATATATTTCCTATGTTGTCAGGATGTTTGTTGTAATCAATATTATCTGAATATGGAGAATCAATGAAGATTAAATCGGCAATTTTGTCTTCAACAGGTAAATTTCTGGCATCTGCTTGTTGAATATCTTCTCTAAAGGGAACTATATCAAAGCCAAGAACTTTCCTATTTTCTTCCTTACATACATCAATAGTTGTTCCACTTCCACACATTGGATCAATTACTAAATCATCTTCTTTTGTATATCTTCGAACAAGATTCCATATAATAAATGCAGGTGTAACACCTCGGTATTTATTATAACCATGTGGTGTATCACCATAATTCTGTGTGGGGTAATCCCAAAGGGTTGTGGCCTCAAGGGTTAGCTTTTTATTGTTCATTATTTAATAATTTCTTTAAATCATCTATAAAGTGCTCAAAAATTTTAACCTTATTGCTTTCTTCTATTTCTTCTTCCGTTAAAACATAACTACCATCAAGGTCTGTTTCTACAATAGCTCTACCTTTCTTTGCTGGAGTTTTTTTTGTTAATGTTCCATCTTCATCAGGAGTTATGAAATAAACTTTTATATGTTTTGTAACTTCGTCCTGTATAAATTTAAATTTCCAGTAACCCGTTTGTGCAATCCGTTCTCTTAAGGTAACTTTACTTGATATAACTGCAATCACCTTAAAAGAAGATGGATTGTAAATAACAATATCAACATCAGGTAAATGTAATCCAAATTCTCCATAATTAATAGCTAAATTTCTTTTAATCTGACTCAACTCTTTATTTAGTTTTTTACTTCTTTCAAGTTTATTACCATTAACAACTTTCAATCCAATTTCTTCTACTTCATCTGTAATTATAAACTGGATTAATTTCTCAAGATTTTTCCCTTTAAATGCTCTCCAGCTTTGTTCATGATCATTATTTGGTGTTGGATTTTTTAGCCAATCTTCTTTATGAATCACTTTTGCTTCTTTCAATAATTCAGATATATGCTTATAAGTTTCGTTACCAAAATGTTCTTTTTTTTCAAGATACAATTTTTTTAAATCTTCAAAGTTCATTTTTTTTTTCCTTTAATCCAATTACAATATATTCTATTGGATATGCTTCAAAATTTGCCTCATGGTTATTGGCAAATCTACCTGTTTTTGCATCACGCTTTTGTGGAAGAATTTTGGATGGTATTTCTCTTTTGATTAATCTATCAAACTTAAAACCAGAATACTGCAAACTCTCAGCAAAAACTTCAGCATTAAGTATATCTATTCCCTTCAATTTAGTATCACCTATTACATAACAGCACCTACCTCCTTTTTTCAAAATTCTGAAACCTTCATCAAAAACATCTTGCATATCAATGAAAAAAGCCTCAATTTCCTTTGCCATTTTTTTGCTTTTCTGTTCCATTTTTTCTACTATATCCTTGGCAATCAAACTCTTTAATACTCTATTATCGTTTTTCTTATATGAAGATCCAATAAATTCTTTTTTATATTCTTTAAGGTCATCAGCTAAATCAAGCCAAATTGTTGATAATTGATGAATGTCTGCATATTCATAACTTGTTACATAAGGACTAGAAGTTATAATCAGATCTGCTGTCTCATCGTCTAAAGGTTGTTTTTTTGCATCTCCTATTTTAATATTTAGGTATTGATTTATATTTTCCATAATGTTCTTATGGACTATATGATAAAAATCATTATTCCCATGTTGCATTTTTATTAAATGTCTTCTGAAGGTATCAAAGGGTCTGGATGTTTTTTTATTAAAGTCCCTTGTTGGTTTTGTGCTTCCCTGAAGCCATATAGAACAACTTTTTAAGATATGGCTGAAGGCAACAAGAAAAAAGTTTCTAATGTTTTCATCTTCTTCATTGTAAATTACTCTTAGTATGATACCTAACTCAATTTTATTTTCTTCTGAAAACCAATAATCAATCCTATCCAAATGCTTTTGTGGAATCAATGGTTCGAAATTATCAACAAAAAATGTTATCTGAGGGCTAATAAGAATTTTCAATTCAGATAAAAGATTATTAATTTTTTTTTCAAGATATTCTGGTTCTATAGGAGTAGATTTTACTTTTGTTATTAGATAAGCAATTTTATTTATATCAGTTCCACTTACTTTAAATCCTCTTGATATACCTGTAATAATCGTTGTTCCACAACCAAAAAAAGGATCATTTATATGCGCTTCACTACAAATAATATATTCATCAATTAATTTTTCCACTAGCTGCGGTATAAACTTTGCTGGATATCTATGATAATTATGAGTCCATTTACCTGTATCGGATGGTTTATATTCAATAAAAGACCAATCTGTATCTATTTCTTTTGTATTAAATACTTGAATAATATCTTGAGGAGATTTATTTATTCTGATGTTCTCATTAATATTAGGAATAGTTTCAATTGCATCTATTCTATAGCCATATTCACAATTAGAGTTTCCAATTTTCACTTCTTGGGTTGTTTTCATTTTGACTTTACCTCTATTTTATTACTGAATTAAAATTTCTATATTCCCAAAAAAATTTATTTCTTGATTCCTAAACGCTGTTATTCAATCCAACTTTATTGCTTCTCATGTTATTTGAGGGCATCTAATATCCCTCTTTTCTCACAATTCTGGTAGATGCAAACAACAATTTACATTGTTTTCATCTTGCCAATCCAAGTCAAGTTCTTTTTCCTAAAACTTGCATCCCTCCCCAAAATATTTTTGCTGGTTTCCCCGATGATAATTTAGTTAAACAACTTATGGGAAAAAATATCATCTCGCTTATTATCAAATATTAAAGTAGTGATCGGTTATCAGATGCATAAAACCCACTCAGTTGCTATAAAGCAGTTGCTGATAAAAAGTTATCTGTTCAGT
>Ga0255342_1004941_pt1 | contig 13239 bp, 17 predicted proteins | sample wastewater_treat_3_FD_192416 | JGI IMG/M metagenome (GOLD analysis project Ga0255342, IMG submission 192416) | Wastewater microbial communities from Lulu Island WWTP, Vancouver, Canada - plant14 | ecosystem: Engineered > WWTP > Wastewater > Unclassified | place: Canada: Vancouver, British...
AACTTAATCAGACCAGGACAACAACTTACTTACGGAGCACCAGCACCAGCACCAGCACCAGCACCAGCACCAGCACCAGTAGGAACAGGGGCAGCAGAATTAGCAACACAAATAGCACAAGAGCAACCAATTAATTTTGCAGAAGTTTTACCGTGGGAACAATATTTTGCACCAGAACTAGCAAGGGGAAGTGCTGAACAAGTTTATGCACAATACTATGCACCAATAGCACAGCAAAGGCAGGAACAATTAGAAAGTAATTTTGCTGGTAGAAACTTAATAAGGAGTGGAATAAGAGGAAAATCATTATCAGACCTTTACAGAGAATTAGGGCAAGAGCATCAAAAAGGAATAGAGGCTGATGTATTACAGCAAAGAGCAATGGCACAGGAAGATTATAACAGAATGCAACAGTTATATGAGAGTAGTGCTGGAAAACAGAAACCGACAACGACAAAGTATGAACCTTATAAAGTAGCAAGACCTGTTACAGATGCAGGTACTTATGGAAGTTCTTATCTTGATTGGCTCAATAGGGCTACAAGAGTTTAATTAAGTATATAAAAGCAATGGCAACAACAGCACAAAGACTAGCAGAATATGAGGATTTATACAGGAAGGCTCAGCAGTATAATCCTAATCAATACAAACAGGAGTTTGAGAAGGCTTATGGAGAGGCTACTAACTATAATAAAGACCTAATAGAACAACAGGCACAAGCCTTAGGAGAATTACAGGCTGTTGCACCAACATATAGAGAGAGATACATGAACAGCTTAATTACAGACCCTACTGCTCAAATGGCCTTAATCGCTCAAGCTAGACAGGCCCCTATTACACAATGGGGAACAGCTTCAAACTTACTTAACGCAAGAGGTCAAAGATACCAAGATATTCTAGCTAAGGCCTTAGGGGCGTATCAGACTTCAGCTAATCAAGCTAACACAGCAGCAGAAAATGCTTGGAGATTATACCAAGACGCTTTACAACAGGAACAATTTAATGCTCAAATGAGAAGAGGGAGTGGCGGTGGTGGCGGCGGACTAGACTTGGCAAGTTTACTTGGAATGTCTGGACAAGAAGGTGGACAGGATATAGTAGAAGACGGTGGAGGATTAGATATTACAGTACCTGGGAAGAAGTCAAGTTGGACACAGACTCTAATGAAGTACGCAACTTCACCACTTAGCAAAAAGACACCAGACTGGTTCGCAAAGACAATCCCAGGAACAATTGTAAACCTATTAGGAAACTTTATAGGGAATACACAAGTACCAAAGAGGAAGAATCAATCATTTTTAGATAAGTTATTCAACCGATAATATGGCAAGATTAACAGGTGAGGCGGCAAGAAGATGGTTAGCAGAAAATCCCAATGCTTCTTATATAGACAACCGAACAGGACAAAAAGTACAGGCACAACAGAACCCACTTCTTAAAATCTTACTAAATATTACAAAACCTATTAGAACAGTAGTACCAGCAGGTCAAGAATTAGTTAGAACTATTGGAGACTTGGGAAGAACTGCTCGTGGAGAAGAACTATCACAAGCACCAGAAACTTATTTTGGAATGACACCAGAAGAATCAGCAGAGTTTACCAAAGACCCATTACAAAGAGGTGTAAAGGCTGGGGTAGGCTTAATGTCTTATGGTGTACCAGTAGGTGCAGCCAAAGGGGTTACAGGACTAAAAGCAATAGGCCAAGCGGCAGGAAAAGGTGCAATCTCAGGTGGTCTGGGTGGATTTGCTTACAGTAACGAAGGAAAGGAAATAGCCGACATATTAAAAGGTGGAGCATTTGGAGGTGTTCTTGGTGGTGCATTACAGGGTATTGGAGAGGTTTCTAAAGGAATCAAGGCTGCAAAAATATCTAATAAGTTAGACGATATGGCAGATGATTTACAAGCCTCTGCTCTTAAAAAAGATATAGGAATAGCCCCAACAACAAAACAGGGTAAAAACATTTTGCCTAAAGATGTATTAGAAACCGCCAATAAAATGGGGGTTAAAATTAAAAATCCAGAAGAATTAAAGGCTTTTGGACAGGCACTTTACGAGAGTAATGCAAATGTAGCAAATGTAGCAGCTCAACAATTAGACGATTTGGGAAGAGCTATAGACATAACAGATATTAAAAAACCTCTTTTGGAGCAATTGGCAAAAACTAAATCTCCAGAATTAAGAGCTCCTATTCAAAAAGTGATAGATAGTATAGATAGTGCAACAGGAGGAAGTAATGTTATACCAGCAAGTGAGTTGTTAAATCTTAAAAGAGAATGGGGAAAGTTGGGAAACTGGAATCCTCTTATGGATCCAGCAGCAACTACAACTGCAGGGGCATTTGAAGCAGCATATATGAAGGCAAATGACTTACTAGATGACGCATTTAAGAGTGCTGGAATAACAGGATTTAAGGAAGCTAACAAAGCACTGTCTTTAGCAATTGACGCAGATAACTGGGCTGATAGGGCAATAGCTAATAGAGCCAATAGACCATTATGGAATGATATGACACAAGACGCAGCAATAGCGGCAACAGTATTTGGTGGTGGTGGTCCTGCAGCTGCAGCAGGTGCAGTAGGAAGTAAGGTCATGCAGAGATACGCAGAGCCTCTAGCTGAAGGTGCACTAAGAGGTGCTTCTAAAGTTGCAAGAGGGGCTAGCGCATTGCCACAAGTGCTACAGCCTATACTAAATGTAGGACAAAGAGCCGTTCCAGCAGTGGCAGGTTTAGCGGCTGGTACACAAGGAGTTGGAACACAGGGAGTTGGTACACAACCAATATATCCTACTACACAGGGGGTACAACAGAGAATGGAAGCTCAAGGAATAAGTCCTCTTAACCTTATGCTGGCTCAAGAAGTGTTAAACGGAAATATATCAGCAGCAGAAGCAAATGCAGTTCTTAGTTTACTTGGAATGGATGCCAAAAGCACCCAGTCTAATTTACCGAAGACTGATACGGGAAGAAAGGCAATGGTGGCAAGAGACGCAGCTATTGGAGCATACCAATTATTACAAGAGAGTCCTGATGTCGCAGGAAAGACTGCAGGAATAGAGAATCTTCTCTACGGGTTAACAGGTGCGGCAAACCAATCAACAGCCTACAAGTCCCAGATTGAAGCCTTAAGAAGTCAGATGTTTAATGCTCTTGGTGGTTCAAGTTTGACCCCAACGGAGAAGGAACAGTATGAGAAGTTCTTGCCAAAGGTAACAGATAGTGCGGCAAGGGCAAGACAGAAAATAGAGCAATTAGTTCCAATGCTAGAAGCTCTAATGGGAGCCAGTATAAGCTCAACAGAGACTTTAGAACAATATTAAATACTAGATATACCACCAATGGAGAACAAACCACTAACCGAGAAGCAAATTAAAAAAATTGTGCAATTGGAAATTAAAGCATGTTTTGAACAACTTACAAATGATGTTAAGGAGATTAAACAAGCCTTACTGGGAAACGAGTATCAAAAAGGTGGGCTTGTTGCGATGGTGCAAAGTCATGAGGATTATATAGAGAGGAATAGAATAACTAATATAGCAGACAGAGGAATGAGAGTTATAGAATGGTATGAAGGACTTGCAGAAAGAAAAGGTACTGATGGCAAAAGCGACCTGGAAAGGTTAGAAGATGGCATAGCTAGTATTCAAGCCATAGGAATCCTTCAAAAGTGGATGGTATTCTTTGGAATAACAAACTTTGGGACTATTGTAGCCTTTATACTGGACAAGCTCCTTAAATAATTCCCTGTTCACAAAATTACAACACACAGTAGGGTGGAGTGGGGTAGGAGTGGGTGGTATATGTAAAATCCCTTTGCAACGGTCTTTTTAGAAAATAGGGTATATCCCCCTCTCGGTGGAGTAGGAGTGGGTAGGGCGGGTAGACCTATATCAAAATGGTATAATTAAGAATGAGATTTAGTGCAGTTATACTAGCAGGTGGTAAGGGAGAGAGATTTAAGTCCTCTATATCTAAACAACTAATGAGTCTCAATGGGAAACCTGTACTTCAATATTGCTTAGATGTTATAGAGCCTTTGGTAGATGAGGTTATTATTGTCTCCAATTTTCAATACAAAGATTACAAGTGTGTTGCTGGTGGCTTAACCCGAAGTGAGAGTGCTTACAACGGGGTTATGGCAACCACTGGGGATTTTGTCATTATCCATGAGGGGGCTAGACCCTTTTTAAGAGCTGAGACTATACAGCAGATAAAAGAACTTCTACTTTGTGGTAACGATTGTGTTGATACAGTTAGTCCAATTATAGATGGTTATGTTCACAATGGAGTGTCTAAAAGTAAGGTAGGAAGATTTTTAGGCTTAACTCCCGAGGCATTTAGAAAAGACATTTTAGTAGAAGCCTTTTTACAAAGTCCAAGAAGAGACTGGATGGATGAGATTACCATGGTGCAAACCCTAAGACCCGAGACTAATATAGCCTTTATTAAGGGAGAGTCTTTTAATAGTAAAATTACTTTTGAAGAAGACTTATCTTTTGCAGAAGGTATAATGAAGTTTTGGACACAACCTATTACGACACTTCCTGACTTATCTAAGAATGTTTTAATCTTTGGGGGTACTGGTGGTATAGGGTCGGCATGTATCAGAAGATTACCCAATTACTATGCCCCTAGTCATAAAGAGATAGACCTTTCTACTAACGACTGGGAAATTGATCTAAAAGAATACAAGGCGATTATCCATAGTGCTGGAGAGTATTCAAACCAAGAGAAAGTAATGGAGGTCAATTTTAATAGTTGTGTAAGGCTAGTGGAATTAGCAGAAAAACAAAGCTGGAAGGGGAATATGGTATTTTTGTCTTCTGCTAGTGCTACTTATGGTAGAAAAGGAATCCCTATTTATTCGGCTTCTAAGTCTGCTCTAAACTCGTACATAGAAAGTAGGCACGAAGAACTAGCCGAGAAAGGAATATATCTTAATGCTATTGCCCCATCTAAGGTAGACACTAAACTACAAACAGCCATCAATCCAAATACTCCAAGAGATAGTATGCTTACTCCTGATTATGTAGCAGATTTTGTTCTTAGGTATACCGACACAAAAGTATCGGGTCATATAATTTATCTAAAGGTTGGATTTAATGACTGAGGAGCAAAAGGATGAACAGGTTAAAAATGCTAAAGAGCTTATAGGTGTTGTTCAAGAATTGGGAGTTGAGCCTTTCCTATGGGCTGGTAGTCTACTAGGGGCTATTAGAGGGAAAGATATTATACCAGGGGACAGTGATATGGACATTGCCTATATTAGTAAGTACACAAATGGGGAGGACATAGAAAAGGAAGCAAGGGAACTGTATACCAAACTCTATGAGATGGGATTACTAGCAGAATACTGGGATGAGAATAATCAGAAAAGATGGCCAGAAAAAGATGGTATATTACCTGTACTAGGACAAGCTCATATTGGGAAAATATCACCCTATTTAGACATCTTTACAATGTGGATTTCTCAAGGGGAGTGGTTTGATACTTGGTTTGGCCCTGTTGCAAAGGATATTGACCCTACCGTGATACCTGATAGTGTTGAACTAAGAGGAGTTAAGTTCCCAGCCTTAAAGAATCCAGAATGGGTACTTAGAATGCTTTATGGAGATGATTGGAAGACCCCAAGGGAAGACAAGGGGACCAATAGACACGCATTCAGACCTACCCTTACGCTTTTTAGAAGGGGTTTAAGATAATGGTATAATATATAATATGAAGAGCGTTGCATGGAAAGGAGACCACCCAATTACCAGTTATTATGGCTGGAGAACTGACCCCATAACAGGAATTAGAAGTTTTCACGATGGGGTCGATGTGTCTATGCCAATAGGTACGGAACTGTATGCTACTGTAAACGGTAAGGTAAGACTAGCGACAACTGACTCCTATGGAGGAAAGTATATTCAGATTCAAACAAGCGATGGAAGAGGACATTGGTGCCTTCATTTGTCGGAATTTAAGGTGAAAGCAGGGGATATGATACAAAAGGGTAATCTTATTGGTCTTTCAGGAAACTCAGGGCATAGTACAGGCCCACATACCCATTTTGGTCTACAAAGCAATGCCACAGTCTGGTCTTCTCATATTGATCCCCTGCCTGATTTACAGGTCTTAGCAGAATCTGCAAGGTTTAAGAAAGGGGATAGGATTATATTTACAGATATTCAAAATATTAGAAAAGGGAGTGGGATTGCGTATGACCTAATCTCTAAGTCCGCTGTAGGACAAATAGGAACTGTCTGGGACGAACCAAGACAAACGGATGGTTATTGGTGGTACGATATTCATATAGACGGGGGAGGAAGCGGTTGGTGTGCTGATGTTGGAAAATTCCAAATCTATACCCAAGAGAACCCAACGAATTGCCAAGAGGAAGTAAATAGACTACTTGAACAAAACAGGGGCCTTAGCGAGGCTCTGGGGGCCTCAGAAGCCCAAGTTAGGGAGAGTCAAGAGGAGAGGAAGAGATTAGAGGGTCTTTTAGAAGCAGAGAAAATCGAGTCCAAAGAGTTAGAGGCAAGGTATAAAGATTTAGAAGAGAAGAGGAAGAGATTAGAGGGAGAGAAGAATGAAGCCGTGAGGCTACTAAATGAGTATAAGAATGGCAGGTTTGTTTGGATAGTGGATTTTCTGGAGAAACTATTTCCTAAGAAGAAGTAGGAGTATCCTTAAATTATTAGAGATTGTTTTTTGGAACAATTGAAGCCTGTTAGTACAATTAAAGATAGATTAAACAAGGAAAGAAAAAAAGTGAATGACATACTAAACATAATAATATATTCAGCAAGTATTATTTTGTTTGGTACTATGTTGGTTAAATTTATTTTATCTAAAATATAATAATGGATACAGAATTATTTATTTTGAGTGCTGGTGTATCAGGAGCAATTGGTTCATTAGCTCCGTTTGTTTTACCATCAGTATTTAAACTACTGGGAAAGATATTCAAGAGAGATCTTTCTAAAGAAGAAAAGAGATTGATAATCACTCTTCTTTCTGGGGCAGTAGCACTTACTTTAGTGCTTATTAAATATCAATGGGTAGAGAGTTTTGAGGATAATATAGGAAATCTTTTACAGTTCTTCTATATCAACTTTGTTGCAATTAAGGGTATGGTACAGACCATATATGAGTTGATCATTAAGAGTGTTCCAGCATTGGAAGAAAGATTTAGTTAGTAGAAAAAAGAGAGAGGGCCAATAGTTAAAATAAATATTCCTAGTGCCATGACGCCAGAAAACAAGGAGAGAGAGGGTTTGTATACTTCAGGGGATGAGAATAGTTTTGAGTCGATTAAAGATATTAGAATAAAACAACTTGGAAAGGGTGAGGTGAGTATAAGCTATCCTGATAGATTTATTACAGAATTGACCTTTGATGAGCTTCATAGGGAAATGGTAAGAAGATCTGAACTTAGACAACTTGTAGAGAACAAAGAATATAATACAAGAATAGAGATAGAGACTGATAGCCCTATTGCTATCGGCTGGTTTGCAGATACGCATATAGCGGGTCAAGATGTAGACTATGAGCGATTAAGATGGGAAGTAGAAGAGATTAAGAATAACCCTTACATGAGAGTCTTTTTGGGAGGCGACCTGACAGACGGATTCTGTTGGAACCCAGCACAGTTTAGTGATATAGCCAATCTTAATGAGCAAGACCTATACCTACATAAAATGCTTGAGTATATGGGGTATGACAAGATACTGGGGGGGGTAATGGGGAGTCATGAGAAATGGTCAAGAAGAACAGGGCTAGATTCTTACAGTGATATTAGAAAGAATATACCAATCTTTGATGGAACAGGAACAGTAGAATTAGTAATAAATGGCATTACCTATACAGGAGCTATCTTACACGAAGCAAAAGGAAATAGTTATTTTAACCCTAATCATGCACAAAAAAGATTTATCATGGAGAATGAGGGCTACGACTTTGTAATGACAGCCCATACTCACGCAGGTGCAGAACAATCTCAAATAAGACAGACCGCAAAGGGTAGTAAAAAGGTTGTCTTCTTGTCCGGTAAGACATTCAAGAGAACTGATGACTTCTTAGATACAAAAGGATTTAAGAGAAAAGAAGGTGAAGCCTTAGGAACTAACTGGATATTGTTCAACCACAAACAGAAAATGATGATACCTCTATCAAGTACAGCAGAAGTATTAGAAATTATGGGGAGTATTTAGTGATATAGTTCGTTAAAAATCCAACTAGAGGAGGTGTGATGTGTCCAAGAAGGCGAAGTTTGACTGGAAGCACGAGATTAAGGTATTGCAAGGGTATGTATGTCCCGTATGTGGATTAAAAGGTACAGATAGTACACTCCAGATACACCATTGTAAAAACAAATGTAGAGGTGGCAACAATTCAACAATCAACTGTGTAGCGGTTCACTCAAAGTGCCACAAGCTCATCCATGAGAAGCATGGGAACGATTATTACGACCCAAGGCAAGGCTAGTTGGTAGAGAGAGGGTATTGTATATATCCATTTTGGTATGAATATCCTCTCTTTTAGTTTTGTAAACTTAATTGTAAAGATAATTGACATGGTAAAGAGAACTAAATGCGAGGTGTACAGCAGAATTGTAGGATACATAAGACCTATTGCACAATGGAATATTGGGAAACAAGCAGAATGGTCAGATAGAAAAATGTTCAAAATAAAGAATATATGATATAGTAATTCTAAGGCTTTTAACTAAATTTAGTTGAAGCCCCAATCTGATATAGCAGTCCCCAGAAATGGGGATTGTTTTTATAGTCCTATAAAGAACTACTACATCCCCCTTGACAACCCCTATTTACTAGGTGTAAATTAGAAGTATGAGGAGAAGCACCAAGCAAAACTGCACAGAATTAGATATTTATACAGGGGGGTTGGTTTCCTTGCTTGGTCGCCAACTCTCCTGTATAACTATTTAATTTTAAGACCAGGCAAATATGCAAGAGATAATCTGTCCAAAAGAGGGAAATGCCTACTCAGTAGCCGAGGTAGAAGAAGTGGATACCGAAGAAATTGAGGGGATAACAGGGAACAATAAACTCCTATTCAAACCCGAGTTTATTCCATTCTACCTAAACGAAGTAAAGAAGTATAACTTTTCTAACACAGAAGGACTTGTCTATGGGTTTATAAGGTTTTATTTAAAAAATAATCCTAATGGAAAGTTCTATTTTACTAACAATCAACTCGCTTATATGCTAGATGTTTCTTCAAGTACGATTTCTAACTCAATAGTTAAAGTCTGCAATTGTGGAGAATTTAAAGTTTCTTACAAAGTAAAAGCAAATGGTGGCACATTCCGACTCTTAGAAAGTTCAGAGTCCGACTCTGAGAAAGTTAAGAGTGAGACTCTGAGAAAGTTAAGAGCAAATAATAATAAGATAAAAGAGAATAGTATAAACACACCTAGGGAGGCTGTGGGGGACAAGCCCCAGAGTTATGGTAGTCCTGACATTACAAAGCTACAGAACTTCCTAAAGGAACACTACCCTATACCGCTGGAGGGAATTACAGATAGAAGAAGACTACACAATGTTATACAGGTTCTAACTAAGAGAAAGAACCAAGACGAGTGGATGGATGATGACTGGAGAAAGAACTTCAATACCTTTATCAATCTGTATATTCCAAACACTAAAGAGGATTACTATGCTAGAAGTGTGTATAAGCTACTAGATAAAATTAAACTCTGGAGAGAGTATCGGGGTAAATTAAATTAAATTAAGTTATATATATTTATGGAAGAACAAAAAGGGGAAATGTTAGTAAGCACAGATCTAGGGTTAATCAGCAAGGAGAATGTCAACTGGTTATACTCTCAAAGGGTGCTAGGTAGAAAGGGACAGATATTAGCAACAATGGTTCCTGGTATATCTCAAAAGTTAGTTTATCTCTATTCCTATTTAAGACTTCTAGTTGATGACATTAAGAGTGAAGCCCCTACACTGCCGCGTGGGGTAACCTTAGACCTTAACGATTGTCTAACAATAGCAAGAACAGGAAGACTAGAGAAACCCTATACTTTAGAGGGTGAAGAGTTTAAGTATATTGTTCATCACTCGGTTGTAGAAGATATACAAAGAGCTGGGAAAGAAGCCTTTATTAAAAATCAACCTAAGACTAATTCTAAGTATGATATTTTAGATGACTAATAAAATGGAACTAAGCGAACAACAAAAACTAAGTTTTAGAAATACTCCAGAGTATAAACAAATGAAGAGTATGCTTCCAGCTTGTGATGAGATATACAAACTTGTATTTAATGCCACAGAGATTAAAAGAACTCAAGACTCAGCCCTAGATATGGACTTGGGAATAGATGTTATTCTCACCCTCCCTAGTGGATCAATTCTAACAGGTCAAGAGAAAGCCCTAAGTCATCAGTTTGAACACCACAACACCTTTACAATGGAGTTCTATCAGAACAGAGACACCAAAGAAAAGGGAGAATTCTTTAAGATTAAAAGTCAGTTCTACCTATCAGGATACATCAATGAGCAACAGAATGCTTATACCTCTTGGCATATAATCAACCTTTGCAATCTAATCCAGTGGCTAGGAAAATACCCAACAAGTCAATTAGAGAAAAAGACCATACCCTCTACAGGAGATGCTTCATTTATTGCTATACCTTACAAGAATATACCAGCAGAGTGCATTCTTGCTAAAAGTGAATAATATTACAGGCTATTGACAATATATGATAAAAGGTATAATATAGATAATATATAAATTAAACTACCTAAAAATATATGGTAAATATACACACAGTTCTTAACAAGAGGGGTCATGGGGCCGTTCTTGATTTAAGAGAGATCGGCGTGGGCGATACGAGTTATGTTCTTTTGACCACAGGGAGTGGAGATTCAAAAGACACAAAGGCGATAATTGAGGTTTGCAAGACTGTCAAAGCAAAGCAGTTGTTTAACAGTTTGTTGCATACGTTGATTACAAATGATTATAAATTGATTAAGGCTTAATAGAATGAATATACAAAAAGAGTTTATACAAAACATACAAGGAAAGGACTTCGTGAAGTACGAGGGATTGCTTAATCTCTTCCACGAGAACGGTGGCAAGGAGATACACACAGAGTTGGTACAGTCCGAGCTTAAAGGGGAGACATTCTTTATATTCAAAGCAGTAGTATCTGGAACAAAGGGAACTTTTGAAGGATATGGAGATGCTTGTAAGGGAAATGTTAATCCAATGATTGTAAAGCACATGATGAGAATGGCAGAGACAAGAGCCAAGGCAAGAGCATTAAGAGATTACAACAATATTGGAATGGCTGCGGCTGAGGAGTTAGATTAATTTAACTTTAGAGGATATTAAAATGTTTGAAGATATAAAAAGCGGAACAGTAGTAAATGGAGTTAAAGTTCTACATGAGCAACCTAAGTCGGCATATCAGAAGTTGCTAAGTTATGGAATAGGAGAGCAAATGAGAGAATTGACCAAGCAAAAGATAACTCCTAAGCAACAAATGGAAAAGGAGTTGCTAGTTAAAAGAATGAGAAACGAGTATAGAGATTATTTAGCAACTAAGTAAAATGGAAAAGAAGATACAGAAGATAAAGAGAGAAGCACAGATAGAAGTTCTAACTGATATATTCCAAACCTGCTATCAAGAAGATAGTAGGACCTTGGAGTTAGTAGAAGATAAATTATCTAAATTAAAAGAAAATAAAGATGAAGACAATAAACATAAAAAGTAGAGTAAACAAGATAGGAAAGAAAATAATGAGCATTGATCTAATAGATGGGCAAGGAAGAGGAGTAAGTATAATACGAAGATTGATAATCCTATTACTACTTCTTTTCTCCCTGTATGTTCTGATAGACTTACTAATACACAAAGGGTTTCTAACTACTAACGAACAGAGGCAACTTAACCAGGCAATCCAACAGCCCCTACCAAGCCCTGTGATAGCCCTAGAACAAACAGAAGATACCAAGGTGGACAGTCAGACCACCGAGGATATACAAAAGGTTAAAACCCCCTTACAGCCCCTTGGTAAAATTGAAGAGTATATTATCGCCTATGGTGGGAGATATGACAGTGAATATTTAGCAAGTTTAAGGAAGTATTGTAGTGAAGATACATTGAAGTTAGTAATAGCAATTAGTGTAGCAGAAACAGGAATGGGTAAGGCAAGAATGGACAGGAATACTAACTGGTATGGATACTTTTATGGGGGAGACAGACAGTACGATCCTGATATGGAGACAATGAGTAGGGTTATTTGTAATGGAATAAGTAAGTATTACTCGGATGTGGCAACCAATTATGACAGGGCTTTTACCTATACAGGTGGAGATAATACTAAGACTTGGATGGGTAATGTAAACGAGGCTTTGAGTGAGATGAGGTAGTTCTTTATATTGTCGGATTTGTCGGCATTCTGGAGCCTGAGAGGGTTGTCTGGGGTGTCCGAGAAATCTGATAACTAGGGTGGGGCTTTTACGGGTAGTTTTAGCCTCACCTTAGCAGATAGTTAATTTTAGTAGAAGAATAACAATGGTTATAGATAAAAAGTTCAAGGGGTTAGTTAAGGAAGATTTTAGATATGTGTTTAATGGGGACATAGAAACGACTGAATTTTTAGAGGTAGATTTAGATATGGGGTTGTTTGTAACTGGGTCTATTAAAGCAGGTTGGTCTATTGAAGCAGGTTGGTCTATTGAAGCAGGTGGGTCTATTGAAGCAGGTAGGTCTATTGAAGCAGGTGGGTCTATTAAAGCAGGTGGGTCTATTGAAGCAGGTAGGTCTATTGAAGCAGGTAGGTCTATTAAAGCAGGTAGGTCTATTAAAGCAGGTGGGTCTATTGAAGCAGGTAGGTCTATTGAAGCAGGTTGGTCTATTGAAGCAGGTAGGTCTATTGAAGCAGGTAGGTCTATTGAAGCAGGTTGGTCTATTGAAGCAGGTTGGTCTATTGAAGCAGGTAGGTCTATTGAAGCAGGTGGGTCTATTGAAGCAGGTGGGTCATATGGAATAATCGCAGGACTCTCAATCACTTGTAAGGGAATACTCTCTTTTGGGTTAAAAGCGTTTGCTGGAATATGTAATTGGAGGGAGATATCCGATGAAGATAAAACAATTACTTGTGGAAAATTAGAGAGTGGGACTATTGAGTATGGAATATTAAGGGAAACAGGAGTTGAGGAGAGTGATGATAAGACGCAGGAAGCTATGAGGTTATTAAAAGAACAGGGAT
>Ga0255342_1004948_pt1 | contig 13219 bp, 18 predicted proteins | sample wastewater_treat_3_FD_192416 | JGI IMG/M metagenome (GOLD analysis project Ga0255342, IMG submission 192416) | Wastewater microbial communities from Lulu Island WWTP, Vancouver, Canada - plant14 | ecosystem: Engineered > WWTP > Wastewater > Unclassified | place: Canada: Vancouver, British...
CTCTCCAATGTCTGTAATGCCATCTTTACAGTCATAGGAGCCATTCTGAGGCTTCTGGAGAGCCACTCGCTCAGCCATTCTCCTGCTGCTCCTCTGCTGCCAGAGCCTCCAGCCTGGCTACTCTGGCCTTGAGCGATCTCATCTCAGCAGCCAGCTCCTGGCTTCTACGCTCCTCTGGCCAGTCCTCAGCCTCATCCTCCTCAGGCTCCAGGATGCTTTGGATATCACTGGCCAAGGAGGCCAGGAACTTGCTCTGATAGGCATCCAGATCTGCTCTGAGTTGCTTGACTTCTGCTGCTATCGTCTCAGCCATCAGCCTGCTCCTGACTCTTGAGAGCCTCTCCTTTGGCCTCATGGACTGCTGCCTTGATCCAGTTCTCAGGACTGCCTGGCTCTAGGCTCTTAATCTTGGCCAGGAGCTGGAACAGAGTCTGAGCTGCCAGGCTTGGCTCCAGTTCCTTCTGCTCTTCCTGCCATCGCTCTGCCAGATACCTGAGAGCCAGCTTGAGCTGAGCCAGCTCCTCATCTGCCTTCTTGACTTTGGCCATCGCTCAGCCTCCTCTCGCTTCCTGAGTCTCCTCTGGCTGGAGGAAGTAGGCTCTGAGACTGTCGCTCGATACATACCACTTCCTGGCCAGCTTCCTGCCTTGGAGCTTGCCATCCTTGAGCAGCTTCCTGACAGTCCTCTCCTGGATGCCAAGAGACTTGCTCAGCTCTTCCACGTCATACAATTCCAGCTCTCCTAACTTGACTGGAGCCATCTCGATCCTCCTCCTCAGGCCAGGCCAGAGCCTGGCTTCTTATCCTTGATCTGATAAGCAGGCATGATATAGGCCAGAGAGCAGCTTTTGCCTGCCTGGCCTCCTCTCTGCTTCAGGACTGTTATCTTGAGATCCACTTCTGCTCGATCCAGCTTCTTGCCTTCCAGCTCAGCATCTTCCAGAGCTTTGTTGTGGAGGCCAAGGACTAAATTAGCATCCTGCTCCAAGTCTCCAGACTCTCTGAGATTATCCAGGCTTACTGGAGTGCTTCTGCTAGTGGCTCTGGCAAACTGCGCGCCTAGGATGATAGGCAGTCCTGTCCTGACTGCCTGCTCCAGGAGGAGATCAGAGACGCGCTTGACTGCTACATATCGCTGCTCATCAGGCTTCTGGAGGCTGATCTTCTGGATATAGTCTATGACGACTGCTCCTACTTCTGCTCGCTGAGCCAGATAGCCAATGGTAGCAGCCAGATCCTCAGCAGGAAGCCTCTTGTCAGAGATGAGCAGCCTGCCTGAGCCAGTCCACTCCTCAAAGAGGCTGATGGCCTGCTCGATCTGCTTATCAGCCTGGCTGGCTCGCTTCTCGCGCATGTAGTTGAGATAAGCCTCCAGATTGAAGGCAGGACTCAGGACTCTGCCAGCCAGCAGCATGATCAGCTTGAGACTCAGCCAAGGCTTGGCCTCCTCATAGGAGAAGAGATAGAAGGACTTGCCAGGATAAGCCTTGAGCATATTGGCCAGCAGATTGAGCTGGAGAGTCGTCTTGCCTTGGCCTGGCCTGCCTGCTACCAGAGTAATGGCTCCTTGAGGAATCCTGGCCAGCTCGTCGAGACTGCTCCAACCGGTAGTAAGGCCAGAGCCAAGAGCCTGGATGTCTCCAGCCAAATCCTCCAGGAGGTAAGGCTCTGGCGCATGGACTCCTCTGGACATTCTCAGGCCATCCAGAGACTCCTGGAGAGCGATCTCTGCTCCTATGATGTCTCCAGCATCAGCCTTGGCCTGTAACTGCCTGACAGAAGCCTCCAGGAGGCTCTGAGAAGCCTTCTGAGAGGCTCTCCTGCCATATTCGCTGGCTCGCTGTGCTAATTCCTCCTGAGAGAGGCTTGTAGCAGCCTCCAGAGCCTCCTGGAAGAACCTGGCTTCCAGCCTGTCCTGGATGCCACTCCAGACAGTCAGAGCAGACTCCAAGGCTCGATCCAGTCCTATATCAGTCTTGAGATCATGCTTCTGGAGCAGCCTCTTGGCCAGCCATCTTGGCCAGGACTCAGCCTGCTTGATCTGCCTCTGGAGAGCGATCAGGCCAGAGGCTCTGACAAGCTCATCAGGATCTTTGGAGCCTGCTGGCATGGATACGACATAGGCTCGCAGCTCTGCCAGCCTGAGCTGGCTGATGGCCTTCTCAGTCGCAGCCTGGCCTGCCTCATCAGCATCCAAGGCCAGGAGCAGCTCCTTTGTACCATTGGCCTGGAGAGCCTGGATCTGCTCAGTGGATAGATCAGTTCCTCCTAGAGCCACTGTCTTGACATCCAGGCTGTTGAGATAGAGAGCATCTAGCAAGCCTTCTACCAGGAGAAGCTGCTCAGCTCCTCTCACTGACTCCAGTCCTACCAGGCCAGCAGACTTCTTGAGCTTGGCTGAGTAGTAATAAGGAGCCTGGCCAGCAGCCTTGATCTCCTCTCTGCTGAGGATGCTCCTGCCAGCCAGTCCTATCGCTCTGCCTGCTGGATCTCGATAGAGCAGAGTCAGAGGATGAGCCTGCCAGGCTGGAGCCAGCAGGCCAGCATCTCTCAGCTCCTGCTCTGAGTATCCTTGAGCCTTGAGCTGCTGCTGGAGGCTGGCTGAGTAGGCTCCCAGGCTCATCAGCCTGACATCCTCCTCAGTGTAGCCTCTCGCTTCCAGATAGGCTCTGACTGGCTGAGCAGCTTGATCCTGGAGGAGGCTTCTGGCCAGGATGTCCTGAGCAGCCTCCAGGAGATCAGCCTTCCTGGTATAAGCCTGATGCTTGGCTCTGTAGTTATCGCTCAGCTCGATCTCCACTCCAGCAGCCTGAGCCAGGAGCTGGAGAGCCTCTACAAACTCGATCCTTCTGGAGAGCATCAGATACTTGAGCCAATCTCCTTGCTTGCCACATTGGAAGCATCTCCAAAGAGGCTTACTCAGAGAATAGGTAAGATGTCCTCTGCCTTCTCCTCCTCCTGGCTCGCAGAATGGACAGAAGGCTCTGACATCGTATCTGCCTTCCTGCTCAGGCTCTCGGAGATCAGAGAAGAGCCTCTCCTGATATCTGCTGGCCAGCAGCCTGGTATAAATCTCCTGGATATCAGCCATCTAGCTGCTCCTTACTTCTCTCGCACTACTTTGACTGCAAAGCCAGGAATGATGTATCTGGCTGACTTCGTGGAGCCTCCTGCTTGGCGCTCCTTGAGCATCTCCTGATAGTCCTTGGCTCGCTGCTCCTGCCTGGACTGCCAGAGAGCCTCATCTATCGCTCCAGAGATGGCCTGCTGGATGGCCTTCTTATCGCTGGCTGTCAGAGGCTCTGTAATGTATAGCTTGCCATCTATCATCTTGCAGGACTTGAGGACTTGCTGAGTCATACGTCACTTCCTTTGCTGCCAGGAGGCGGTGGCAGTCCTGGCATATCATCCACTGGCAGGCCCATCGCTTGCCTGGCCTTCCTAAAGGAGCCAAGATTATTTACCAGGCGTTCAAAGAGATCAGCCTGAGCAGCCTCAGCTTCCTGATCCAGCTCTGGCTCCAAGCCTTTGGCTCTGGCCAGTCCTCTCTTGGCGATCCTGAGAGCCTGCTCCTTCTCCTTGATAATCTGAGGCTTATTGACATGCTGCATACTGCCAGGAATGGCCTTGGCCCACTCCAGCCACTCCTCTGCTCGCTTGACTCGCTCCTCAGCCTCTCGGATGCGCTCAGCCTCAGGATCTGGCCTCTGGAGGCCAAACAACTCAGGCTGCTGGCTCCTCATCCTGCTCAGGAGTTCTGTTACCTGATGTTCCATCGCTTTGGCCAGGCCAAAGCAAGGAGCTGAGAGCCTGCCAGTGGCTCTGACTTCTGCCTCCAGCTCCTGGATGGCCTGAGAGAGATCCTGAGCCTTGCCAATGATATCTCGCAGAGCCTCATCATAGGCTGGAGTGAACATGACTTCTGTCTGTGCCTTTGCCATTCCACATCTCCTAGAAGGTGATATATCGCTCAGCTCCCTGGCTGATGCGATCCAAGTTGTGAAAGTAGATCATGGTAGTTCTCGGATCAGAGTGCCTGGCCATCGCTTGAGCCTGCTGGAGAGAGGCTCCTCCTTTGATGGCCAGGCTGATGGCAGTATGTCTGAGTGAGTGAGCTGTCAGCCTCTTGTCGTTGACTCCTACTCGCTTGAGACTCTCCTTGATCAGCCTGGAGATGCTCCTGGTAGTGAGTGGCTGGCCACTGTTCCTATTGGAGCAGGAGGAGAAGAGAGGCTCCTCATCAGCAGGCTGGCCAAAGAGCCTGGCTCTGGCTGAGAGATAGACTCGGATAGGCTTGAGAGCCTCATCAGTCAAGAGGACAAACTCATCAGCCTCATCTCTGCCTTTGCCTTGTATCCAGAGGACTGCCTCTCCAGACTCCTGCCTGAGATGCTTGATCCTGGCTCTGGCGATCTCGATAGTTCGGAGGCCAGTCCTGGCCAGCAGATTGAAGATGGCAAAGTCTCGGAGTCCTTCCAGGCTGCTCTGATCCATCGCTCCTAGAGCATCTCGGAGCTGGCCTGGAGTGAGAGAGTCCTTCCTGAAGCCTTTGGCCTTCTTGGCTCCTTTGATCTCCTTGGCTATGTTCGGATAAAACTTCCTGGACTCCAGCCACTGGTAGAGCTTCCTGACTGCTGTCATATAGCCAGAGATTGAATAGGAGGAGAGGCCAGCAGCCTGGAGCTGCTGCTTGTAACTGAGGATATCTTCTCGATCAAGAGAGGCCATAATCCTGACTCTGCCAGTCTGCTCCAGCCAGGCCACAAACTTCCTGAGTTGCCTCTGGTAAGTGGCTCTGGAGGAGGCTCTGATATCCTGCTCTGCCAGGAATCGCTCGATCAAATCAGCCAGAGATACTGGCTCGCTTACTGTCAGAGCAGCCTCCTGGCTTACCGTAATGCTGGCTTCCTGGCTTGCTGTCATAAGCTCAGACATGATCTCCCTCCTGGACTGTCGCTTGCTTGCCTATGACATAAATATACCATAAGTAGCCTATAGGTGTCAAATCACAAAATGGCTATGACTGTAAATCTGGCATTACAGACATATAACTCTCTCTCTTTTCTTCTGGAGCAGAGCCAGAGAGGAGAGAGCCTGCTGCCAAAGCAAGGCTCTCTCTCAGCTTTATCATCCTTATAGATGATTAAGAGCGATGGCTTTTTGGAGCATATACCTTTTACACGTTTGCTGATGCTCGCTGCTGTCTGCTATGTGTCTACTATATGCTACTTCTGGACTCTACATAATGACAGTTTGCGCCAAAAGTGGTGGCTATTTGCGCCAAAAGTGGTGGCTATTTGCGCCAAAAGTGGTGGCTATTTGCCTCAGTTTGGCCTCTACTGTTTTGGCTCAAAAGAGAGGAGCAGGCTGGCAGCCTGCTCCTCTCGCTCTTCTCCTCAGCTCTTCCTCTGGCTCCAGAGTGGTACTGGCTCTGGATGCTTGCTCGCTCTCCTGACATTCTCAGGATCTATCATCCTATGGCCTGGCCCTAGAGCTGCTGAGCTTCTGAGGAGGAGATACTCAGCCCATCCACTTGCACAAATTGTGCAAGATACAGCAGAGCGCACGCTGAGCTTCTGAGGAGGAGATACTCAGCCCATCCAGCCTGCCTGGCCTTTACCAGGAAGATGGCCTCTCTGGCTGTCACTCGCCTGCCAGCGATAGGTATCCTGGCCTTGGCCAGCAGTCGCTCAGCTTCTCCTCCTGTCGTAATGCTGCGATCCACTCGGATCTCTCTGACTCCTGGCTCGATGCTCCAGCCTCCTACTTTACGTCCTTTGTGTGAGTGCCTGAACGGAAGCCAGGAGAGCAGGCTCCAGAGGAAGCCTTGGCCTCTCGATAGCAGATTGAAGCGATCCAGGAAGTCATCCAGCTCCATCTTGAGACTCCTGCTTGGCTTTTATCTGGAGAATCCTCATATAGATCCTGGCCAGAGCCTTCTTAGTCTGCTCGCTCATATCTGGATCATCCTTGGCCTCTTGCCTCCTGGCCAGGCATCCTGGATGAGCTGCCACTGAGTAGCCTGCTCCAGTCCTGGAGATCCTGATCCAGTCCTGGCCAAGCTCCTGCTGGCAGACAATACACTTCCTGAGCTTGCCTTCCTGCTGGCCAGTGACTGGCTCCAGGATCATCGCTGCTGGCTGCTGCTGTTGCTGAGTCCTCATATGTCCTCCTGTTCGTTTTGCATACCAGGATCTCCAGGACTAGGCGCTCCTGGTGATTACGTCTGAGCTGGCTGGCCAGGATCACTGACAGGCAGAAGAGTCCTGCCAGGCCAGCTCCTGTTAGTGCTTCGATCATCGCTCCAGCCTGGCTGGCTCCTGCCACTCCTCTGGATCGCTCCAAACGTCATAGGAGGAGAGGCCATTACTGCTCCAGGAGCCTAGCTTGTCTCTGCCATCAGTAAGCTGAGGATGGCCTGGCTCTCGATATGGCATGACTGGATAGCCTCCAAGTGTCCTGATGGCTGGCAGAGGAGGCTGCTCCTGCTGCCTGTCTCGATTGAGGCTCTTGTAGAGGCCAAGGCCAACTACCAGGCCAATGATGATAGCGATCAGAGCCACTGAGCCAGCACATATAGTCAGGAGTCCTCCGATTACTATCTGGCTCAGCTCCTCAGTCCAGTCCAGAGCGATCCTGGCTCCAAGGATGGCCACTCCCAGGAAGAGAGCCAGGATAGGAATCGCTGCCAGCTTCGTGAATATCTTGTCATCCATCGCTCTGCTCCTTTGGCTTGCCTCTCAGGCCAAGCTCCAAGCCACTCCAGAAGTAACTCTCACTGAGAGCGACTGCATACCAGGAGGCTCTGGCCTCCAGCTCCAGGATCTGATCTGAGAGCTGAGGAGCTGCCTGGAGAAGTGTCTGGACTGCCTCAGCATAGGCTCGATCAGCCTCTGCTACTTCCTGAGATCGCTCCTGGCCTGCCATATACTCTCCTACGTTTAGCTGCTGCGCGATCATCGCTCCTCCTCCTACTGGATCACTCTGGCAGTATTGCCAGGCCATTGGAGCAGGCCAGCCTGGCCAAGCTCAGCCAGGAGCTGCCTGCCAGCTTCTGTTGTGAGATCTATCTCAGCCAGATCTGGCTCTAGGATGCGCTCCTGAGCCATCCTGGAGGCTTCTGCTGGCTTGCTGGCATCCTGGTATACATCTTTGCCAGTTTGCTGGCTTGCTGTCTCTTCCAGAGCTTCAGAGACAAAGCCAAACGTCTTGCCATTGTAGAAGCCATAGGCTCTCAGGACTGTCTGCTTCTTGCTGCCAGTCTCCTGGTAGAGTTGCCTGATCTGCTCTCGCTCTGTTGCTGTCGGAGATCTGGAGGCATCCAGCCTCAGGCTGTTCTGGCTGGCCTGTTCTGGAGCCTGTTCTCCATCGCTCTCCTCTCGCGCGCTTACCGTCATGGCGCGAGAGGAGGAGGCTAGCTGGCCTGTTCTGGCTGCTCTTGGCTGTTCTCGCTGTTCCTGCCAAGGCTTGGCCAGTTCTGCTCCTGGTAGTTGAGCGATGGCAGTATCCTGGCAAAGTCCAGTAGCCACTCGCTCAGGCTGGCCATCCAGGATCAGCAGAGCATCTCCAGGAGCCTGGCCTACCGTCTCGATCTGGAAGCCTCCTGAGCCAGCATATCTGGCTCCAGCAGCAGCATCAGCAGCTCCGAAGATCAGCCTGGCTGTGAGATTCTGCTCCAGATCCTGAGTCAAGCCTCCAGCTCTGCCTGTCGTTTGAGTGCCAAGCAGAAGATGGATGCCAGCAGCTCCTCCCATGGAAGCGATCTCTCCAAGATAGCCAGCCAGGCTGGCTCTGGCTGAGATGTTCCTGAGATCATCAGCGATCAGGAAGAGAGCTGGCTTCTTCCTGCCAGTGGCTGCGCGCTGCTCCAGCTCCTCCTTGGCCAGCCAGGCCAGAGCCTGTTCCTGCTCCTCTGGCTCGATCAGCAAGCCATAACAGGAGGCTGCTGGCTGGAAGGCCAGCCAGTCCTCTCGCTTCTTGGCCAGAATGAGATATCTGAGCCTGTTTGGAGGATTGACTCTGGCCAGAGCATAGAGGATGGATCTCAGAGCCTGGCTCTTGCCTCTGCGAGTTGGCCCTACTGCCAGGAGATGAGGCCATCGCTGGAAGTCAAAGCAGACAGGCTCTCTGAAGGAGTTGAGTCCTATGGCCACTGACAGGCCAAGGCTCTTCCTGGCCAGCAGCTCTGCTCCAGGAGTCCTAGGCTGAGGAGAAGGAATCTCGATCAGGACTCCTCTGGAAGTGTCTGAGATCCTGGCTTGAGATGTCTGGAGAGCCTGGCCTATCGCAGAGCCAAGGCTGAGGAGCTTGGCCAGGCTGCTCTTGGATGGCTGGAGGAGCCTCAGCCTGAAGGTAACTGTCATTGGCCCTTGGATGGCTTGAGCCAGTCCTACTGCCAAGCCTTCCTGGATCATCAGGATAGCCAGTCGCTCCTCTGTCCAGGCCATCCATCTCCTGATATCGTTCATCTCTGCCTCCTGAGGCTGGATAACAAAAAAGCTCTCAGTCAGGCTGCTGCTAAAGATGCCTGCTGAGAGCCTCTGTGCTAAAATGGCTCCAGCCTCCAGCAGCTTATACCTGCCTGAGGTTAGATGGCTCCAGTGAGTATCCAGCTCCTGGAGTCATCGTCTTTTATGTGTTGTTTATGTGCGATTGCTGGCCATCATAATGGCTTACTGGTATACTGTCAAGCCAGCTTGGAGGCTCTGAGCCTCCTCCAGAAGCCTACTTCTGAATGTCTGTAATGCCACGTTTACGGACATCCAGCCTCTTGGATCATGGATAAGCCAGCTTGCTGGCCAGCTCGCTCTGCTCTCCATACTTGGCCAAGTCCTCCAGAGTGATCTCCAGAGCAGCCTCCACTATGGCAGACTTAGAGACTGAGGCTCGATCAGTGGCCAGTCTCCTGAGCTTGAGCCAGCCATCCTCCAGGAGATCCACTGTCTCCTGGCTGAGATAGAATGTCGCTTTGATCTTCTCCTCTGAGTCTGGAGGAGGAGGAGGCTTGACTGGCTTCCTGGCAGTCTGCCTTGCTGGCTTACTGGTAGGCTCTGGAGCCTCAGCCTGTTTGGCCTTGCCTCCAAGCAGTCCTGACATGATATCTGGTAGTTGCTCTCGATCAGCCATCTTTAGCGATCCTCTCAGTGAGCTTCTGGAAGTCCTCTGCTCCAGCAGAGTGAGGAGCAAACTCAAATATTGTCCTGCCAAAGGCTGGAGCCTCTGATAGCCTGACATTATACCTGATAGGATCGCAAAGCAGAGAGCCATAATGCTGGCTGAGCTGCTGGAGCAGCTCGCTGGACTTCTTTACTCGGAGATCATGGAATGTTGGCAGGACATAAGCCAGCCTGACTGGATGATATCGCTGGATGGCTGAGAGCCTCTGCTCAAACTCCAGGAGTCCTCTGATAGTCAAAGGCTCCAGCGAGACTGGAGCCAGGATCTCCTCAGCATAGAATAGGACGTTGACAGTCAGAGTGTCCCATCCAGGAGCTGAGTCCAGGAGGATATAGTCAAAGTGGCTGGCCAGAGGAGCCAGAGCCTCTGCCAGGACTCGCTCAGAGCCAATGTCCTGCCTGGCTATCGCGCGTTTAGAGCCTCCTAGAGCCTGGCCTCCTGCCATGAGCCAAAGGCCATCTCTGGCCTGCTGGATGGCCTCCTCCAGAGCGATCTCTCCAGCCAGCAGCTCTGCCAAGCCTTGCTCAGGCTCGATGCCAAGAGCCAGGCCAGCCTGGCCTTGAGTGTCAGTGTCTACCAGGAGGACTCTGGAGCCTCTGCTGGCCAGGCCAGCAGCCAGATTGACTGCTGCTGTTGTCTTGCCTGTGCCTCCTTTGCTCAGGCTGATGGCTAGGCTTCTCACTCAGGCTCCTCTCCTTTGGCCTTGAGTCTGTGACATCGCTCAGGATTGAGATCAAAGATCAGCATACCAGAAGGCTCTTCCTGCCAGGAGATCAGGAAGCCAAGCTCCTTGGCTGTCTCAAAGGCTTCAGTGAGACGTTTGTCTAGCTGGCTGGCCTTCCTCTGCCTGATGAGAGAGTCCAGCCTCAGCCTCTCAGCCAGCAGCTCCTTACCTACCTTCCAAGGAGAGCGATTGAGAGTCAGCAGCCACTCGATAAACAGAGGAACTGCCTTGCTGTGTCTCCTGGAGCCAAGGAGCTGCCTGATCTCGGAGTGCAGAGCTGCTGGCTTCAGGAAGTAGAAGGACTCTATACCATCAGTCCATAAAGGACTAAACTCGATCAGGAGCCTGGTAGTCCTGCCTGCTATGTTCTCCTGGCCAGCCAGGACTTGATCTCGCTCAGCCTCAGTCAAGTCCTGCCAGCCTTTTTTGATCTCGATCAGAGGCTTATTTGTCTTGATCACATCATAGGAGGCTCTCCTGGCCTTGCCTTCTCCAATGTACTTCTTGCGAGTGTAATAGACAGATCTGTGCTTCTCAAGGCTCTTGAGAGCCTCCAGAGCCTCCTCTGCCTGATGGCCATAGAAGGAGCCATCTCCCATCCTGCTCAGGCCATAAGCCTCAAAGAAGTCTGAGTGAGTGATAGCCAGCCTTGGCAGTCTGCCAGTCCATTGGAAGTCCTCAGAGTAGATCTCTTCACTCGGAAGATTGCCATTGTAATCGGTGTGATCCAGGAGGACTTGGAGAGCATGGAAGGCTCGATCCTCTGCTACTGAGAGATCCAGGCCAGTGACTTCGATCTCTTGCCTCTCCAGCTCCTGGAAGCTGTCCAGAAGGCTGAGCTGGCCAGCCTGCTCATCTCGCTTGTGATCTCCAAACTTCTGGAGAGTGATCCTGATGCCAGCTCGAATAGTCTCAGGCTTGAGAGCGATCTCTGGAGTAATGGCTCTTGGCTGCTGAGCCAGTGGAGCCTGCTCAGTTTGCTTGGCCATCGCTCTCCTCCTCTGGCTCAGTCAAGCCTAACTCCTGCTTGGCCAGCCTCATCTCCTTGGCCATCCTCTCAGCCAGGCTGCCTGTCTCTGATGGCTTGAAGTCCAGAGTCCTGAAGGCTTCTTTGATCCAATCATCTCCAAGAGCCAGAGCCATCCTCTCTCGATAGTATCTCAGGCTCCTGGCTGTTGGCTTGAGCCTGCCTATCCTGAGAGCCTCCAGCTTTGGCATACCTAAGTAGTGAGGAGGCTGATGATACTCGCCTCTTGGCTCCAGGAGGCTGTTATACATGCTCGCATAGAGGCCAAGCTCTTCATACCACTCATCCAGATCCTCAGTAAACTTGACTCCTACCGTCTCAGAGACTGCCTCTATGCTGGCCTGGATGGCCAGGAAGATCTTGATATGCTTGCTGGCCTGTTTATGGACTCCTTCCAACAGCTCAGGAATTGAGAAGCCTCTTGTCTCGCTCCTGTCCTTATCATTCCTGCTGGCATAGCCTGAGAGCTTCTCCAGGAAGCCAGGCTCCTTGTAATAGCCTCTCTCATCCAAGTCTCCTGGCTTTGGATTCTGGAGGATGGCCACTCTGCTTGATTGCATCATTCCTGCTGGCCTGGCCAATGTCTCCTCTTCCAAGTTAGGCTCATACTCCTCTATCCAGGCTCTGGATAATCCAATCTGGATAAGATCAGCTCCTGAGCAGTAAGTAGAAGTCAGAGCATCAGACTCTTCCTCTGTGAGCTGGCCATCTTCTATCTGGCATACTTCCAGGAGCCTCTCCAGTAGCCTGAGCAGCTCGCTCTGATCCTGCTGGCCTCTGCCTGCCTGATAGAAGGACTGGAGGCGCTCCTGCTTCTGCTGCCAGAGCTGATGCCACTCGGAAGGATATGGCTTGAGTGGATCTGACTTCTTATCTTCGTCTATCGCTCCGATCTGCTTCTGGATATCCAGCATAGCCTGGCGCTGCTCAGGACTGAGCATAACTGGCTTGAGCCTGTCCTCTCGAATATGCTCGATCAGGATCTGGACTGCCTGCCTGTAGGCTTCTGGCCTGTTTGTCTCCAGCCAGTCATGGAAGTCATAGAAGTAGCCTTCCTCATCTGCCTTTGCTGCCTGATCCTCCAGCTCTGGCTGGCGCTCTAAGGCAATATCGCCAATCACTTCCTGGATATTGGAGAGCCACTGGAGCTTGATCTCTCGCTGCCTGGCTCGCAGCTCATCATACTGCTTCTGAGTGACAATAGCAGGCAGAGCATACATCTGGAGTTGCTTGACTCGATCCTCCAGCCAGAACGTCTCCAGCTCCTTACAAGCCAGCAGAAGAGCCTGGATGGCCTCCAGAACTGCGATTCTGCCATCCTTGAGAGTGTAGTCCACTAACTGATAAGCGTGAACATACTTGTTATAGTCTCGGATGTTCTCTGGACTGCCAAGGCCATTCTTGAGCCTCTGGATGTCAGCCTGACTCAGGAAGCCTGGCCTGTTGTGATCCACTTCCCAAGAGTCCTGAAGGATGAGCCTGGCTGCTTCCTTGCCAGTCAAGCCTTTGCTCATCAGCTTCTTGATATCAGCCTTTGTTACTGCCATCTTCTATCCTCCTGCCTGGCCTCTATGGCTGCTTCGATCTTCTCTAGGCGCTCTTCTATGACGACTTGCTCTTGAGCCTTGAGCAGACTAAGCAGGAAGGCCAGCTCTTCTCTAGCCTGGCTGAGTGGTATGAGTCCTCTCTTGTATCTCAGCATCAGCAGCTCCATCTCTGTGGATATCCTCTGACTGTTCATATTTGGCCTACTTCTGTCCTACTGCCTCAGAGCCTTGATCTCTGCGATCTCGCTGGAGGCCAATGGCCTTGGCTCGATATACTCATCTCGCAGCTCATCATAGAATCTGAGGAGCAGCTCCAGGAGCTTCTCTGTCGGAATGTCTGCCAGGCTCCTGCTCTTGATCTCGCGCTGGATGGCTTTGACTTGCTCTCCAAGCAGCTTGATTCTGGCTTCCTTGGCCAGGAGATAAGTCTCATAGAGAGCCTCCAGCTCCATAGCCTTGAGGCTGGCTATCTCTTCCTCAAACTCCTGATGCCAGTTTGCTAGAGTGCCTTTGGCCACTCTGAGCTTCTTGCTGATCTTGGCATAACTCCAGCCTTTGGCTCTGAGAGCCACAAACTGAAGTTTGAGATCCAGCTTGCCAAGCTCCTCCAGAGGCTGCTCTCCAATGTCTGTAATGCCATCTTTACAGTCATAGGAGCCATTCTGAGGCTTCTGGAGAGCCACTCGCTCAGCCATTCTCCTGCTGCTCCTCTGCTGCCAGAGCCTCCAGCCTGGCTACTCTGGC
>Ga0255342_1004954_pt1 | contig 13208 bp, 10 predicted proteins | sample wastewater_treat_3_FD_192416 | JGI IMG/M metagenome (GOLD analysis project Ga0255342, IMG submission 192416) | Wastewater microbial communities from Lulu Island WWTP, Vancouver, Canada - plant14 | ecosystem: Engineered > WWTP > Wastewater > Unclassified | place: Canada: Vancouver, British...
AGGAATGTTTGACCAGGTGGACAGGGTTTTGTATGATTTGAAGAATAACAGGGCAAGCAGAAGGATAATTACCAATATATATGTTCACGCCGACCTTCATGAAATGAATCTGTATCCCTGTGCATACAGTATGACTTTCAATGTGTCGGGTGATGTGCTTAACGGCATACTGAATCAGCGTTCCAATGATGTGCTGGTTGCAAACAACTGGAATGTCGTACAGTACGCCGTACTTATGCATATGATGGCTCAGGTTTCGGGCTTAAAGGCGGGAGAACTGGTTCATGTAATAGCCGATGCTCATATTTATGACAGACATATTCCCCTGGTGGAGGAGTTGTTAACAAGAGAGCCATACCCCGCACCGGCATTTTGGATAAACCCGGAGATAACGGATTTTTATGATTTTACCGTGGAGGACTTTAAACTGAAAAACTATCAGAAGAATGAGCAGATAAAAAATATAGAGGTTGCCGTATGAATATAATTGTTGCGGTGGATGAGCACTTCGGAATAGGAAACTTAGGCAAAATACAGTGGAAGATAAAAGAAGATATGGATTTTTTCAGGAGGAGCACCTTGAACAAAACCGTAATCATGGGCAGGAAAACACTGGATTCCTTCAAGTGCGGAAAACCTCTGAAGAACAGGCATAACATAGTACTTACAAGAGATAAGTGCTTTAAGAGAGAGAATGTAACGGTTGTGCACAGCGTAAAGCAAGCTTTAGAAAAAATATCCGATATAGATACCGGTGATGTATACATAATAGGCGGACAGAGCATATATGAGGCTTTTTTGCCCTATTGCGATAGAGCATTTGTAACAAAAGTGCACGGTGTATTCGATGCCGATACATATTTTCCCGATCTGGATAAATCGGATGAATGGAAGTTGATTCATCAGTCGGACAGACAGATTACCCAATCGGGTATACATATAACTTTTTGCGAGTATGAAAGAGTAAGGCATGAGTAACGGCGGCAAAAAATCCATACGGATAAACAAAACCTATCTCATATTAGGTGTCATATACCTTATAGCATTTGTTGTCCGTATATTTATAGCAGGTTCCATAACCGGGCACCTTACCGATATGGGTTGTTTCAGTTACTGGGGCGAACAGGCATACAACGAAGGGCTGTCGGAGTTTTATAACGGCAAACTTTTCTGTGACTATCCCCCTCTTTATATTTATGTGCTGTGGGTAATAGAAGCATTAAGAAGAGCGTTCGGTATAGTATTTGCAATGCCGGCACACCTGATATTGCTCAAACTTCCCACCATAATATTCGATTTGTTATCCGCATATTTTGTATTTAAGATAGCTAAGACAAGATTTTCCGATAAAACATCAATAATTCTTTCGGCCTGCATGGCATTCAATATTATGTATATTCTCAACTCTTCGGCTTGGGGTCAGATTGACAGCATACTGACATTGCTTATCGCAATTACTGCATACAATATCATGAATAACAAACTGCATTTTGCAACGGTGGCATATATATTTGCGGTGTTACTGAAACCTCAGGCATTCATATTTGCTCCCATACTGATTTTCGCATATATAAAAAGCAGAAATCTTAAGAAAGTTATAACTTCTCTTTTGATAGGAGCGGGCGTATTTGTTGTTGTAATACTGCCCTTTGCGATAGGTCAGAAGCCTTTATGGATATTCGGATTGTATTTCGGTACCATGGGGCAGTATGCGTATGCAACGGTTAATGCATATAACCTGTATGCATTGTTGGGACTTAACTGGATACCGGACAGTGAGATAATGTTGCTCTTACCATACAAAATTTACGGCTATATCGCAATAGTGGGAGTGTGCGCATTGACAACGGCGGCTTTCATAAAAGGGCATAAAAAACCGGGATTTACCTTTGCCACAGCGGGACTGCTTATGACGGTGGTGTTTACATTTGCAACCAAGATGCATGAGCGATATATTTTCCCTTCCATCCTTCTGGTACTTGCCGCCTTTATATTCTCCAATGACAGAAGATTTCTGTATATACATATTTTGCAGACACTGACCTGCTTTGCCAACTGTGCATATATACTGCACCTGAATTACAAAAACAGTTATGACTTATTCTCGCCGTTTGTGGCTATAGTATCAGCCGTAACGGTATTTACTACATTATGGTACATTAAAGTGTATATACAGCTATATATTATGAATAAAGACAATATGCCTTCAAAGTATTTGACATAACGGGCATATTGAGTGAAAATATATGCGAAAGATAAATATTGTTTGGACATGAGGACAAATAAATGAAACACAAAAGACAAATCATCAATTCAATCAAAAAAGCAATAGTTGTAGCACTGATACTGATATTATCGGTATTGTTTGCTTCTTGCGGTGACTATATTGAAGCGGTGGGGAATATTGCCGAATCACCCGTATTACCAAGTAAGACACCCAAACCTACCGAAGCACCGACGGAACAGCCCTGTGAAACGCCGGAACCTACACAAACACCTGTGGAAAGTATAGTTCCGACTGAGACACCTGCTCCCACACCCGATCCTTCTTTAATACTTACTAATAATCCTCTTACGGGGAAAGAGCAGTATATGCATGAGTTTTCACTGACCGCAAAACCGGTAGCTGTGATTTTGGAGAATAAAAGGCAGAGCTTGCCGCAGATAGGTATATCCGAAGCAGACATAGTGATAGAAATGCTGGTAGAGTATGACATATCCCGTTTTATGGCCATATATCAGGATCCGTATAAGGTGGAGAGAATAGGGGCGGTAAGAAGTTTACGTTCCTATTTTACCAAGATGGCATTGGCATTCGACTGTTACATATTTCATTACGGATTCAGCGATTACGGTGAGGAAAATGCCAAACAGGACCTTATAGACAGAGGATTGACCACGGTAAACGGTATTTACGGAGAAGATAACGGTCATCCCTATTGGAGAGACCAAGACAGAATTGCATCGGGAATAGAATCGCTTCACAGTGTTGTTACCGCGGGAGAGAATGTTTTAGCTTCAATGAAAAGTCTTTCAAGCGATAAGATAAGTAAAGAAAACAGAGACAATGTATTTAATTTTTCTGCGGAAAGCAGCACCAAAAACGGTAAGGAAGCATCAAAGGTTTATCTGACCGGCGCTTATATAAGCAGTCCGTACTTCATATATGACCAAGCTAAAGGCGAGTATACAAGGTATCAGTTTTCCGATGTGCAGATAGACGGAAATACAAATCAGCCTGTAACCGTAGAAAATCTTTTCGTACTGAAAATGGAAACCCGTTATACCGAAGATGCCGCCAAGCATGTTCTGATTACCACTCACGGTACCGGAACCGGTTACTATATAAATGACGGAAAGTACATTGAAATACAGTGGAGCAGAGAAACCGATTGGTCAAAGTTTGTCTTTACCGCAAACGGAGAAGAAATAAAGGTGGCACCGGGTAATACCTGGATATCCTGTATTCCTTCGGATAAATATATATCAATAAAGTGAGAAATAAATGAGAAAAATAATTGCCCTCTTCTTTATGCTCCTGACCGTACTTAATCTGTCTTGCTGTGTTAAACCGACAGAACAGCCTTCATTTACACATGCTCCTACAGTTATGCCTGAGGTATCTTCCACAGAGATAATTCAACCGACAGAAAGTATTCCGACAAAAGAGTCGGCTACTCCGAGTCCTACTCCTACGGTCATACCTCCCGGCAGCACATACATAGAGTTTTATGACCTTTATGCAGACCTTACAAAAACCGGGGAAATGAAAAGAGATACCATTCATTGGAGTGAAAAAGGACAAAGAACCGAAGTATTTGATAAGCATAATGTCATTACAACAATAGATACCGATGAAAAGGTAATGTACCTCACATTCAATTTAGGATATGAGCATGTAAGAGGTAATACCGAAAAACTTCTGGAGATACTTAAAAACAGAAATATATCGGCTACTTTCTTTCTTGTAGGGGAGTTTATTGAAGTATTTCCCGAAAAAGTGAGAGCTATTTATGCTGACGGTCATACTTTAGGAGCACACAGTTATTACCATATACCTCCTTCCCATACAATGACCGATGAAGAATACATAGAGGATTTTATTAAAACGGAAAAACTGCTGAAAATTGCATTGGATTCCGATTACAAAAGGATGAGATATTACAGACCGATATCGGGCGAATACTGTGAAAGGGATTTATACATTGCGAAAGCATTAGGTTACACGACGGTACTGTTTGATGCCACATATTCCGACTGGAACAGGACGGTTATAAACGGATATGAATATGCATACAACGAACTTGTAAAGGATATACATAAAGGAGCCATATATCAGCTTCACATAGTGACTCCGGACAATATAGAAGCATTACCGGTTTTTCTTGATGAACTTATCGGCGACGGGTGGATGTTCAAGGCTTTTTAATTAATAATTGACAAAACATGTCCGTATGGTAAAATACATTTACACTAAAGAGGAAGGCTTTTAATGAAGAGCAGAACCAAAAGAAGACTATTCACATTAATATCATTCGCATTCATTGTATATTTTATATATATCATCTTTTCGCAACAGCCGAGAATTGATATGCTGATGACAAAAAAGCTAAGAGTGGAGGAAAAGATAAAAGAGCAGGATGCCATACATGAACAGCTGATCTATTATCAATCTATAGCCGGTACCGACCGGTACATAGAGATGATGGCAAGAATAAGGTTAGGTTATGTAAAGGCCGACGACCTTATATTCATAGATGCGGACAGATAAGAAAGTGTAAAACAGGATAATGTGGACTATAAGATTTTGTGACAGTAATACCAGATATATAGTTTTAGTAAGAGAAGCACTGTTTGACGGTGCCGTTTTATACAGCAAAACAGAAGAAACCATTCTGAGATTATGCAGGAAGCTTACCGTGGTTACACAGGAACGTCTCGGAGTTAGGTGTGAACCGTATAAGTACATGTCCGATCCTAAAAAGGAGCGGTTTTACGAGGTTAAGCCCACAACCATTGATATAGTATACGAAAGCTTACTCAGTATTTTGAATTATTAGTCCATAAGGATTAGTGCAGGTGAAAAGAGAATAAAGCATTCCTGTAAAGAATGAAAAAGAACAAAAAATGAACTTTGACAAATAAATAAAATCTCCCAGAATGATATGTGTAGAGTCACGAACTCGAAAAAATATCAAAAAAGGAGATTTTACAGCAATGAAAGTAAAGTACGAAGACCGTCTTAAACAAAAAATGCTGGTAATCACAACCGATACTCTTGTAGTAGGTGTGGATATTGCCAAGAGGTATCATTGGGCTCGTTTTGTTGATTACAGAGGCTTTGAACAAAGTAATGCTCTAAAGTTTGAAAACAACAGCAACGGCTTCAAGACGATTTTAACAAGGATTAAGGAGATTTGCAAGCAAGAGAAATTATCTAAAGTAGTAGTCGGATTGGAACCGACCGGACACTATTGGAAAGCATTTGCAAACCGGCTTACGAAGCAGAATGGAATAACGGTTGTACTGGTTAACCCTTATGCGACAAAGCAGGCAAAAGAGCTTGATGACAACAGCCAAACAAAATCGGACAAGAAAGATGCACTTACAATAGCTAAACTTGTCAAAGACGGGCGGTATTTTGAACTTTACATGCCGGATGATATATATGCGGAACTTCGCGGACTGGCAACAACAAGAACAAGCTTGAACAAGAGGAAAACTGCTCTGAAGAATACAATTGCAGCAGTAATGGACGAGTTCTTTCCTGAGTTTGAGGAAGTGTTTAAGCATCCGCTATTAGGTAAGGCTTCAAGGCATATATTGAAAATCTGCCCTTTTCCTAAGTTCATATTAGAGCTGGGAGAGGACGGAGTAACCGAAGAAATCAAGAAGTCTGTGAAGAAAACGGTTGGCACAAAAAAGGCTAAACAGCTTGTAGAAGTAGCAAAAGAGTCTATAGGCGTCGATTATGGCCTTCAAGCAGCAAGATTTAAGCTAAGACTGCTACTTGATGAATTAGAGCTTTTAGAGAAGCAGACAGAAGAACTGGAGGAGCATATGGCATCCGCATTGCAAAAAATAGATTATGCAAAATATCTGTTGAGCATAAAAGGGATTGGTGTTGTTTCACTTGCGACATGCCTTGGAGAACTTGGGGATCCGAATAGGTTTGATAATCCTCGCCAGATGAGCCGTATGGCGGGTTACAACCTCATAGAGGACAGTTCGGGTATAAACAAGAGTGGTACAAAGATATCCAAAAGAGGCAGGAAAAATCTGCGTGGTATTCTGTATCAGATTGCACTAACTATGGTTGCAACCAATCCTGAAATGAAGCAGCTGTACAAGTACTTAAAAACCAGAGAAACAAACCCGTTAAAGAAGAAGCAGGCACTCGTGGTAATTAGTAAAAAGGTATTGACACTGATTCATACACTTGCACGGAAGAAGGAAAACTACAATCCGGATAAGGTATTCGGACATGTGCGTAGGGAGCAGTTTAAAGAGGCTGCCTAATAATTAAATACGCCGATACGGGCACGGGGACAAGGAGGACTCCTCCATCAGCCCAATGAGGCAGCAATCAAGCACAAGTCTGCCCCGTGCCCTTATCCATAAAGCAGAACGAAGGAATGTAAGGGCATAGACCCGGCGAGAACTGATAGGGTAAGTGTATGGATATGCGTCGGCAGGTTAACAATTTAGTAATCACATCTAATTAGGATGTTGATACATAGAAAAATGAATATGGGAGATTATTGACAAAAGTCAAATTTTGAGATAGGAGGAAGGATTCCATGAAAAAACCATCTAAAGGATTTCTAATATTAGCATTAGTGCTTGTATTGCTCTTAACGGCATGCACTAAAAAGGAACTACCGAAAGAAACGGTAAGCAGTGAGGTGACAACACCGCCTGCGGAAACCCCCAAGATTGAAACGGAAGAGCCTGCAAATACATATGACATTGAGAAGTACGATGATATGGTAGTTGAACTGTTTGCATTAAAAGAGGATAACAACGGCAACTATTGCGACATGTTTTTGAGAATAAACTATGCGGATAAGATTATAGAGATACCTGACAGAAAGCAATTTGAATTAAGTAAACCTCTGATTGGAATATTAGATATTAACGGAGATGGAAATGGCGAACTGTTTCTGAAGTTTTTAGAAAAAAACGAGCAAAACGAGTTGGTTGAGAATGTGTATTTTATGGGCATAAATACGGAAAAGGAATTATCTCTTTCCGATTTAGGATTGGAAGATACAGCCGAGGTTACACATGGAACCGCTGAATTTATTGTAAATGATAAAACAGTAACATATGATTTTAATGAGTTGCATTTCAAAGGCAAGGAAAATCTGAACAAAATTCTGAAGAAGAAAGATATACAAAAAGCACCGATGTTATATACAGATAATCTTACATTAATGATTCTGTCTGAACCGATGCCTTCTACCGGCAGAAATCAACGAGTGACTATTTTGAAATATGACGATAAATTTGCTTTTTACCGTTATCAGAATATGCCTATGCCTTTTCCTAAGTACAATAACGGAAAAGAAGAGATTACATATGAGAGTTCCGTGCAGATGGGACTAATTGACCTTGATAATGACGGAATCAAAGAGATTGTCATAACCATGTGGGTAGGAAAGGGAACGGGATATTCAGCTACAGATTTACACATTATAGATAGCACTACTATGGAAGAAATTGTTACACTTACAAATGACGATATAGCAATACTTATAAGCAGTTATATTGATGCAAAAATAGTTACAAAAGAGGAGCAGGTTATAATTAATATCTGCGTTAATAACGATCCTGATAATACATATACGCATACCGTAAAACGCAATGAGAATATCACATACTTTGAAACTCCATCTTTTACTCAAAGTGTCGGATTTACTATTGATGAAACAAATAACAAAGTCACGGTCGGAGCCGGAATGATGATTGCAGCACCTTGGTATGCAGGATCTTTTAATGCGGATATAACGGTGGTTGACGGTAAAGTGCATTTTGCCAATATCAATAATATTTTTTTTGAATGATAAATGAATTTGAAAAATACATGAAATAAAAAAGAGTAGAGGAAATTATGAAAAGGCTATCTAATAAGAACATATTACTATTTGCTATGATAGTTATGCTTGTTTTGCTTTTAACAGCATGCGCTAAACAGGAACTACCGAAAGAAACGGTAAGCAGTGAAGTTACAACACCGCCTGCAGAAGTTGTTGAAGACTTTGTACTTATAGCAGAGCTTTCGCCTACCGACAAGTATTTGTCTCCTATTTTATGTGGTGTAAAAGTATACGGAAAGAACAAGGATAATTACGGAAACTATACCGAAATTAAGTTTGTATTCAAGGATAAAGAATGGATTTCCGATGAATTGAAATTTTTCCCTCAACTTGAATTAAGAAGAGAAGATGAATGTAGAATGTATTTGCCGACATTAGAAAATCGGGATTTTATTTCGGTTATTTATGGTGAAAGAGATAATGAGGACACAATTAGAGAGAATATAATTTTCTTCGATTGGCAGACTTTTACGCAGATTAAGCCGGAAGAGCTAAACATATTAATTGTTCATAAACAGTCAACTGATGTAGTAGTTTCAGACGATAAATCATATACTGTAACAGTTGCAGAAAAATCCAAGAATGATCGGGATATCTTTGATGAGAAAAAGAATATCATGAAATACAATTACGGAGAAGTAAATGTATTTGCACTTAGAAAAGATAAAATGGGCAACTATTATGATTTGTATGCCAGAATAAAGAATACGGGTAAAAATATAAAAATACCTGATAGAAAGCAATATGAGTACGGAGGACCGAGAGCTTCTCTGCTTGATCTTAACGGAGACGGGAATGATGAACTTATATTAGTGTTTTGGGAGAGAAACCCGGAAGGTGTACTGACACAAAGTGTGTGCTTTATGGACATTAAGGCGGAAAAAGAGGTTAGTCTTTCCGATTTGGGACTTGAAAATATAGTGGAAGTTACATATCAAAAAGAAAAACGCACAATAGCGCACGTTGATGGAGTGTATAAGGAATATGATGTGGTTGCATGTCATCATAAAAGGAAAGGGGATTATAACAAGGACAATTTAAAAACAATACCCACTGAAGAAATAAAACGCATATCCGGAGATATTGACCTTGCATTATCACTTTTGACAGATCCGATTTTATTCATAACGGAAAAGAAAAGACCGGATATTTTTGTATTGCAATATTGCGAAAAGATTGAACTTTACCATGATTGGTCAATGCCCATGCCTTTTCCTAAGTACAATAACGGAAAAGAAGAGATTACATATGAGAGTTCCGTGCAGATGGGACTAATTGACCTTGATAATGACGGAATCAAAGAGATTGTCATAACCATGTGGGTAGGAAAGGGAACGGGATATTCAGCTACAGATTTACACATTATAGATAGCACTACTATGGAAGAAATTGTTACACTTACAAATGACGATATAGCAATACTTATAAGCAGTTATATTGATGCAAAAATAGTTACAAAAGAGGAGCAGGTTATAATTAATATCTGCGTTAATAACGATCCTGATAATACATATACGCATACCGTAAAACGCAATGAGAATATCACATACTTTGAAACTCCATCTTTTACTCAAAGTGTCGGATTTACTATTGATGAAATAAATAACAAAGTCACGGTCGGAGCCGGAATGATGATTGCAGCACCTTGGTATGCAGGATCTTTTAATGCGGATATAACGGTGGTTGACGGTAAAGTGCAGCTTACAAACATTCACTTCAGTTTTGACTGATGAAACTAATAACACCTTAAAGTCTTAACTTTAACCCAAACACATATTTATTGGAAAACCTTGTTGCGTTATGTTAATATAGGGTATGGTTTTATAATATTAAGTTATTAATGAAAGAAGACGGTTATGAAAGATATAAAGACCAAGATAGCGAAGAAACTTGCAGGCAGCATTGAACAGTTGAGTTGGACAGAGATTATGGATAACCTGGAGTATCCTCCTGAGATGCATATGGGTGATCTTGCATTACCTTGCTTTAAATTAAGCAGAGTGATGCGAAAATCTCCGATGGCTATTGCCGATTCGCTTGTGGATTCTTTGGATATTGATGTTGTGGAAAGATGTGAGAGTAAGAGCGGCTATCTTAATATATTCATTAAAAAAGAATATTTGGTTAATAATGTTTTAAAAACCATAGTGGAGAAAAAAGAAGAAACAGGAAAGAGCAATGAGTATGCGGGAAAGACTGTTTGTCTGGATTATTCCGCTCCCAATATTGCAAAACCTTTCCATATAGGACATTTACGTTCCACCGTAATAGGACATGCCATAAGAAGGCTTCATGAGTTTAGAGGATATAAATGCGTAGGTATAAATCACTTGGGTGACTGGGGTACTCAGTTTGGCAAACTCATCGTTGCGTATAAAAAGTGGAGTTCCAAAAAGGCTGTTGAAGAGAAGGGAACGGAAGAACTGGTAAGGATATATGTAAAATTCCATGAGGAAGCGGAAAAAGACCCTTCATTAAATGACCTGGCAAGACAATGGTTTGCAAGGCTGGAGAATAAAGATGAAGATGCTATGGAGCTTTGGAAATGGTTCAAAAAAATCAGTCTTATAGATATTGAGAAGACATATAAAGTGTTGGATATTACCTTTGACAGCTATGCGGGTGAATCTTTCTACTATGATAAAACGCAGCCGATAGTGGAAAGATTGAAAGAGAGAAATCTTTTAATCGAAAGCGACGGCGCCATGATTGTAAATTTGGAAGAGTATAATATGCCTCCCTGTCTTATAGTAAAATCCGACGGAGCTTCCTTGTACGCATCCAGAGATATTGCCGCCGCTATATACAGAAAAGAAACATATGATTTCGATAAATGCATATATGTTACCGCAACCGCACAGGACCTTCATTTCAGGCAATGGTTCAAGGTTGTGGAGCTTATGGGTTACGAATGGGCAAAGAATCTTATTCATGTGGGATTCGGAATGGTTTCCATGGGCGGTGCAAAACTGGCAACGCGAGAGGGAAATATTGTATATCTTGAGGATCTTTTCAGTGAAGCATCTAAAAGGGTTTTGGATATAATCAACGAGAAGAATCCCGATATGGAAGATAAAGAGAAGAAAGCGCAGGATATCGGCGTAGGTGCCGTAGTGTTTTCCGATTTATCCAATAACAGAATAAAAGATATAGATTTTTCCTGGGAAGAAGCGCTGAACTTTGACGGTTCCACCGGTCCTTATGTGCAGTACACATATGCAAGGGCATGCTCGGTATTGAGAAAATCCGAGCTGTCAGAAAAAGATATCAATATGAAAGATATTAAACCGGAACATATGACTAATGATGACGAGTTTACACTCTTAAAGACATTGTCTTTATTCAATGAGAAAATAGACCAGGCATTGAGAGATCTGGAACCTTCCTGCATATCCCGCTATCTTATCGATGTCTGTATGGATTTCAATAAGTTCTACAATGCACATTCCATACTGGGTGCCGAAGACAACAAAAAGTTCAGAATACTGCTTACGGCGGCGGTTAAATATGTTTTGGCAAACGGACTGTTTATCATAGGTCTGAAAAGGACGGAAAGAGTTTAGTCGGTTATCTGAATAAACTTGTGCTCTCCTACAGATGCATCTGCAAAGTATCCTTCTTCTTTGTCCGACAGGCAGACATACATTCTGCACGCTTTCTTTAAAGTAACATTGTATATTATCTTTTTATCTTTTCTTTCAAAACTTACCGTTATATCCGAAAGGGGAGTAGGCTTTGTATATGTTCCTTTATTAAACTGTTTGGGAATTCTCGGCTTGAACTGCAATACCTTATAGCCCGTACCGTATGACGATATACCGAAGAATATATCATTAAAAATCATAGGTGTACTGGACCACGGATGGCAAAAACTGCAATTTTTCTTGTCGTCCGGGTGCCATGCTTCTATACAGGTTGTAGCACCGGTATTGAGCATGGTCTTCCAGGAGTTTTTCTCATCGGAAACTATAAGGTCGAAAATTTTGTCATACTCTTTATGGTTGTATAAAACGGAGAAATAGTAATATGTGAAATATACTCCGCATACTATCCCTCTTCTCTTTATATAATCCAATAAAGGCTTCTTGCCTTTAGGAAGTTCCAAGTCAAAATACAAGGCGAATACCGCATCGTGGAAGTTGTGAATATCGGAGGTTTTTGTAATATTGAATAAGCCCGTTTCATTATCATAAAAAGCGTTAATCACAGCTTTTTCAAGTTGCTTTGCTTTTTTCGACAGTTCCTTTGCTCTTAGCTCATTGCCCGTATAGGAATATACTTTTGCCGATTCTTTGAGTATTCCGATATATGCAAGGTTGCCGAAACAGTTGGGGCCTTTTGTTATCTCGTCGCTATATCCGTCTCTGTATACAGCCGGCCAATCTACCAGCACCGTATATTGTTCTCTGTGTACATGCTTTATATGTCCCAATATTCCTTCAGGTCGGTAAAACTGAGCATAATATGCTATTATGCCTTCCAATACATTGAGAGAATCTTTTAGTACGGATATATCTTCGGTATATTCAAAATACTTATTCAGCATGACCGGAAAAACAAGAGAATAATCTATTATCTGCGATGCATCGTAAGTAACCGTTGTGCAGAACAGCCCGGGGCACAACCTTGCGGAGTGCATACAGTCATAAAGGAATTTTTTAACTATTCTTGTATCGTTTGTATAGGCAAGATGAGCAAGACCGGTAACCAGCCCGTCTCCCAGAAAGGCTCCTTTTTCTCTTGTGGGGCAGTCTAAATATGATTCCTGCGTACCTTCAATAATACCTTTTTCGCACATCTCCCATATTCTTTGGAATAAAGTGTTATCCGATTGAGTCTTGGAATGATTCTTCGGTATGGGATAATGTCTGTGATGCACATATATGCTTTTTTTAGTAAGTTTACCCGGATAATTGAATACTTCAATATATCGAAATCCCTTAAAGTCAAAGAACTCGGCTTTGTCTTTTTCCTTTCCGCTTAAGGTAATTGTTTCTTCGTAGTCGCAGTTGCATCGCATATTGTATCTTGCGGATTTACCGTCTTCAGTTAATTCTTCCGCATGCCATACGGTAATGACATGCCCTTTTTTACCTTTAGCCGTTATTA
>Ga0255342_1004964_pt1 | contig 13193 bp, 9 predicted proteins | sample wastewater_treat_3_FD_192416 | JGI IMG/M metagenome (GOLD analysis project Ga0255342, IMG submission 192416) | Wastewater microbial communities from Lulu Island WWTP, Vancouver, Canada - plant14 | ecosystem: Engineered > WWTP > Wastewater > Unclassified | place: Canada: Vancouver, British...
CGGTTCTGGTAAAACGCCTGGATCTTCCAAACCCTGAGCTGGTGAAAGTTGCAACCGGAATTTCTGATACCGGTGGCATTGCCATACTAATCGCCGGTGGAGATACTGCCAGGGTTGTTGTCTCTTCTGGTCATAAGGATATCAAATCTGGTGAAGTTATCGCCGCTGTCTGTGCAGTCCTTGGTGGAAAAGGTGGAGGAAAACCTGCCCTTGCCCAGGGAGGCGGTCCTGATGTATCCAGGATTGATGAAGCACTGGTGACTGGGGAGAATTTTATCAAAACGGCCCTGAACCTATGAGGGTTCAACTGCCCTGTAACCAGCTTTGATAATCTTTGCAAAAAAAGCAGGGTGTAATCAGATTATCATCTTCTTTTTCCGACAACAAGGATAAAACAGCCAATTCCCAGTAATCCTGTTATTAATTCAGGGGAAGCCTGTGTCTTTGTAGGAGCTGGTGTAACTGGTGTTTCCGGAACCGGTGTTTCGGGTATGTCCGGAGTTATCAGTCTCTCTATCGTTGGTTCCGGGGTAATGACCTCAGTCTCTTCAGGTGTGGGCCCTGTGATGGTAAACTGGTATTCTCCGATGTAACTGTTCTTGTCAGAAATTCCAGCCTGGTAATCTCCCGGATAAGGAACCGGAATTGTTGTTGAAAAGTCTCCCGAATTGTCGGAAAAACCCTTCTTTGTAATAACCTGTTCAGGCCCGTAGGTGTAGTTATCCGGGCCAAAGACGCGGATTGTGAGTACTCCGTCACCAATGCCTTTCATTCTCCCGGTTATAGTAAGCCCTTGGGAAAGAGGCTGTGTTTGTGGGGATGTGATGGTAATCTCATCAGATCTGTCTGTTACCTGGACGATTTTTCTGATTACTGATGATGATCCAAGTTGCCGCTCGACAAATAGTTCATTGTCATAGATGATGTTATGGACTTCAACCTTGTACTGTCCACGTTCAAGATGTCTTGTATCAAAATCAGCCCTGAACGTCTGTGTCCGGTCTACGATCACCCTTGTCCTGGCGACTTCACCGGCTGTATACTTTGAATAAAAGAGAACAAGGTCAAAGTAGGAATCTTCAGGAAATGATGTTGTTCCGGTTACAAGAATCGGATTTCCTTTGATCACCGATTTTGGCGTATCAATTGTTATGATGTATCCCTGCACAAGCCCGGTTGCACAGATGATAAGAAAGGCAAGACATATGAAAGTCAACCGGTATGGTTTCATATATAGAATTTTGCCGATCTTCTATATTGCGATAGTGGATGATGCAGCATGCTTATGGCGGGAAAAATTCCATGCAGATGGACAAATCTCCTGCACTTTTGCAGACAGTTTTGCTATATTAAAAACCATACTATAGTACATGAATGCAATATCCTGGCAGGCAAGACTTGGAATGTTACTGGTAAGCTGTTCCATAATCGTTTATCTTACAAAAATCACCTTGATTGACAACATTCCTGGAACTATTGAGTATATCTTCAATTCTTTCGGGTTTCTTTTTATCAATGTCCTGCTTGTCACCCTTGTAATCAACGAACTACTTTCGCGCCGCGCAAGAAATGCAAGGCTTGAAAAACTGAATATGGTGATTGGGATCTTCTTTACTGAAGTTGGAAATGAGATGTTAAAACGTATTATTCCGAACGATCCCGAGTCCGACGCCTTTGGCCCTGATTTCATCCTGCAGGGGAAGAAGTTTTTGGACGTAAAAGCAATGCAAAAGGTGGTATCAGGCCACCGGTTCCATGTAAATCATGAGAGGATAAGCTTCCTGGAATTGCGGGAATTTTTACAGGAGAAGCGTAACTTTCTCCTGAGACTTATGGAAAACCCGGTAATGCTTGAGCATCAGAGTTTTACTTCCATGCTTCAATCCGCATTTCACCTTACTGCTGAGCTTGGGCTTCGTGAAGATCCTGTAAATCTTACCCTATCAGATAAGACACATCTTGCTGGAGATATTAGCAGGGTATACTGTGCACTGACTTATGAGTGGGTCTGTTACATGGATTACCTTAGCCGTAACTATCCGTACCTTTATTCACTCGCAGTCAGGACAAACCCTTTTGATCCAGGGGTGCAGGTTGAAGTTGTATGAAATCCTGTAATTTTTTCCAAAATGTGGGTTCTATTTATGCTGGTGATGTTCCGGGAGGTACGTATGTCCTTGTTCCAAGCTCCTTATCAAGCATATAGAGTAGTCCGGCACCTTTCTCCTGGCTTATCATCTTTAGCTGATCCAGGATATTCCTTGCATTCTCCTCTTCTTCAACCTGCTCATTGACGAACCACTGCAAAAAGTTCACCGTCGCGTGGTCTTTTTCAGATATAGACAGGTCCACCAGGTCATTAATAAGGCCTGTAACTTTTATTTCGTGTGCCATCTGTGTTTCAAATACATCTTTTGCATCTGTCCAGTCTGCCTTGGGAGCATCGATCTGTTTCATCACTGCCCGGCCTCCACGAGCCAGAACGTAATCAAAGATCTTTAATGCATGATCCCGTTCTTCCATCGCCTGTATCCGTTCCCAATTTGCAAATCCCCTAAGACCTGCATAGTCAAACCATGCCGACATTGAAAGGTAAAGGTAGGCAGAGTAGAGTTCAGCATTTATCTGCTCATTTAATGCTTTTTCAACTTCAGGATTCATTCCGCTGGCAGGTCCAGGGTTTCTCATCTTATTTGGAGGCATAACAGGTTTTTATACACCTGTATGTTTTTAGTTTTTTCTAATATTCTAAGAACTTAACCAAAATCCGTTTCCTATGCTTTTTATATGTAAGAGTGATGTACCTGTTTTGTCAATCGTGTTCTATCATAAGATAGAAGATGGTAGTTCGTAACAGGGAGAGTATAATGTCAAAGGTTAATCCGTTTGAGATGGCTCAGCAGCAGCTACTGGACTGTGCAAAGATCCTGAAACTGGAGCAGGACGTTGTGGACATCCTGATGCAGCCACAAAAACAGATCCAGGTCTCTATTCCGGTAAGGATGGACGATGGAACCACCCGGATTTTCCAGGGATTTCGTGTGCAGTATAATAATGCTCTTGGTCCGTACAAGGGTGGCATAAGGTTTCATCCTGATGAAACAATAGACACGGTTCGTGCACTTGCAGCCTGGATGACCTGGAAAGGGGCCGTTCTTGGCCTGCCTCTTGGTGGAGGAAAAGGAGGGATTGTCTGTAATCCCAAGGAGATGTCCGAGGGTGAACTGGAGCGGTTAAGCCGTGGTTATATTCGTGCACTCTGGCAGGACATCGGACCAGACATTGACATTCCGGCACCTGATGTATATACAACCGGCCAGATAATGGCATGGATGATGGATGAGTACTCCATCATCAGGGGAAAGAACCAGTTTGGTGTAGTGACCGGCAAACCCATTGCAGTCGGGGGGTCACTTGGCCGAAGTGATGCCACGGCAAGGGGCGGGATGTTTACCCTTCGTGAAGCTGCCAAAGAGATCAAGCTGGATCTTTCCAGGGCAAAAGTGGCAATTATCGGGTTTGGCAATGCAGGAACATTCGCAGCGACTCTTGCAAAAGAGATGTTTGGGGCAAGCATAGTGGCAGTCACCGACTCCAAGGGAGGGGTGTACGACGAACAAGGCCTGGACATCGCGGCATTATCTGAACACAAGAAAAAAACCCGTTCAGTTGTCGGGTATAAGGGATTGAAGGCACTGGCAAATGAAGACGTCCTGGCTCTTCCGGTTGACATTATTGTTGCAGCTGCACCTGACGAAGGAGCAATCAACGGAAAAGTTGCAGCAACCATAAAAGCAAAGGTCATTTGTGAGCTTGCAAATGGTCCGACCACTCCAGAGGGAGATGAGATACTTAATAAAAACGGAGTTCATGTCGTACCTGACTTCCTGTGTAATGCCGGTGGAGTTACTGTGTCGCACTATGAGATGGTTCAGAATATGTACATGCACTACTGGACCCTTGATGAAGTACACTCAAAACTTGACAAAGCCATGACAAAATCTTATCATGATGTTCTTGCTGCATCCAGGGAATATAAAATTAACATGCGTCAGGCAGCATATGTCGTAGCTGTCAGACGGGTCGTTGAAGCAATGAAGATTCGTGGCTGGGTATAACCTGTTATCCTCCACTAATCTCTTCTCCTTTCCAGACCTGAATGCTTGACTTTTTTATGACGTATTGAAAAACTTCTGCAATATGAAAGAACATTTGCTTCTTGCTATGAAGTGCGGAAATTAGCATACTCTGGGATAAACCTATATCCCGATTATACCTGGCTGTTAAACAATGCCTCATAAACTGGCAGAAATAAAAAAAGTTATGATCCTGGTGGCTGCTTTGCAGGAGCAGTGAAACAATACCTGGATAAGGCATCGATTAACCGGATTGCGACCTGGTACCCAAGTTCTGGTTCAAGGGACTCCAGCCATATGTAAAATCCTACTTTTGGCGGGGTTTTCCGTTCATACTTAAAAGTGCCCTGGCCATCGTAGACCATTTTATAATATTCCTTTTTTTGTCTGGGTTTTAGGTATATCAGGGGATTGTAGTCAGGAATATCTGCAGCCAGTATTATCTTTGAAAAGTTATCCTGCAGTTCTTCTGCATTATATTCCCTGTCCTTGTACACGAACCTGTACTTTTCACATAATCTCTTGGCAGTTGAAAGAAAAAGCCTTCCAAACAGGATCTTTTTTACAAGTGTGTGAGTCCTGTACGGTGATGGAAGATCGATGACCCCACCTCCTTCCAGGTTTGAAAACACCCACTCCCGTTCCATGTCATGGAACTGCTTGTATGGAAATGGTGCAGCAGTTATAAGATCAGTGGACAGGCATGTCTTTCCGGCTGGAAGATATGGTTTTTGTGAATGTCTGTTCCACGTACCCGCTATGTGTTTTCTGAAATTATCACATGAACGGGTGCAAAGTGAGATGTGCTCTTCTGATCCAAGAACCTTCCTTCCGCCTTTATAATTGGTAAGTGGGAAAGAGGTGACCAGGATAAAAGTAACTGCTTTCTGGTTGAACAGGTACCTGATGACCTGTTTTTTATAATAAATCTCCTGTAGAAAATCTTTCAGATCTGAAGGAGATGTGACGACCTCCACGAAGATGAGTGATCCATCTGGTTTTGTCATCAAAAGATCAAATTCAGCAAGGTCCTGTCCATTTCCCCTTATTGTGATATCACCGTTTCTTGAATAAAAAAAACCATTCTGACCAAGGGCAGGAAAGGGCTTTTTTCCCCTTACATCCGCTCCTTTTAGCACTACTGCTTTGATGGCATCAGTCCTGTCTGCAATATCCAAAAAGAGCTCATATGCAATCATCTCAAACCAGCGCCCTTCTGCAGATCTCATGTAAGAAATCTCATCTGAAAAGAGATTTTTCTTTTCAATTCGTGAAAGATGCCTCAATGCCCGTTGTGCATGTTCTTTTCGCGGCTGGCATTGCTGATGATGTGATTTTATCCATTGAGCGAGATCATCCATTATTCAATGACACTATCCTCCACATTTCTCTGGTATGGTATTGTACAAAAAAATCATCCTGATATTTATCTTCAGAACTGAAGATGGACAACTCCTTTAAAATTACATCATGATTACAGATATATGTTGTTCCCGCGCAGCACTTTATTTTTAATATCCGGGGTCATAAGAATAGATCTTCAATATATTGCCGGATTATCCTTGTGTACATGTGAAAAATTCTAAAAATATTTATATGGTAAAACATCATTCTAATAGTGCTACAGATCAGTGACTCATAGGGTTCGTAGCTCAGTTAGGCAGAGCGCCTGGCTTTTAACCAGGTGGTCGGGGGTTCAAATCCCCTCGAGCCCGTTCCACTACAGTTGTGGTCTTTTGTGCAGACTTTTTACCGAAATGCATTTCCAGGGGGTATGGCGTGACTGTCGAGCTGAACGTACTTAAACATGAGATGGTACCAGAACATAGTATCATGAGTGAAGACGATTTAAAAAACCTTTATACTCGATACAAGATCGGTCCTGAACAGTTGCCGAAAATCTATCACGATGATCCGGCAGTTTTGTCAATCGGGGCCAGAATTAGCGACGTAATAAAAATCGTCAGAAAAAGTATGACTGCCGGTCGTGCAGAATCCTATCGTCTTGTGGTAAGACGACCTAAAAAATAATCTTCCGGGGCTGATCTGTTGTTAGACTTAAGTATTCTTTCTCAGGCTTTCTTTTCGCGTGAACACGTTGCCCGTCACCAGCTGGATTCTTATAATCATTTTCTCATCAACAATCTCCAGAAGGTAGTTGATGAACAGCGGGTAATCGAGACGGACATTGAAACACGGGGAAAAGGTAACGAACCGGTCTCTGTTGAACTTGGAGAACTGAAGATCTTAAAACCGCTTGTTCGTGAAGCAGATGGTTCTCAGTCAGAGCTTTTTCCAGGGGAGGCGCGGCTGCGAAACATCACCTATGCTGCACCCATTCAGCTTGAACTGACACTTGTACAGGGCGGAGTCAGACATGAACCTGTCACTGCAACCATCGGACAACTTCCTATAATGGTAGGCTCTGTTGCCTGCAACCTGCATGGCATGACCGATGAGGAGCGGACTGCTCATGGAGAGGATCCGCTTGATCCGGGTGGTTATTTTATTGTAAATGGAACGGAGCGTGTGCTTATGACTCTCGAAGATCTTGCCTCAAACAAGATCATGACCGAGTACACCGAGAGGTATAATGAGCGTATCTACGTTGCAAAGGTGTTTTCACAATACCGGGGATATCGCGCGCTGGTTGTCGTTGAACGCAACAGGAAAAACCTGCTTGAAGTGACCTTCCCTTCCGTCGCAGGTCACCTCCGTTTTGTTGACATGATGAGGGCACTGGGTATGACCTGTGACGCTGATGTTGTCAGGGCAGTCTCAACCGATGAGGAAATTCTCACATTTATGATGCAGAACCTTGAGGAGAGCGAGTGTGAGACGGTAGAATGTGGTGTAATGTATGTCGGTAAGAAACTTGCACCAAACCAGACCCGCGATTATCAACGCAAACGTGCAGAATTTGTGCTTGATAATTATCTTCTTCCTCATCTTAACTACCTGATGCCCCGGATTGTAAACGAGGAAGATGAGGAATGTATGAAAATTGTGCATTCCGTCAGGCTTGCAAAGGCCCATTTCCTTGGCCGAATGGCAGAGGCCTGTTTCGACCTGGTTCTTAACCGCCGCCGGATCGATGACAAGGATCACTATGCAAACAAGCGGCTCAAGCTTGCTGGCGATTTAATGGAAGATCTATTCCGTATCTCTCTGAACCGGCTTACACGTGATGTCAAGTATCAGCTGGAACGTGCCAGCATGAGACATAGGGATCTCTCGATTGCCACAGCAGTTCGTGCTGACGTTTTGACTGAGCGCCTGCTCCACCCACTTGCAACCGGAAACTGGGTCGGAGGAAGGACCGGAGTGTCCCAGCTTCTTGACCGGATTGATCACATGAGTGTTCTTTCCCACCTGAGAAGGGTCATCTCTCCCCTTTCCCGCTCCCAGCCTCATTTCGAGGCCCGAGATCTGCATCCAACCCAGTGGGGTCGTATCTGTCCGAGTGAAACTCCTGAAGGGCCAAATTGTGGTCTTGTTAAAAACTTCGCACAGATGGTAGAGATTAGCAAGGGTGTCCAGTCTGACGAGGAGATAATCAAAATGCTCTACGGGATGGGTGTTGAAAGAATAGGAGTTGAGATCTGATGGAATCGGCACAATCCAGGGTCTTCGTTGATGGGGCACTCATCGGCCTTGTCGATGACCCAAAAAACCTCATCTCTCAAATCAGGACAATGAGAAGGCAGGGAGTCATCTCTACCGAGGTTAATTGTTCTTATAAAGAGTTCAATGGCGATATCATTATCCATACAGATCGTGGGCGGGCCAGGAGGCCATTGATAGTCCTTGAAAATGGTGTGCCTAAAATCCCTCCGGAAGATCTCGTTAAATTAAAAAATAAGGAGATCGAATTTGATGAATTTATTAAAAAGGGATATATTGAGCTGATTGATGCAGAAGAGGAAGAAGACCTGAATATCGCAATCAGACAGGAAGATATCACTCCGGAACGCACCCATGTTGAGATAGATCCATCTTTAATCCTTGGAATCGGGGCTGCACATGTGCCATTCCCTGAGCACAATTCTTCTCCGCGTGTAACCATGGGTGCAGGAATGGTCAAGCAGGCGCTCGGGTTTGGATGTGCAAACATGAAGCTCAGGCCAGACACCCGTGGACACCTGCTTCATTACGTTCAAAAACCTCTGGTGTATACACAGACATCAGATGTCATCGGATCAGATGACCGCGCTGCGGGTCAGAACTTTGTTGTGGCAATCCTTTCGTACGAGGGATATAACATTGAAGATGCCCTCATCTTCAACAAAGCATCCATTGACAGGGGAGTTGGACGATCACACTTCTTCAGGACATATGAAGGAGAAGAACGTCGTTATCCTGGTGGCCAGATTGACCGGATTGAGGTCCCTGACGAAGACGTGACTGGGGCACATGGTTCCGATTATTATGCAAACCTTGACGATGATGGGATTATCAATCCTGAAACCGTTGTCAGGGAGAAAGATGTCATCATCGGAAAGACATCTCCGCCTCGTTTCCTTGAAGAGCCAACTTCTGAACTTATTACCGTGGAAAAGCGCCGGGACACATCAGTGACCATGCGTTCGAATGAACATGGCATTGTTGATACGGTCATCCTGACCGAAGGGGAGAACAACTCAAAACTGGTAAAGGTAAGGACACGAGACCTCCGCGTTCCGGAAGTGGGGGACAAGTTTGCATCAAGACATGGACAGAAAGGGGTCGTCGGACTCATCTCTCCATGTGTAGATATGCCTTTTACAGAGGGCGGTCTGACACCTGACCTTGTCATCAATCCCCATGCAATCCCGTCACGTATGACCATTGGCCACATGCTTGAGATGCTTGGAGGGAAAGTGGGTTCTCTTGAAGGACGCCGTATTAAAAGCACTGCATTTTCAGGAGAAAAAGAAGATACTCTTCGTGCTTCCCTTAAAAAGTTCGGGTTTTCACATTCCGGCCGCGAGGCAATGTGGGACGGCATTACCGGAAGAAGATTCTTTGCAGACATTTATGTCGGTGTTATCTACTACCAGAAGCTCTATCACATGGTCTCTTCAAAAATGCATGCCCGTTCCAGGGGTCCTGTGCAGGTTCTCACCCGTCAGCCCACGGAAGGCCGTGCCCGTGAGGGAGGTCTGCGTTTTGGAGAGATGGAGCGTGACGTCATGATTGGTCATGGTGCTGCCATGGCTCTCAAGGAACGTCTGCTTGAAGAATCAGACAAGGTTACCGAGTACGTATGTGCCAGGTGTGGCATGGTCGCCATGCTGGATCGAAAACAGAATATTACCAGATGTCTCAATTGTGGCAGTGAAACTGATATCTACCCGGTTGAGATGTCGTATGCATTCAAACTACTCCTTGATGAGATGAAGAGCATGACAATTGCTCCCCGTCTCAACCTGGAGGATGTGGTATAAGGAGGAGAGAAGCAATGCCAAGTCCTAAAAGGATCGGGAAGATTGAGTTTGGCCTCCTCTCCCCGAAAGAGATCAGGCAGATGAGTGTAAAGAAGATCGTCTGGGCAGATACTTATGACGATGACGGTTTTCCATATCCTCAGGGCCTGATGGATCTGCACCTTGGTGTGATAGATCCTGGTCTTCGTTGCAAAACCTGCAGCCAGAAAGCAGGTGAGTGTCCGGGTCACTTTGGTCACATAGATCTGGCAAAACCTGTCATTCACGTAGGGTATACAAGACTTATCCGAAAACTGCTCCGCGTCACCTGCAGGGAATGCGGACGCCTGCTCTTGTCAGACGAAGAGATCGAGAAGATCATCGGACCTGAAGAAGAGATGGGAAGTGAATCGGTCAGTGAAAAGGACGTGAAAAAAGAGCGTATCTGCCCGCACTGTGGTGAGCAGCAGCTTAAGATAAACTTTGAAAAACCTACCACATTTGCGGAAATCACGACCGATGAGCGGGGAAAAAAAGTAGAAAACAAGCTAACCCCGGCAGATATCCGCGCCCGCCTTGAAAAAATCCCTGATGATGATCTTCAAAAACTTGGAATCGTTGGTAGGGTAGCCCGCCCTGAATGGACCATCATGACCGTGCTTCCTGTCCCCCCGGTCACCATGAGGCCGTCCATCATCCTTGAAAATGGTCAGAGGTCTGAAGATGATCTTACCCACAAGCTGGTTGACATTATCAGGATTAACCAGCGATTCAAGGAAAACCAGGATGCAGGCGCGCCACAACTGATCATAGAGGATCTCTGGGAACTTCTTCAGTATCATGTAACCACGTATATCGATAACGAAGTTGCCGGCTGCCCTCCTGCACGCCACAGGTCCGGTCGTCCGCTAAAGACCCTGTCCCAGCGTCTTAAAGGAAAAGACGGACGTTTCAGAGGGAGTTTATCAGGAAAGCGTGTGAACTTTTCATCCCGTACCGTCATCTCTCCTGATCCAAATCTTTCCGTAAGCGAAGTTGGTATTCCACAAAAAATTGCCAATGAAATGACCATTCCGGTCCATGTTACGGTCTTTAATATTGAAGAACTCAGGCGAATCGTGAGAGTAGGACCAGAACGGCCTGATCTCAAATCTCCCTGTGGTGCAAATTATGTCATCAGGCCAGACAAGCGCCGTATCCGCCTGGTGAAAGGAACCGGTACAGATGATGGAAACCTTGACTTTGTGGCTGACCAGCTTGAAGTCGGGTGGATTGTTGAACGTCATCTCCGAGATGGCGATATTGTTCTCTTTAACCGGCAGCCATCGCTTCACCGCATGTCAATCATGGCTCACTGGGTGCGGCTTATGGATGGAAAGACATTTCGTCTTAACCCGTCAGTTTGTCCCCCATATAACGCGGACTTTGACGGGGATGAGATGAACCTGCATATTCCACAGACAGAAGAAGCCAGGGTCGAGGCTGCCATGCTTGCCGCAGTGCATGAAAATATCCTGTCCCCCCGGTTTGGAGGGCCTATCATCGGTGGTATTCATGATCACATATCCGGCATCTTTCTCTTAACCCATACTCTCCGGTGGTTTACCAAGGAAGAAGCCATCGATCTGATCAAAAACAACCAGGTAGACAGGCTGGGTGAACCTGGAAAAGTTGAGGATGGTAAAAAATTCTGGTCCAATAAGCAGATCTTCTCAAAGATCCTCCCCGGCGATCTGAATATGGTCTTTCGTGCATCCTCCTGTATTGGCTGTGATGAATGCAAGCGGGCTCTGTGCGAACGGGATGCCTATGTACAGATAATTGATGGAGAATTAATGTCCGGAGTTATTGATAAAAAAGCTGTGGGCGCTTTTGACGGTGCAATTCTCCATCGTATTATCAGACAGTACGGGTTTGAACGGGCTGCACACTTTATCGATGACATGACCCGTCTCTCTATCAGGGCAATCATGCATGACGGGTTCACTTTTGCCATCGACGATGAAGATCTGTCCAAGAGTGATTACGGCCAGATTCGCGAAGTACTTGGAAGAGCAGCCCAGGATGTAGAGCGACGTATTCAGATCTTTGAGGATGGCCAACTTGAGCCAATGCCTGGCAGGACTCCTGAAGAAACTCTTGAAATGCAGATCATGCAGGTGCTTGGAAAGGCTCGTGACAATACCGGAGATATTGCAGGCCGACACCTTGGTCTGTCCAACTCTGCTGTAGTCATGGCCGTCTCTGGTGCCAGAGGCTCTATGCTTAACCTGACTCAGATGGCAGGTTGCGTAGGTCAGCAGGCAGTTCGTGGAGAGCGTATTGTGAGAGGGTACGAGGATCGGACCCTTCCTCATTTCAAGAAGAATGACAGGGGTGCAATGGCCCGCGGGTTTGTTATGAATAGTTACAAGTCCGGTCTGAACCCCACGGAGTTCTTCTTCCATGCAATAGGAGGTCGTGAGGGTCTTGTGGATACTGCAGTCAGAACATCGCAGTCTGGTTACCTTCAGCGTAGAATGATCAATGCATTACAGGATCTGAAAGTGGCCTATGACATGACCGTCAGAACTACCGGAGGCAGGATCATCCAGTTTGAATATGGTGAAGACTCAACCGACCCGATGAAAAGTTCATTTGGTGAACCGGTGGATGTGGAAGGAATTGTGAGCAATATCCTTAAGGAGGAGATTTAATGGAAGAATTGAAGATCCCCTCAGAAGCTGCGTCTGCGGTTCTCCGTTATTTTGATGAGCATAAAGTCAAGAGGAAATTCCCGGACGACGTCCCTGAACATATCCGTGAAGTGCTCATCGAGATGGTTGAACACAGGATGAAAGAAGAGGATGCGGAAGCAGAAGACACCATCGATGACCAGACATTTATTGCAAAGATGGAAGATCTTATCCATGCCGAGAAGTTCTATGACTGGCTGACAGAGAGTTTCTCTCCTCTTGCAAACTCGTCTGAAGATGAAGACGATGTGATCTTTCCTCAGGCAATTATCACACCATCCTCAAGGCCACGGCTCACCACCCTTGATAAAAAATCCATGGAAGTCAGGGAATATTTCTCTGATTACAGCATGAGTGTTGAGAAGATCGATTCAATCCCTGAACGTATTGAGAGAATCCTTAAAGAACGTATAAAAGATATCAAGAGGGAAGAGAATCCAAATTTCAGGCTGACCCAGAAGCAGTATGTACTTTTTATGACAGATCTGTTCTCTAAAGGCGATTTTGAAAATTGGATAATGAGGACATTTCCTCTCCCATCTGATACGGAGCAGGAGGTATTCCCTGTCAGAAAAGCAGCTCCTGAAGAAGAGATAAAGATACCAGGCTGGGTTGACAGCGCGGCATTTGAAGGTCTGAACCGGTTCGAACAGGACAAGTTCAGGGCTTTACTTCGCGATCATGTGTCATCTCTTGATGGGCTGACTGAGCATCCTGATATAACCAGGCGAATGTCAAAAAGGTTCTTTGAACTGATCGCCATAGGTCTTCCTCACCGTACAAATACGACTCTTGCAAGGATCATCATCAGAAGGGAGACTGAAGGTCTTGATGATCCGTCCCGTATTGTTACTGATGAGCAGTACTCCAGGATCCTTGCCCAGATGGTCAAGGAATATAAACATACAAGGATCGAG
>Ga0255342_1004965_pt1 | contig 13191 bp, 25 predicted proteins | sample wastewater_treat_3_FD_192416 | JGI IMG/M metagenome (GOLD analysis project Ga0255342, IMG submission 192416) | Wastewater microbial communities from Lulu Island WWTP, Vancouver, Canada - plant14 | ecosystem: Engineered > WWTP > Wastewater > Unclassified | place: Canada: Vancouver, British...
AACTTTTTGAAAAAATCAAAAAAAGTGCAGAATATTATCTAGAAAAGGAAGAAGATGATGAGATGGAGGCTTTACAAAAAGAAGCAGAAGATAACGGTGCAGAGATTTGGAATAATGAGAGGTAATCTCTTAATATGGGTGTTTATTAAATAAATTAAATTATTATATAAACAAAAATGAAAAACAGCGAAAAATATCAAAACGACATAAATCTATTACAGAGAGTTAGGTCTATGCTATGCTATGGGTATTTGGGAGAAATAGAGGTGGTAGAAAAGATGGGGTTATCGGAAGAAGAAAAGAGAAAATTAAAAGAGGAGAAGGACGAAACTTTTAATGTGGCTTTGGAGGTCATTACAGACAAAATAAACGAGTTGTTAGACAAGTCTAATCAGATAGAGGGAAATGATAGGTAATTAAATTATTAAATAAAAAGATATATGGCAAGTAACTTTACAGCATTGGGAAACTTTCAAAGGGGGTATTTGGATAGGGTGTTAGGTAGGAAAGGAATTAAGTCTACGGCCCAGAGAATAGAAAAAATGCTAACAAATACCAGTGGAGAATTTTATCCTATAAGTTCAATTTCTTTTATTAAGTTTAGACAGGAGATTTGGGAATTGGCTAGTGGGAGAAAGGTAGAAGGAGAAAAGGAATTGATAAAAAGATTGTTGCAAGAATTGGAAGTCCGTATCTGGAATGACTTGGACGAGAATAGACAAAGTGAATTGCTAAAAGAGTTTGAAAAGTAGGGTTATAAGGTTCTTATATAATTTATAGGTTATAGTAAAATATTGATAAAAACAGTTGACATTTGTATAGGTAGGTATATAATTAAGTATAATTAAATTATTAAACCATACAAAAATGAAAATATTTACAACTATCAAAACAGGTTATGCTTATTCAAGAAATTACGGTTGGCGTGGCGATTACTACAAAATCATTGTAATAAATGGGAAGAAAACATACTCATACAACTTATTAACAGGTTATGAAAAAACAGAACCCGTTAAACAATACTTAAAAAATAAAGGTTATACAGAACTCTACACAGGAACTGATATTTACGGACAAATTAAAAGAAATGATATCAAAGGGTACAGGTTTGATACTCTTGAAGATATTAAAAGAGATATTAAATAAAAAAAACAGGGACAAGAAGATTTATTTTTCTTCTTGCCCCGTTTTGAACATATCTAAATTGTAAAATCAAAAATCAAAAATCAAAAATATAATCCACTATCAAAAGAATACCTTAAATAAATTATAAGAAATTAAAGAAATGTATTATTGGTATAGAAGTGATAAATATATGATTGTAAGTCCATATTTTACAAAGAAAGAGGAAGCATTAAGATATAGGAAACAATATATCTCCCATTGGTGGAGATTAGAAGATAGTCCATATCTTGAATTATTAAAAAAGAATTAAAAACATAGTATCTAATTTATAAAATAAAATAAAAATGGAAAATAAAACAAAAAGTGTAGCAGAAATTGAGAAAGCACTTAAAGGAAATATTCCTTATAAGTGGAAGATACAATCTTTTGCAAAGAACGATACGCTTGGAGTTTGTGTTGCATATATTGATGCGAGAGATGTAATGGACAGACTTGATAGTGCAGTTGGAATTGAAAACTGGCAAGACAGTTATTACAGAGATAGTTCTGGAAACCTTGTATGTAAATTAGGTATTAGAATAAACGGAGAGTGGATTTATAAAGAAGATACAGGAGTATCAGGAGATTTTGAGAAGGAAAAAAGTGAGTATTCAGACGCTTTCAAAAGAAGTGCAGTAAAGTGGGGTATTGGGAGATTTCTTTATGATTTGGATATGAGATTAGTAAGAGTAGCGAATAAAAAGCCAGTAGACGAAAAAGGAGTAGTAATTAAAGATTTAACAAAATATTTTAATTTATTAGATAAGAATAATGGAGAAAGTAATTAGAGTTTATGATAAGAATGGTAAACCCTTATACACTAGGATTTATGCTTGGAGTGATTTTAGACAACAGATTTTGAGTTATCCGAATGTGGTTAAAATTAGAGAACAGATTAAAAAAGAGCAAGAAGAAGAAATAGGAAAAATGAAAATAAATGGAAAGGAAAACTTGGAGAAGGTTTTGAAAGGCTGGTTAAAATAGTTGTTAGTTTATTTAATTTATTTAAGTTTTAATAAAATAAAAATATGGTTACTTTAACAGAAGAAGGGTTCAAGAGTTCTTATAATCTTGACGAAATGTTAGCAGAAGATGCTTTATGGCTAGTTAAACAAGCAGGGAAGAACAAGAATGAGTTTCTTAAAATAGCAAGTCAGATACAACTGGGACAAAAGGAATGGGACTTGTTTTGGAAAGAGTTAAGATTGCAAAAATTAAATTATAAGTAAAATAAAAATGGAAAACAAAGAGGAATGGTTAAAACTATTAAAAGAAGCTAAGGCATTCTGTTATATTAAACCAACTAGGCACATTCACGATTCAGGACTTAGATGTTTTGAAGTCGGATACTTAACAATGGGAGAAGATAATAGGATTAAAGATAAATTAGTATTAGGAGAATATTCAGACCATATTCAATTGTATAACTGGGATATTCTTGAAACAAGAGAACAAGGAAAATTGGTATGGGAAGTGTTAGAGCCGAATATTGATTTAACAACAGATGGATATTTAAGGATATATTCACTTGGAGGCAGAATTAAGTATTGGTGGGGTTCTATGGATTTTGTTTGTAGTTCCGCACAATTATCTAAATTATAAAGTAAAATAAAGAATGGAAAATAAAATAAAATATGATGTACAGAAAGATATTAGGACAGTTAAAATAGATTGGTTTATTTATGTAATAGTATTCTTGATTACGGTTTTAGTTGCAGTAACAATAATTGCTTTAATTTTAACAGTTGGGAAGTTTTTATCAGGTGAGTATAACGAAGCATTGAATACTTGTATAAATAAGGGGTTTACAGAAGCATATTGTAGAGCAAAGGTTTTGTAAATTAAGGAAAGAAGTTCTTTTAGAATTAAATATAAATCGCCACTTGTTCAGTAGGGCAAAGGAACGGATACTTCGTGCATAGAAAATAGCCGTTTCTACTTTACCCTACATCAGGGGGTGCGATATAACAGTTACTTCGTCTTAAAAACAATATAACTGTTGTTAATTATCGCCCCTACTGAATGGGTGGTGATAGGAACGGATACTTCAATAATGGTTATATTGACTAAGTCTGTAATGTTCGGACATCTCCGTTCCTACTATTCCCCTTTAAGTTTTAATTATTTAATAAAATGTCTAGATTTAATACAAAAGTAAACAACACCACTACAAACTTAGCAGGTGGTAAAGCATTTAAGATGGATGCAGAGCAAGAGTTGTTGCACACGGTTCTTACAACATTCCTTGAAGATAAATATTATGAAAGTGATGATAAAAGATTGGAAAGAATAAAAAACTTAGTCGCTGAATGTGAACCTGAATATGTCGCAAAGTTGGCATATGTAGCAAGAAAAGAGTTTAACCTTAGGAGTGTTCCTGTCGTGCTTTTAGGAGAATTGTCTAAGATACACAGGGGAGATGACCTTGTAAGAAAAGCTATTGAAAACACAGTGATAAGAGTTGATGATTTAACCGAATTGGTTGCATACCTTGATTGTAAATTACCTAAGCAAGTTAAAAGAGGTATAAGAAGGGCATTGTATAAGTTCTCTGGCTATCAGTTGGCAAAATACAGAGGAGAGGGGAAGTCGGTAAAGTTAGTAGATGTGTTTAATTTAGTTCACCCTAAGCCACAGTTTGCTACGGAAGCACAACAAAAAGCTTGGAAAGATTTAATAAATGGAGAATTAAAGGTAACTGGTCAGACTTGGGAAGCAGTAATCTCTGCTTCTAAGGACAAGAAAAAAGACTGGGAAAGATTGGTAACCGAAAATAAACTGGGATATATGGCTTTGTTAAGAAACCTTAATAATTTGATAAAAAACAATGTAGACGAGGATATACTGGAAAAGGCATTGGCAAAATTAACAGACAAGGAAGAGGTTAAAAAATCTAAGCAATTACCGTTTAGGTTTCTTACCGCTTATGATAATGTAGAGGGAAATAGAAAAGTTGCAGATGCAATTTCAGTCGCAATGGATTATGCAGTTGGAAATGCACCAGCATTAAGTGGTAAAACATTAGTAGCAATTGACTGCTCTGGTTCTATGGAGGGCAGACCTATGGAGATTGCTTCTATCTTTGGTGCAACACTTGCGAAAGCAAATACAAGTGCAGACCTTATTTTGTATGATGATGAGGTTTATGAGTTTAATTTTTCAAGTAGGACACCAGTAATAGACTTAGCAAAAAGAATACAAAAAGAAGCAAACGGTGGTGGGACGGACACTTCGTTGGTTTTTAAGTATGCAGAGGAAACTGGGAAAAAGTATGACAGGATAATAATTATATCTGACAATCAGTCGTGGCAGGACAGTTATAGTTCTTGGGGTTATTATGTTGTGGGTGGCTCACAGGCACAATATAACAAGTATAAGAAAAATATGAATGTTGACCCTTTTGTTTATGCAATTGATGTTCAGGGTTATGGGACAAAAGACCTATCCAGTCCGAAGTGTATTCATTTGGCAGGTTGGTCAGACAGATTGCTAGACTTTATTGGTATATATGAGAAAGGAAATTCTATGGTTGACTATATAAAATCGGTAACCTTAGAGTAAAGAAAGAAATTAAATTATTAAACAAAATAAAATGGATATTAAAAATATGAGTACAGAAGAACTAAAAAATGAGTATAGAAGCCTGTATCAAATGATATATGTAGTAGAATGCTACGGAATAAGTGATATACAACAACTACAACAAATAGCAATAGAACTAGAAAAAAGGGGAATAAAAATTGATACAGAGCCTACTTTTAACAAAGATAATTAAATTATTAAACAAAATAAAATGAAAAACACGATTATGATAATTGTAATAGTTTTGTTAGCAATATTTGGAATAGTAATGTATTCAAAGAATGTGCAACTTAGTAAAGGGATTGATTTGATAAATGAGGAGTTTAATAAACAGAGTTTAATTGATTATTGCATAAAATCGGCTTATGAAACTTATATAGAAGATTGGAATACTGCTTGTAGAAGCCTGTATTTAGGAGATAATTGTTTATTACCTGCATATAAGTCGGACAGGATAGACACAGCATACAAAGAGGCACAAAACAGGTGTATTGAAAGGTATAAGTAAGAATATGAATAAGATTGTTATAAAATATAAAGGGGAATGTGATATAGAAGATATATTCTTTTATGTAGTTAGTGCTTACAGGGAAGTTAGTGGCATAAAGGATAAAAGTTTTAATATTGTTAAGAAGTTTAATGATGAATTAGGAACTATTGTAGTAGTAAAAAAAGTTTGGAACGATTATTGGTTTGAAGTTTCTGGTGGAAGTAAAGTATCTAAATTGTTAAAGGAGAAAGAAAATGGGTAGAAAAATAAAGGAAAAAGGGTTGTTAGAGATGATATATGCAATGGGGAGTGTTGGCGAACCCTTTGGTTTATTTGAACCTTATATTTGGAGAGATAAAATAGGAGATGGTAAATGGCATTGTGAAATTAGAAGTGTAGATGTGATTATGGCAAGTTCCTCAGGTATGGTATTGGAAAATGTTGTGAGAGATGTTTATGAGCAAATGTTATCTAAATTATTAAAAGAAGAAAATGAAAGTAATACAAGCAGAGTTAAAAAACTATAATAGAAGGGCTGATAATAGTGTATCTTTAAGACTAGACAGTTTAATTGAATTAAGTAGTTCAGATATAGCAGAAATTGATAGCCATAGGGGAGATATTGCAGTAGTGGTTCTAACGGATAGCTTAGTAGGCAACGATGTAGATATCGATATTGACGATATTCTTAAAAACTTACCAGAGAATGACACTCTTGAATACAAAAGTCCTAGCAAAAGATTTAGAAATGTGTTATGGAAATTGCTTGAACAAAAATTGGGAAGGAAGCCGACAAAAGAGGAGTTTGCTTCCTATTATAAAAATGAATATGAGAAGATTATTTTACATTATAAGAACAAGTTTGAAGATTAAATTGTAAAGGAGAAATAAAATGAAGAGAGAAAAATTGTATACAACTGGAATGCTGGGCAGAATGTTTAATTTGAAAAGAATAACAGTTACAAGGAGATGTTCAGGTCCGAGAGGTAGGGATAGGTGGGGTGCAGAAAAAATTAACACAATAGATGGGAAAAAGGTTTATGTTGTTCCTGAAAGTAAACTTTATTTATGGAAAATTGGTGATAGAAAAGTATATCGTGGTAGGAAACCTATTTTAAGAAATGAAGAAAGCAAAGAAGAAGATAATATTGTATAATATATAATGGATAATAATAAAAAGTTTGTAAAAGACTTAGAAAAGGGAAAGACTTTTGAAAGACTAATTTGTGAAAAGTTAAGTCCAGAGTTTAATGGATTAAAGGTTTTTGAAGGTTATCAAAAGGGTTTTGATTTAATTGATAGCACAGGATATAAGATAGAAGTAAAGACAGATTTTGAAAGCGAGAAAACAGATAATATTGCTATTGAAATTAGATGTAGAGATAGTTTGTCAGGACTAGCAACTACAAAAGCAAAAGAGTGGATACATATTTTTTGGTATAATGGAGAGTGGTATTTTTTAAGATGTAAAGTTTTAGACTTAAAGGGGTTTATTAGGAGTAACTGGAAATATTTGAAAAAGGTAAAAGGTGGTGATAATAGTTTAAGTGAAATGGTTTTGATTAGTAAAGATTTGATAATGGACAGATTTGACTTTTATGAGCTAGGTGCTACAATGGAGTATGGCAAGTGAATACAAGAGAGCAAAGAACAGGGCTTGGAAATGGTTTAGTTTATATATTAGGGCAAGAGATTGTATTAAAACAACAGGAAGTATTAGTCGGGGCAAGTGTGTAACTTGTGGTAAAGAGTTTAATTTTAAGGATTTACAGGCAGGACATTTTGTGCAAGGCAGGAATAATGCTGTTTTGTTTAATGAGCTAGGGGTTCACTCGCAGTGCAGATTTTGTAACCTGTGGGGTCGTGGAAGGTTAGATTTATATGCAAAGTATATGTATGATAATTATGAGAAGGAAGTAGTAGATGGTTTAATTGCTAATAAATGGAGTTTAGTCAGGTTTAAGGAAAGTGATTTGAATAAAATAGGAGATAAATATAAGAAGAAATACAAGGAACTAGTTGAGAAATATGGAGAACCTGAATAGAATTAAAACAAAGGTAATGGTGGAATAAAATAAAAATATATAAATTAACTTAATAGTTTTATGAGTAAGAAAAAGTCAAGTTTTGTTCCTATGCTCTCTTTGTCGGCAATGTTGGCAATATCTATGTATATTGCATTTCAGATTTTTGCAGATATTCTTTCTACAAAAATAGCATTCCTTCCATTACTTAATCTTGCAGTAGATGGAGGAACAATCATATATCCACTAACATTTACAGTTAGGGATTTTGTTCATAAAACATTAGGTAAAAAGATAGCAAGACAGGTTGTTATTATGGCAGGAATATTAAATGTTATAATGGTAGGTTTGTTCTGGTTAATAGGAAAATTACCTGCAGATGTGTCTTGGGGTTATCAGGAAGCATATATATCTATTTTAATGCCAGTTGCTAGAATTACATTAGCAAGTATTATTGCGGAGGTGTTTAGTGAGTTAATAGATACGGAGATATTCTCAAGGATATATAAGAAGTTTGGTCAGAAGGATATATTGGCAGTATTAGTAAGTAACGGAGTTGCTTTAGTAGTAGATAGTTTTATCTTTGGGTTTATTGCTTTCACAGGTGCATTACCTATGGAAGTTGTATGGCAGATTATTCTTGCAAATGTTCTAATTAAAGGTGTAATGAGTTTGTTATCGACACCTATTATAAAACTAATTCCTAGAAGGGTTGAATTAGATAAAATATAAGAACAGTACAAGAAAGATATAGTTTAAGTTTTATGAGATAGGGGAGTGCGACTGTACTTTGCTTGTAGTGATAAACAACAGATAGGATATTTGATTGAAAAGAAAGGTGTTAAGAATATATTATTCTCTTATGCCTATGTTAAAGATTGTTCTTTTTTAACTAAATATAAAGGAATACACTTTCTCGTTGACAGCGGGGCATTTACTGCTTGGACTAAAGGTAAGCAAGTAGATATAGATGCGTATATTGAATATATCAAAGAGGAGATAGAACCGCTAAGAAAGTATAATAATGTAAATGTGATTAATTTAGATGTTATACCAGGGCAATTTGGAAAGAAGCCAACAATAGAGGAAAGGGAGTTGTCAGCAAGAAAGGGGCTAGAGAATTATCTATATATGAAAGGGAAGGGTATAGAAACAATACATACTTATCATATGTACGAAAAGAAAGAGGTGTTAGATGAGATTAAGAAGTATTGTAAGTATATAGGTATAAGCCCTGCAAATGATGCAAGTATAGTTAAGAGAGTGGAATGGTTAAAGTGGGTTTTCTATGATTTAAGAACAGATTACAAGACCCATATATTAGGATTAACAGCAGATGTAATGTTAAAGCAAATACCTGTATATAGTGCTGATAGTTCTTCTTGGCAATCTGGAACAATGTGGGGAAGGGCAATAGATGTTAAGGATAAGGGTTTAGAGAAGTTTATTACGGAGAGAGGGAGGAGAGAAAGAAGTTGGAATCATAATGTAGAGAAGTTATTAAAGAAAGAAGATTTCTATACTAAATTATGGGAAAAGAGAGGAGTAAAATGGAGTTAAAGTATAAATTAGAGGGATTTTTGCCAGAGGAATTAGATAGTGTATATAAATTATTTAATAAGTTTAGTAAGGAGGTTGGTTTTGTAATGAAACCATCAATAATAGAAAGTGCTAGAAGAAGAAACTTAATTGTAGTTAAAGATGGGGATAAGGTAATAGGGAGTTGTAAGTTTAATATAAGAAAGAGAGATAAAGTTGGTGTAATATATGAAGTGGTAGTTGATAATGAATATAGAGGTAAAGGAATAGGGTTAGAGTGTATTAACATAGTTAGAGGTAAGTGTTTATATTTAGAGTTAAAGTGTCCTATTGATAATGAAAGTAATAAGTTTTATGAGAGAATAGGTTTTAAGAAAGTAGGTGTTGTTAGTGGTAAAAAGAGAGAGTTAAATGTATGGAGAATACTAGGTAGATAAATTAAAAAAGGTATTAATTTTAATTATAAAAGGAATGAATAATATTATAGGTAAAGATTTAATCGTTGATATAAACAAAGTTATTCCGAATACTTGGAATCCGAAAGAGGGAATAGAGGAAAGCACAGAGAACAAGAAAAAGTATGAAGAAATAAAAGAGGAAATAAGGAAGAAAGGGTTATTTGAAGCAATTACGGTTAGAGAGTTAGGGGATAAGTATGAAATCTTGGACGGATACCATAGGTGGTTAGCTTGTAAAGAATTAGGATTTAATAAAATAAGAATAAACAATCTAGGTAAAATAGATGATAAACTGGCAAGGGCGATTACAGTAATAAAAGAACAAAAAAGAGTTCCTCTTAGTGAGTTAGGAGTTGCAGATTTGGTGGGTTGGTTTAGAGAACAAGGAACAGAGAAAGGAGATGTTATGGATTTATTAGGTTATACAGAAGAGCAATATGAAGAATATGAAAAATTGTTTGATTTTAATTGGGAAGAGTTTGGTAAAGATGAAGTAGATATAGAGCCAGAAGAGGCACAAGAAATAACTTGTCCGAAGTGTGGACATAAGTTTACTTTATAGATAGTATGAATAAAAACGATATGAAAAACGATATAAGCCACTTAGATGGACATAGAGTAATGTTTACTTCAGAATATCAGCCTAGTCCAGAGGCAAAGAGTAAAGGTTGGGAAAGAAGAAGGGCAAAACAAGAGATAATGGATATGATAACTAGGTTAAGAGATTTAAGTATGAAAGATTTAGAAGATTTGAAAGAAGATATAAAAAACAATCCTGATAAACATACTGTATTGGAAGCTAAAATGGTTCAATATATAAGCAAAGAGAGATTTACAGTAGATTTCTTAGATAGGAATGTAGGGAGAGCACCACAAGATATTGATGTTACAACAGGTGGTGAAAAAATAGATACCGTAGTTGTTAAGTTTATTGAAACAAAAGATGAAGCTGGAAATAAATGCAACGAAAGTATTGAAGAAGACACTACGAGCAGAGAAGAAGTATAAGATTATTTGCCACGAAGGAGGTTCAAGAAGTTCTAAAACTTGGAGTATATTTCAATTCTTTTTGTTGAAAGCAGTAAAAGGAGACTGTATAACTGTTACTATTGTTAGAGATAAACTAACTTGGATTAAAAGTACATTGTTAAAAGATTTTGCAGAAATGGTGAATATGTATGGTCTAAGCATAACACCAGAAATAAACTTTAATAGAGCAGACCAGGTTTATAATGTAAATGGTAGTGAGTTTGCTTTTTATGGATTAGACTATGCAGAAAAATTGCACGGAAGAAAGCAGGATTGGTTTTGGATAAATGAGGCATTAGAAGTTGAAAAAAGACATTTTGACCAGTTAGAAATGAGGACAAGTAAAGGTGGTTTAATAGACTACAATCCATATAATGATGTAGGCTGGGTTTATGATATTCAGAAGCGACCTGATGTTTATGTTATTCATTCTACGATGTTAGACAATCCTTTTTTAGCAGAGAATATTATTAGAAAGATTAAAAGTTATGAACCTACGCCAGAGAACATTAAAAACGGAACGGCTGATAATTATATGTGGGAAGTTTATGGATTGGGAAACAAGGCTAAGTTGCAAGGTGTAATATTTGTTAACTGGGATATTGTAGAGGGTATTCCTGATGGTGCTAGGTTTTTGGGATATGGGCTGGACTTTGGTTTTAGAAATGACCCTACTGCATTAGTTGGTCTTTGGGAGTTTGATAAGGAATTATATGCAGATAATCCTATTTATAGAACTGGAATGCTGAATAGTGATATTATAAACGAATTAAAGAAGTTAAAAGTGAATAGTGGTGATTTGATAGTTGGTGATAGTAGTGAGCCGAAAAGTATTGAGGAAATTAGAAGGGCAGGGTTTAATATTAAGGGTGCGTATAAAGGTGCTGATAGTGTTAGGTATGGAATTGATTTATTAAAATCTTTTAAGATACATATAACTAAAAGGAGTATTGAAATGGAAAATGAGTTAAGAAAATATAAATGGAAAGAAGATAGAAATGGAAATATGTTAAATGAACCTATTGACGAGTTGAATCATAGCATTGATAGTTTAAGATATATTGCAATGGAGAAATTAGGGAATAAACAAGAAGTACAGATTTTGAATAGGGAGTTGCTTGGATTGTAAAGATTGTAAATAGTAAGAATAAATAGTAAGGATTGTAAATTGAAATTGTAATTATGTTATAATTTTGGTACGATTATAGTAGGAAAAGAAATAAAACAATTTTATAGTTGGTTGTTTTAATAAATTGTTAATCTAAAAGAATGTTCACAGTTAGTAAAGATACGAGTTTGAATGCAGATTTGATTAAGATGGCTATTGAAGTAAATGAAGATGAGCGAGAGAGGTTTGAGAGATTAGACAGATATTATATTGGCAATCACGATATTCTCCAAAGGACGAAACCTAAGACAGCAAAAAATAATAAAGTTGTTGTTAATCACGCTAGTTATATAGTCGATTTGAATACTGGATACTTAGTAGGTAATCCTGTTGATTATAAAATTGATGATAAGTTTGATGCAGAAGTAGTTTTAGAACAATACAGAGAACAAGTAATTTCTAATACTGATAATGAGATAGTTAAGAAGTTGGGCATTTTTGGTAGGCAGTATGAATTGGTTTATAATGTAGGAAATGATACTAGAAGTGCTATTGTAGATGATAGAAATTGTATTTGTATTTATGATGATACTGTTGAGCATAATAAATTATTTGCTATTTTGTATCAATTAGGGGAAAGGAAAGGAGAGTATAAAAGCATTAAGGTTTACGATAACAAATTTTTTAATGATTGTGTAGTTGAAGGAAAGACAATAGCAATCGGTGAAGGTATACCACATTTATTTGGGAAAGTACCTGTAATACAGTTTAAGAATAATAGTGAAATGACTGGGGACTTTGAGCAAGTGATAAGTTTAATTGATGCTTATAATACTTTGCAGTCAGATAGAATAAATGATATTGAACAACTGGTTGAAAGTATCTTGGTTGGTTATGGGGTTCAATTAGAAGAAAAGCAGATGCGAGAGTTAATAGAACAAAGAACATTATTTGGTTTACCAATAGACAGCAAACTGGATTATCTAATGAGGCAGTTGGACGAAGGTCAGTTAGACATTTTAAGAAAGACTATTGAGAATGATATTTTTAAGATAGCGAAAGTTCCTAATATGTCAGACGAAAACTTTGCAGGAAATAGTAGTGGTGTTGCTTTGAGTTATAAGTTACTTCCTTTTGAAATGAATACTACAACAAAGGAAAGATTTGTTGAAGACGGATTAAAAGAAAGATTTGAACTTTATAACAACTATTATGTAGCACTTGGTAAAATGGAGAAAATACCTTTAAGTAAGATAGATGTTTTGTTTAAGAGAAGTTTACCACAAAACTTAGTTGAGTTGAGCCAGATAATAGTGAATCTTCAAGGATTAGTTGATGACGAAACATTGGTTGGTTTGTTACCTTTTGTTGATGACGCAAGTGCAGTAGTTGAGAAGAACAGAGAAGAAGAAAGGGAAAGGCTTGGAATAGGAAACTTTGGAACTGCAAAAGAGAATACAGGGGAAGAAAATGAGAAGGTAGGATTGGAAGAAGAAGCAGGAATAGAATAACTTGATAGGGTTAACTTAATAGAGACAAGAAATGGCAAAGAGTTTAGCACAGACTGATATGCTGTATCAGAAAAGTTTGATTAAGCAATGGGAAGCAAGGGCTATACAGCGAACAGTTATGTCGGAAATGACTTCTAGGCAGTTAATAAATAGGGTTATCCCAATGTATGAAGAAACTTTAAGAGATATTGAAAGAGAATTGAAGGAGTTATATTTACAAAACTCTAATGGACAGGTTTTAGATGTTGCAAAGTTAAGAGAGAAGTTAGTAGGCAATGATAGAAAA
>Ga0255342_1004990_pt1 | contig 13130 bp, 7 predicted proteins | sample wastewater_treat_3_FD_192416 | JGI IMG/M metagenome (GOLD analysis project Ga0255342, IMG submission 192416) | Wastewater microbial communities from Lulu Island WWTP, Vancouver, Canada - plant14 | ecosystem: Engineered > WWTP > Wastewater > Unclassified | place: Canada: Vancouver, British...
ATATTCCGAAAGCGTTTGAAAGCAGCAACTTCCAGCAGCAAAAAGACGATATAATACAAAAGACAAATAAACAAATGACGGATATTTTAAGAGATATAGATAAAATTGCACGAAATGCAGGATTTGGAATACAGCAGGCAGCCCAGAGAATTCTTCTCATACCCCTGGTTGAAAACAGACAGATTACACAAGAGGAATTTAATAAACTCACTGAAGAAGAGCGTGAGATAGTAGACGAAAAAAGAAATAAAACAGCAAAGGAAATAGACGATAAAATAAAAGAAGGTCAAATGGTACAAAGACTTGCGGAAGAGAAGGCTGTTGAAATTCAAAAACAAACCGCGAAAGAAACAGCAGAGCCTTTTATTGAACAGCTAAAAGAAAAATATAAAAATTTTTCCGAAATTGTTGATTATTTAGATAAAGTAATGAAGGATGTTGCGGAAAATCATGAAATTTTCAGCAATGTACGACATAGTCTCAATGAAAATATAGTAACAAAACTACAAAATGATTCAGATTCCTTAGATGGAGAAGAAAAGAATTTATTTGAAAAAGCTGCTGCTGCACAGGATAGCAAGGACCCTTTTACAAGATATAAGGTAAATCTTTTCATAAACAATGAAGATACAAAGGGAGCGCCTGTTATAACAGAAAGCAGTCCTTATTATTACAATTTATTCGGTAAAATCGAATATAAATCTCATATGATGACCACTATGACGGATTTTACAATGATAAAACCCGGAGCACTTCAGAAAGCAAATGGAGGATACCTGATTCTGCAGGCGAAGGATTTATTAATAGACCCCTATGCATGGGGTACATTGAAAAAAGCATTGAAGTATAAGGAGGCAACGGTAGAAAACATAGGCGAGCAAAGCCGTTTTGTACCTACGGTAACCTTGAAGCCCCAGCCCATTCCCCTAAATGTAAAAATCATTTTAATCGGTAGTTTCTTTTTCTATCAATTTTTAGCTGCAGATGAAGATTTCAGAAAACTGTTTAAAGTAAATGTGGACTTTGATGTGGAAATGGACAGAACACAGGAAAATATTCAGAATTACGTGTCATTTATAGCTTCCATGTGTAAAAACGAGAATCTAAAACACTTTAACTGTGAGGGATTGGCTAAGGTGGTGGAATACGGCTCAAGACTTTCAGACAATCAAAACAAACTTTCAACCCGTTTCAATATTGTAAGCGAAATAGTTTATGAAGCATCAGCATTGGCAGAATCCGATAATTCAGAATATGTTGAAGGAAAGCACGTTAACCAGGCAATAAAAAATAAAAAATACCGCTCCAACAGAATTGAAGAAAAAATGCAGGAGCAAATATCCAACAAAAAAATCCTGATAGACACGGAGGGAGCAGTCGTAGGACAAGTGAACGGTCTTTCCGTAATGGGAGTGTCCGACTATTCCTTTGGACTTCCATCCCGAATAACGGCAAGAACCTATACAGGCAAGGAGGGAATCATAAATATAGAAAGAGAAACAAAAATGAGCGGCAATATCCATTCAAAAGGAGTTTTAACCTTAAACGGATATTTGGGAGGAAAGTTTGCTCAAGAAAAACCATTGGGATTAACTGCTCAGGTAACATTTGAACAACTGTACGGAGGAGTTGAAGGCGACAGCGCTTCAAGTGCAGAGCTGTATGCAATACTTTCAAGCTTGTCTGATGTACCCATTAAACAAAACTTTGCAGTAACAGGCTCCGTAAATCAAATGGGAGAAATACAGCCTATAGGGGGAGTAAATGAAAAGATTGAAGGATTCTTTGACATATGTTCATTAAAAGGATTTACCGGAGACCAGGGAGTTATAATACCTGAAAGCAATATTGACAACCTTATGCTTAAGGATGAAGTGATAGAAGCAGTAAATAACAATCAATTCCACATTTACGCCGTTAAAAAAATCGAAGAAGGAATTGAACTTCTCACCGGTGTTAAGGCGGGAGAAAAAGATATCTACGGTGAATATGAAAAGGACAGCATATTCTACCTTGCAAACAATAAAATAAATGAATTCAATAAAGTACTGAAACCATCAGAATCAGATGCATAACAAACACGGGCGAAAGCACGTGTTGTCATTTTGAACGCATGTGAAGAATCTCATCTTTTAAAATTAAATCTTTTAAAATTAAAAAAAGTATTTGTTGATTTATATGCATAAATATGGTATGATTTGTATAAGATAAATAGGTAGTCGGCATAGCTGACATAAATTTAATTTAAGTTAATAATTACCCTGCCGTGAACAGGGTAATTATTTTTGTCTTTTAACTAATGCTAATACTAAAATTGCAAATGCAATCATTAGTGAAATAGCTTCGTATGTTGACATTGAGCCTCACCTCCCTTTGAAAGAGTATTTCCTCCTTTCAGCAGGGTGGATCCGCTATACCCTGTTACTACTCATTTAGTACATTTTACCATAATTGTACATTTTTGCAATGTATTTTAATAAATAATTAAATAGATTTTTCGTGTAAAAGATTAATCATTTTTCTACACTACTTCTTACTAAATCAAGCGCAGCCACAGCGCTTCTCTCCCTTACGGTGTCTCTGGCTCCGGTAGAATGAATTTCTTTCACCTCATATTTGCCGTCATAATAAACGCAAACATATACCAAGCCCACAGGCTTCTCTTTGCTTCCACCGTCAGGACCGGCAATCCCGGTAGTGGAAACACCTATGTCACTGCCGGAAATATTTGCTGCTCCGTATGCCATTTCCTTTGCCGTCTCTTCACTTACTGCACCATACTTTTCTATAGTTTCCTTTTTTACATTCAAAGTATTTATTTTCGATTTATTGCTGTATGTAATAAAACCCTGAAGATATGAGCTTGAAATGCCCGGATAACTTATGAGTTTTGAAGAAACAAGACCGCCGGTCAATGATTCAGCAATGGAAATAGTAAGGTTATTCTCCAATAATAACTCGGCAACCTTATCTTCCACATTTCCGCTTTCAACAAGATAAGCATTTTCTTTTCCGAAACGCTTGATTAATTCTTCTTGCACAGGTTTAATAAGTTCAATGCATTTTTCCTTGCTTTCAGCCTTAGCGGTAATTCTGAAAATGACCTTCCCTGCACTGGCAAATGTGGCGATTGTGGGATTTGTTTGTTTTTTTATAATATCAAGAACCATTTCTTCCGCAGCAGATTCGCCTATGTTCGTAACAACTAATTTTTCTCCGTAAACAACCCAGCTGGAAAACTGTTTCAAATAAGGCATTACCTCTGAATCCATGAGAGGCTCCATTTCCTTTGGAGGTCCTGGCAGTAGTATTCCTATTTTATAATTTCCTTCACTGTCCTTGCCTCTGTAAATACATGCGTTGGCAGTGCCGTTTTTATTGTTAAGAATTATGGAGCCTTTGGGAAAATATGTCTGCCTCATATTATTTTGAGGAAAGTCTCTCCTAAAGTGCATATACATATTTTTTACATGCTGATAGCTTTCTTCGTCATAAACCATTTCAACACCAAAATATTCAGCCAATGCCTCCTTGGTTATATCATCCTGAGTAGGGCCTAAACCTCCTGTGCATATAACAATATCAGCCCTTGAAAAACAAATCCCAAAAGCCTTTTTTATTCTGTCAGTATTGTCTCCCACAACAGTTTGATAATGTACATCTATGGCTATTTCAGCCAATTTTTTGGAAATATACCGGGCATTTGTATTTACAATATCTCCGTGCAAAAGCTCACTACCTATACAAAGAATTTCAGCGTTCATTATTTTCCTCCATAAAAATTAAATATAAGTTTACTATAAACCTAAGCCTTCAATAATTCAAGCAAAATCCACATTATGTCATTGTAAGCCGCAGGCTGTCATTCCGAGCCCAGTAAAGAATCTTATTATTTATTATAAAATAATCGCCTTCGATTATTCAATAAGTTTGACACAAAGAATTTATTGATTACAATTTTTATCTTGAAATTTTCATCAAAACAGATTAGAAAACCCTTACAACCATGTGAAACAAATGGAAGCAAGGGTTTTGCTTTTATCATAAATATGTAGTTCTATGGCCTATCTTTTAACATTAGCAATGATTTTTTTGATATCTCTTAAAGTTATGAAACGTTTAGAAAAGTCATTGCCTGTAATTACCTCAAATTCTTTAACTATGTCGCTGTAATAATCAAACATGTAGTAATTTTTATCAAGATAGGTACCGGTAATATTATTTAGCTCATTTACAAGAACCTTTGTTGAATATTTATTGTCAGTGCTTAATTGTAATAGCCTGATAAGTAATAGCGCAATAAAACAAGTTAGGAAATGAGCCTCGATGTGATCTCGCGTTGACACATTGATAGGTCTTGTCTTTAGCTCAGTTTTAGTGATTTTAAAGCTTTCCTCTATCTTCCATAAACTCCGATAAGCATCTAATATTTCTTCGTTTGGCATATTTAATTCACTGGTTACAATTGCATAGTAACCGTCATATTTACACTCTTCAGCAATTTTGTCTGAATCTATCCAGTGAGCTTCAGACAACTCAAATATTTCACCTGTTTTTTTATCTATTGGTTGGGTTTTAATATATTTAGCTGCACCGTTTTCCGGCAATTTCCCATTCTTTGATTTGCTCATTAGTTTCTTTGCTTTTTCGATAGCTTTTTCTCTTTCGTGCCCGACCCTTTTGGCAAAGTCAGGGCTGTAGAATACAACTTGCTTTTGAATAATATCAACCTTTTTAGTTTTACCCTCTGTGTTTGTAACATTTATTTTAACGCTTACAACCCGTGATTTAATTTTAAAACCGTCATCATGCATGATGTATCCGCTTTGATCTAATACATACTTTTTAAATTCATCAGTACCGCCGCGAACAGTTTGCGAATAGATATATCCGTTTTTCTTAAGTATGTTGTAAGCAATATTTTCTCCGGTATTCATACCTTTATCAGCCACTACAATAACTTTTCCTAAACCGTAATCATCTTTTAAATCATCAAGAACAGGCATTAAAGTTTCACAGTCATTAATGTTACCCTCAAACAGCCTGTATGTAATCGGCAACCCATTGTTATCCATCAATAAACCCATCTGCACAATTGGTTCTTTTCTGTATTCTTTAGATATACCTTTCTTTCGAAAATCATCAGGTTCTTTAATCTCAAAGTAATAATTGGTGACATCGTAATATACCTTATTGGTATCTCTTCCATATTGCATTCTAATCATCTGATGCAAATGAAGAAGCAGAGCATCTTTATACCGTTTAAAATGGTCCAAAGACCTATAGATATCGTTTATACCAATATCTAAGTCCATAAAAAGATCATCCTTAGTCTCAAAAACTCTTTTTTTAGAACACGGATTAAGAACCCTTGAGTAAACAAGGAGCTGGAAAATATTATTAAGAGAAAATTCAATATTTAAATTTCTTTGTCTATTTATTAAAAATCCATCAATGCCTAATTTATGATAAAAGTAGCTTAAAACAACAAACCCAAGGTTCTTCCTTAAGGTGGCAGAAGAGTCTATAGTTTCATTAGAAAAGAAACTAAAGTTTAATGGAATTGAATCTTGATTTGCCTCTAATGTCATTTGTTTTGCAATTTCAGTAAAATGGGAAATCGGATCATCAAATTCCTTTTCCAAATCATCCACATAACCAAGAGTTTTAATTTTTCTATGTTTAGTTTTACCTGTTGTAGATTCTCTATAGCCTTCAACAATAGATAAATAAATTCGCCCATTAGGCTTCTTATCTTTTTTTAAAAACATATTTATCACCCTCCATAATTATATCATAGGACACGTAGGACAGCAAGTAAAAGATTTAAATTTGACATAAAAAATATCTTGAATCATTGATTGATGCAAGATCATAGCGTTTATTATATTTTATTTTGGTGAAAATTTAGGGAGTAAAGAATCTTATTATTTATTATAAAATAATCGCCTTCGATTATTCAATAAGTTTGACACAAAGAATTTATTGATTACAATTTTTATTAATGTTATAATAAAACTAGAAACAGAAGGGGAAAATTCCATGCTTTCAAATTTAAATATTCAATCAAAAACATTGAAAATATTAAGCTTGATTCTTACCTTAACGGGAATCATATTTATATTGGCATCAAAGCATATAGGAATCATAGCAATTCGTTTGGCATTGACCATTCTCTTAATATTTTGTGCTGTTAATTTTAAAATGACCTATAAATATATATCTTTGAAAGAAAAAATAAATCACTTGGTTGCTGCATCAGCAGCCCTTGCAGGTTTAATAAAGCCTGAATTAACCATGATTATTTTAGGAATATTCCTTCTTTATATAACCTTGCCTATTTATTGTGAATGTCAAATAATTTTTTACGATTTTTGACAAATAATTTTTTACAGTTACAAACTTCATAAGATGAATAAATTTAAATTATTTATGAATATAACTTGCGATATACCGCCATGTGAATCTGAAGGAGGGCGTAGCCCGACTGAAGATTCACATGGCGGCTGCCGGCTCTAAGTCCATCGTTTTTATATCTTACTTAAAGATTTTTTCTCGATGTTTCATCCTATAGCTGTCATTATCTTGGATATTGATAATCTCACACTTATGTATTAGCCTGTCTAATATTGCAGTCGTAATTGCCGGATCTCCTATTAACTCGCCCCAATCCTCAGGTCCCTTATTTGAAGTAATTATTAAAGAAGTCTGGCCATATAATTTATTAATTAATTGAAAAAACATATTAGCTTCATTTTTTTCCATGGCTATAAACATTAAGTCATCAATTATTACTAAATCACTGTCAATAATTCTTTTTATTTCATTTCTTGATCTTGTTGAAATTTCTTGGGTTTTCAATAAGTGAATCAAATCAGCCATTGTAACAAACCTTACTTTGTATCCATTATTCAATGCTTCTATGCCGAGCCCAACTGCCATATGAGATTTTCCAACGCCTGGAGCCCCCAAAAATATTAGATTAAACCCTCTTTCCAACCAAGATAATTCCTTGAGCTGATTAAATTGTTTTTTGCTTAATGTTACTTGTTCGTCTAAATTAAATTCGTCCAATGTCTTATATTCAGGAAAATATGCTAGTTTCAGTCTTTTTTCATATTTCCTTTTTTCTCTTCCTTGAATTTCTTCTTTTAATATTTCTTCTAAAAACTTTTCGCATGAATAGGAATCTTCTATTGATTTTTCAGTGACTTTACCTAATGCAATTATTGCATGATTCATATTTAATGTTTTTAGCATACTAATCGAATTTTCCATATGCATTTTCACCTCAATTTTCTCTGATGTTTTCATTGATAATTTTTACATAGTCAGATAACTCTCTTACTTTTGGCTTTATTCCTATTTTTAAAGATACACCTTCCGTAAGTCCTGTTAATGGTTCTGCAGCATTTATTTTTCCTACTGTAATCTTAGAATAATGCTTTACCGCATCCTTAAAATCTAAAGCACTGTTTAATCGATTATTTACACAAAACTCCAGAGCCTTTTCAGTTACGGTTTTATCTGCTATTTTCAATATTTCTTCTATCAGCATTAATTGATCCCTCATATATCTGGGCTTGTCTTTATGTATTTCATCTAAAAATATTTTAGCCTTTTGTGCGTCTGCAAACTTTTCCGATAGTGAGTTAATCCAAGTATTGATTTTTTGGCTCTTATCTCTTTTATGATTGTTGTTTTTTATTAGATTCCCTTTTGTTTCAGGGATTTCATGTTTTGCAATTTCTGCTTTTGTTTCTATATCATAAATTAATAACTTGTTGCCGATTATGTTGACACTTACATAAGTATACGGACCTTTGTAAGTACCAATCGGAACGGAATATCTGTTTCCTTTAATTGGAACAGTATTGTCTTTTCTTACTTGATATGTTACACTTAATATACGATTTTCAGAAATTAATTTTTCTGTGACCGGTTGTAAGTATTTTCTCTCATCATTAAATACTTCAGCCGGTATTTTTCTTGTTGTTTGATGTACCTTTCCATTTCCCCTCCTTTTAAGCCACTTAAGACAATCTTCATTCCATCTGTCTATTCCTAAAAATATCCTGTTACTTGCAAAATTATCTTTTACATAATCCACTACTTTTTCAATCCGTCCCTTACTTTCCGGATCAGCTTTCCTGCACATGTAGACTGAAAATTTTCGCTTTTGCAGATACGCTGCGAATTCTTTTGTATATATCAAATCTCCTTTATTTTCACTTACAAGTATCAAATGATCTTGGTCATAAACTGCCTCCATAGTATATCCGCCAAAGAATTCAAATGCATTTTCATGAATTCGTATTATATCTTTTGTGTTAAATGGCCTTGCTTGCCATTCACAATATTTATATCTTGAGTTTGATAAAACAAAGCACATAACATAAATTGCTATTTCTGTTCCCTCTGAATTAAACACCTTCTTTGTTCCAAAATCTATTTGTACCTGTTTGCCCATAGGAGGATCATCTGTCGCTTGATATTGCCTTATTACAGGAACCTTTAATATGTTATATTCCTCCCTTATTTCTCTAACATAACTTCTCAGTGTTGTTTCGTTAAAGTTCACATCTCCTTTTCTTTCTTCTAGCCAATCAAATATTTGTGCTGCTGATATTGAAGGATACTGCTTAATCCAAGAAATTATCTCATCTCTGTAAACATCAGGTTTTTTTCTCCTTTTTTGTTGAGATATTATTTCATTTTCATATTCTTTAGCATCCATACTTGCGTATTTTATTACCGTTGGTCTGCTTATGCCTAACATTTCTGCTATCTTTGTTTTGCTAAACCCTTTTTCTTTTAGCTGTTTAATGTTAATATACATTTCCCATCCTTCTTCAGTTTTCAATGTCCATGTCCTCCTTTGCATAATCTTCAATAATTATACATTGGAGTTATCTATTTTGACAGTAAAACTGTCAAATCTTATTTGTCGTTTTCTGTCAATTCCATTTTATCATCTACATTTATATCAGCTCAATCAAAAATAAAGACTTCTTAGATGTAATAAACCTCATAATATCCGGTACAGGTATACTGTTTGCAGTGCTTTGCATCTTCAATGCAAAAGCAGCCCTCCAAACAATGATAATCATAATAGGAATAGCCTTTACAATATTTGGCTGCATATCCCTATATCAAGCTCTCACTGCAAAAGGAGATAATACATCCGGTGAAGATATAGAAAGCAGCCAATACACAATTGAAGACAACTCATCATCCTGAGACAAAGCATACCGCCATCCCGAGCCGCAGGCTGTCATTCTGAGCCCAGCGAAGAATTTCATCCTTTCACGCAACCCCTATAATCCTATTACCACTCTAACAGCCGATATAGGTACAAGCCTGTAATATTAGTGTAATATTAACCCTTTAAACTTGGGGTATATTATAAATATAAGATGTTGGCACTCATGCTGACACAATAAAGGAATTGTGGACCTAAACTCCACAAAACAAATTCCATAGGAGGAATAAAATGAAAAAAATATTATCACTTGTCTTGGTAATCGCGATGGTATTATCCAGTTTCAGCTTTGCTTTCGCAGCAGAGAAGTTTGAAGACACAGAAGACTTCGGCGATTATGAGGAGGCAATTTATACTTTGGTTGCATTAGGTGTTATCGACGGTTATGATGATGGAACATACAAACCCGAAAGGACTGTAACAAGAGCTGAAATGGCTAAATTGATAGTTGAAATTCTCGGTTATGGAGATTTAGTTTCAGGTTCAGCAAGTGAATTTATTGATACTCAGGGACACTGGGCAGATGCTTGGATATCCTTGGCAGCAGGAAGAGGATTAGTTATTGGTACAGGCGGAGGAAACTTTACTCCTGACAGACAAGTATCTTATGATGAAGCTATTACAATGGTAGTTAGAGCATTAGGTTATACCGATGATGCAAATGAATTTAAAGGTATGACTTGGCCAACAAACTTCAAATCAAAAGCAAATGATTTAAAACTTCTTGATGGAGTTAAATCAGTAACGGTCGGAGCTGACAGAGGCGGAGTAGCACAGTTGTTATTCAATGCTTTAGATGCTGCATTAGTAACAGTTTCAGCTGACGGTGATGTAATGTTTTTGCAGGATACAGTTGACGGTGTTACAGTTAATAGACTTTTATTAACAAAAATAGCAATTGCCTACAATAACTACAATGTTACAGCAGAAGTTTTGGACCCTGATAACAAAAAATATGCCGGAGACATGGTGGACATAGCTCCTTATATGTTCCAAAATTTAAATGTTTATTTAAACGGTGATGATGAAGTTGTTTATGTCAAAGGAACTAATTCATTGGTTATCGAGGGAGTTGTTGATGATATTGACGGACTTGTTGTAGAAGTAAAAGATGCCGATGGAAAAATTCAGAAAGCTGCACTTGAAAATAATGACATTGATGCAGAAACAGTATTTGAAAATGGTGCATTAAAAGAATCAGACATTGAAATTGAAGATCTTTCAGATACTGATACTATCAAAATTGTAGCTGATGATAAGAATGATAATGGAAAGATAGATGCAGGTGAAATTCTTGGATTCGTTACAACAATTAAAACTAATGTCATAAGAGTTGAACAAGAATACATTGATGGCAGGGATAGGTTAGATACATTATTATTACCTGATAAAGTAACTGTAAAAGGAGATGCAAAAGCATTAGCAGAGATAGAAGAAGATGATATAGTTGTAGAATACTTATCAGAAGATAAAACGGTTACAACCTTAGTTGTTACAAGAGACGTGGTTGAAGGTAAAGCAACAAGATTAATAACTGCCGGAGACAAAACGGAAAAAGTTTATATTGAAGGTGTAGAATATGACGTTGCCGGTTTAACAGTCAAAGGTTTCAGCAAAGTTGAACTTGGTGCAGAAGGAGTATTCTTCCTAAATCATGAAGGTGATGTAGCAGACTTTGACGGTTCAGCATCAAGGCCATCACAATATGCAATAGTTCTTGCCGTAGCAAACGGTGATACAGCGGAAGACAGATTTACAGGCGATATATTCATAGATAAATATCCATCCCTTAGACTTGCAAATCAGGATGGTAAAGAAGCAGTTTATGATATTAAAGTAGATATAACAAAGGCAGGTCTTGCTCGAAATTCAGCTGAAGACCAAGACGGAAATAAACTTATAACAGAAATTCTTGCAGTTGACAAAGATGTAGTTGATAAAGATTATTTAATTAAATTCAAATTAAATAAAGATGATAAAATCAGTGAAATCGAAGCAGTTAAAGATTTAAAAGAAGCTGATACTTACAGAGAAATAGATTTGAGTAGTTCTGTAAACAGATTAGCATCGGATACAATAATATTTGATGCAAGCAATGATTATGCTATAGTTGATGATAACAAATTACCAACAAAAGTTGAGGCATACCTTGTAAGAGATTCAAACGGGAATATAGAAGTAATTGTAGTTAAAGATTTAAAATCAACAGCATCATTCGTATATGTAAGATCTGTTGACCCTGCTTACAATAAGGGCAATGAAGTTCAAATAGCTACAATCTTCACTGAAGGAGCTAAGGCTGAAGCTTACACAACTGAAGATGATACATTCAAGAGCTTCAAAGAAGGCGTATATGAAGTAAAATATGACGGAAAAGAAATCAACGAAGCTGTAAGAGTTGAAACATCATACTTCTTAGGAGAAGCTGACGCAGTTAATGCCGATACCGGATTGATAGAAGTTGCAGGTAAATGGTTAGCATTGTCTGAAAATGGCACAGTTATTGAAGTTAAAGAAATATTAGCAGACGGAGAACACAAATTTGACTCTTTAGCCGGCCTTAATGACATAAATAGTGATACTATAGTTGAAGTCTACGAAAATGATGAAGGTGATATAGACTTAATAGTTATCATACCTGTGGGTAAAGACGCACGTGTTTATTGAGTCATAGGTACAAACCTGTAACATTAATGTAATATTAACCCCCCAAACTTGTGGTATATTATTAACGTAGCATGTTGGCACTCATCCTGTGATTATTACAATAACATTACAGTTAAACTCAAAATGTTGACTAAATAATATCACGGTGCTATAATGATAGTCGTTGTGCTGACACAATGAAGGTATTGGGGACCTAAACACCCACAAAAACAAATTTCATAGGAGGAATAGAATGAAAAAAGTATTATCACTTGTCTTGGTAATCGCAATGGTATTATCCAGCTTCAGCTTTGCTTTCGCAGCACCAACATACGAAGATATAGCTGATACTGATTATGAAGAAGCAATTGAAATGTTATCTGCTTTGGGAATAATCGACGGTTATGAAGACGGAACATTTAAACCTGAAAGAACTATAACAAGAGCAGAAATGGCTAAATTAATGGTTGTAACTCTTGGTTATGGAGACCTTGTAGCAGGTGCAAAAAGCAACTTTGCTGATACTCAGGGACACTGGGCAGATGCTTGGATAGCATTAGCTGCTGGAAGAGGAATTGTTATAGGTGATGGAGATGGTAAATTCAGACCTGATGCAGTAGTTTCATATGATGAAGCTATTACAATGTTAGTTAGAGGCTTAGGATACACTGATGATTGTAATGAGTTAAAAGGTATGTCTTGGCCAACAAACTTCAAAGTAAAAGCTGCTGAATTAGATATCACTGATGGTGTAGCAATGAGTGCTGCTGGAGCTGACAGAGGCGGAGTAGCTCAGTTAATAGCTAATGCTTTAGAAGCAACATTAGTTTCAGTTACTACTGATGGCGATGTTACTTTCTTAAAAGACAAAATAGGTGGTAAGGATTACGACAAACTTCTTATTACAAGAGTAGCAGAACGTGATGTTGATTATGTTGTTTCAACTGACAAAGTAGATCCTAAAAACAAAAACTTTGCTGGAGAAGTAGTTTTCTTAACTCCATACATCTATCAGAGTTTAGAAGTTTATTTAAATGATGATGATCAAGTTGTTTACATTAAAGATGTTAATTCATTAGTTTATGAAGGCAAAATCGATGAAGTTTATGAACCAATCAGTGGAGGTGTTGTCGTAGCAATTGAAGAAGCAGACGGAGATATTGAAAAAGTTAGGTTTGATAACGTGGATGCTGTTGACCCCATCGCAGATAAAGTGTTCTTA
>Ga0255342_1004992_pt1 | contig 13127 bp, 10 predicted proteins | sample wastewater_treat_3_FD_192416 | JGI IMG/M metagenome (GOLD analysis project Ga0255342, IMG submission 192416) | Wastewater microbial communities from Lulu Island WWTP, Vancouver, Canada - plant14 | ecosystem: Engineered > WWTP > Wastewater > Unclassified | place: Canada: Vancouver, British...
AGGCGAGAGCAAGGAGCAGGTCGAGAGGAACGTGGAAATCCTCGGATGCCTGCACAAAGGCAGGCATGAGTGGTTCAGACCATGGCGGCGGGGCGCCGTCAATCAGCTCCGACTCATCCAGACCGTAGTCTGGCATGGCCGATGCCCCGCTCCCCATGACAAGCGCCAGACAGACAAGCGCCATTGTGATACGCCACATAGGGAACCTCCAGGTTGTCTCGCCGTGATTGCACACACTAAGCCAAATCGGCGCCCGGGAAGTCAGGAACAGCCAGGCCAAAGCCCGCGCGCAGACGCGCCGACTGCCATCCACACGACCAGAATGTGGAGCCTCCCGACTCGCGCACTTATCCAGATAGGGCGAGACGTGGGTTTACGATACCACTGCCTCGGCCGCCTGTCAATCACTTTTTTGCGACATAGTCCCATTTTTTCACAGCCAGGCGCCGGCACTGCGCTGAAGGCAACCTCGTGGTATGATACTTGCCGGGAGGAACGATGAAGAGATACCTGCTTGCCCTCATTCTGCTTGCTCTGCCGGCGCCTTCGGGCGCTGTATATTTCGTGCGCATCGGTGACATGGCCGCGCCTCCCGCGAAAGCCAACCCGGTCAAGACATTCGGCTGGATTTCGAAGCTCAGCCCGCAGGTGAAGCTCTCGGACGGCGCCACGGAGATCACGGTCAAGAACGTCACGGGGCAGCTCGGGCAGTTTCTGATTGTCCAGGGCAACTGGGACGGCTCGGCGCTCACGGTTTCGTCGTCCACGCTCCAGCGGCGAACCTACCCCACCGTGCTTTTCATCGGTGACAGCATCACGTTCAGCGCGCCGGGATCGTGGAACGGCAACACCCAGCCGGGCTGGGGGATGAACGCGTCGGCGGTGGACAAAGACTACGTCCCGCAGGTTGTCGCCGCGATGCGCGCGGCTGATGCGGCCAACGCCGTCACGGTCTATCGCAGCACAAATCTCGGGCAGGCAGGCGGGCGAATACAGGACGTCATCAACATCCTTCCGGCGCTCCGGAACGTCCACCCGGACCTGATCACCATCCAGCTCGGCGAGAACGACAAGGCGTTTACGCCGGAGCAGTACGGTGCAAAGTATCAGGAACTGCTGGACGGGCTGCTTCAGATCGCGCCAGAGCCGCGCATCTTCTGCTTCGGGGTGTGGGAGGCCGACCCGCGCGTGCACACCTGGGACAAGCCGTACCTGTTCGACAACGTGGTGAAGGCTCTCTGCGACGCCCGCCGCATCCCCTTCAAGCCGATTCTGCCCGCTTCACAGGACCCGTCCACCCACGGCGACTACACGAACCCTCTGCTCTGGCACCCGAACGACCTCGGGATGCTGATCTACGTGAACCAGTTCTGGGCCGCCATGGGCCCCGAGCTGCAGGGAAGCTGACGCGCTGGCTTTTGGAGTCTCGGTGCTTCGGCAATGGCGCCCACCACCCGGCCTCCCGGTCGCCGGCGACCTGAATTGCCGAAGCGCCCCCGGGCGAAGGAGGCTTCCGTTGTTTCGGGATTTTGGCCACGCGCAATTTATCCAGTCTTGCACGACTCGAAATCCCGAAACATCAACGTCAACCAGTTCTGGGCCGCGATGGGGCCCGAGCTGCAGGGAAGCTGACGCTGGCTTTTGGAGTCTCGGTGCTTCGGCAATGGCGCCCACCACCCGGCCTCCCGGTCGCCGGTGACCTGAATTGCCGAAGCGCCCCCGGGCGAAGGAGGCTTCGGGAATCAGGACTGTGGGCCAACGAGACTGCTGTCGACGATGCCATTCCCGAAGCATCGAACATCAAGGGAAGCTGACGCGCTGGCTATGGAGTCTCGGTGCTTCGATTCGGAGTTCTCTGGAACGACGGGCCGAAGCACGCGCGGGGCGCTGGAAGCTACCGATTCCCTTTGGCGCGATTGTGGGTGATGCAGAGCATCTGGCAGTTCTCTGCTGTGCTCGCGCCGCCTCTGCTCCATGCGGAAACGTGGTCGGCGTCCATCTCCTCGAACCTGTAGATCTTGCTCTTGTTCGCGTCGTGCCCAACAGCGCAGAGCGGGCAGTTGGACTCGCCCTTGGCCTCGGCCTCTTGCGTCTGCCGGGCGTGTGCGGCACGCTTTACCTTGATGTCGAAAACCCGCACGTCCAACAACTTCGTATCTACCGCGCCGCCCAGCAGAAACTCGAAAATTCCCTTGCGGCTGTTCACGCAGTCATCGGCCGCGAGCCTTCTCACATCCGCCGACATCTTCTTCGGATCGTACGACCTGCCGTGATACTCCTCGTACAGCCTGCCCCACTCCAGGCCTCGCATTTCCGGGAGAACGTCAAGGAACACGGTTGAAACCCAGTCAATCACGCTGTTGAAGTAGGTCTTCAGCTCAGTGATGCTGTTGTCGTAGCGATGCCGGCTCATGTAGCCGCCGATATCGCCGCCTTCGTGGAAGGCGCTCACCCAGTCCAGCGCCCGCTCCAGGAACTCCTGCCGGTTGGCGCTGCCTCTGACGTACGCGCTCCACTTCTGGATGTTCGCGTTCTGGCTGTTGCTGAACTCGGCCTTCGCAAGCGTCACGAATGGCCCGGAGTAGATGGCGTTCAAGAGCTCCTGGTCGTTGAGCGGCACACCTGCGATGTTGATCGTCTCAAACCACTTCTTAATGTCGGTCTCCGTGCCCTCGCATTCGTAGATCAGCAACTTCGAGTCCCGAATCCTGGCTTTCTGGTCGGCGGGCAGGCTGTCGAAATACTTCGGATTGCCGTTATCCATGATCGCGAACTTGTTCGTGACGAACCGTCCGATGCTGGTAATCCGCTGCTGGCCGTCCAGCACCTCGAACCTGTCGTCGGCGACTTTGTTGAAGTAGATCAGCCCCAGAGGATAGCCCTTGAGCAGCGATTCGATAACTGCTTGCTCTTTCTTGCCGCCGCCGTCCGCATAGATGTAGTTGCGCTGGTACTCCGGCTGGATGGTGAGCTTTCCGCCCAGCCCGAACAGCCCCTTGCCCTCCAGCTCGTTGTACACAAACCCGTCGCAGATGCCGGCGACGGTGATGTCAGTTCTGAGAGTGGTCTTCACTTGTTGGTTCCTCCTGCGGGCCCGGTGCGGCGGTGGCGGATTAGCATACGCGCGTAAACCTCTTTCCCGTTCAGCCAAAACCGGCTAACCTTCCCCGTTAGCTGCTGGACCAGAACTCGGTCTATCCCAACAATCTCAAATTGCTCCGGGTTGTATTTGTCGAGGAAGGTGATCGGGACGCCCATGACGCCGTCGTGGTCGCTGGGGATCGCGTCGGTGAAGGGTACTTCGATCGCGTCGTAGTTGTCGTACCGGTCGTACGCCGCCTTGCCCCTGATCTCCTTGTGCTTGCTGAACTTCAGGTTGTCCGCCATGGTCATAAGTTTCAATTCCGCGTGGCGGCGGCCATGGTCGAGGTTGGTGAACCAGACCGAGGTAGAACGGCCCATTACCTTGTTATTGACGATCTTGTAGTTGCTCCCCTTTTTGCCGGTCTCAAGCATGGCCTCGGCCATTCCGGGTGGAACGTCGAAGAGCATGTCCGTCCCCATCGGGGTTACGCCCAGCCACAGCCTGTTGTCCTTGATGAGCGGGAAGACTTCCTTGTAAGTGATCGCGTTCTTGTTCCCGATGATCAGAAACTTCTTCCCGTGCTCCACGAGCTGGGCGACGTACTCACGGAAGAGGGAGAAGGGCGGGTTGGTGACGATGATGTCCGCCTGTTTCAGGCGCGCGATGCACTCGGCGCTGCGGAAGTCGCCGCCCCCGGCAAGAGGCGTCCGGGTGTGCGGGTTCTGCTCCAGAAAGAGCCTGACGTCTTCGATGCTGGTCGCGCCGTCACCGGAGACATCCTTCACCTGGTCAATCTCGAACGCGAGCGCTTTCGGCTTCCGGCGCTCGCCATTCCCCCCGTTGTATTCCGGGAACAGGGTGCCCTGGCCCGCGATGGGCGAGCCGTCGTAGCTGGTGGTGACGAGCTTCTTGAGGCCGAGCTTGTTGAAGCTGGCGGCGAAGTACTTGAAGAAATTGCTCTCGAACGGGTCGTCGCAGTTGCAGTACACGACCTTGCCCCGGAAGGTGCCGGGGTCGAAATCGAGGTAGGCCTCGACCTCCTTCTGGATGTCGGCGTACTGGGTGTAGAACTCGTCCTGCCTGGCCGCTTTCGCGCTGGAGAGCGTCCGGTTTGCCGGTTGGGGGGTTGTGGGGCCTGCGTTCACTGGCAGCATAGTCTCCCGTAGCCTGTAGTGGTGCGTGATGTCACAGCAGTTGCACTCCTGTGGTGACGTCTGCGGGGGGTGCCACAATGCATCCGCCCCTGGCCGTAACCCTTGACGCCGCCTCTCATGGCTCTTTCTTCGCCACGCCGCCCGTTTCTCCTGCGGAATGGGAACTCTGATGTTTCGGGTTTTCTATGCTTCGGCAATGGCGCCCACCACCCGGCCTCCCGGTCGCCGGCGGCCTGAATTGCCGAAGCGCCCCCGGGCGAAGGAGGCTTCGGGAATTGAGGCTGTGCGCCAGCGCGACTGCCTGCGACGATGCCATTCCCGAAGCATCGAAACGGCGTGACGGCCACCGGAGCGGGGAGCGCAGCTCCCCCGGACGCGGTGCGGGCAGCGGAGATGCCCGCACATCAACACATCAACACATCAACAGCGGAGATGCCCGCACATCAACACATCAACAACTCAACAACTCAACAACTCAACAACTCAACAACTCAACAACTCAACAACCCAACAACTCAACAACCCGGCAACCGACCCCCTCAGCCCCCCGCCGGCTTCCTCCCCGAAGCCTGCTTCGGCGCCAGGCTCTCCCGCATCACATCCACCGCCTTCTGAAGCTGAGGGTCGTTCTTGAGACGGTCGGTGTCGTCTTCGTCGGCTTCCACGGGGTCTTCCGGCGCCTTCACCTCGACGTCCGGAACGATGCCCACCTTGTGGATGTCCGTGCCCTTCGGCGTCAGATACTTGGCCGTCGTGATCCGCACCGCCGCGTCGCCCGGAAGCGGGACGATCGTCTGCACGCGGCCCTTGCCGTAAGTCTTTGTGCCGACCAGCGTGCCGGCATTCGTGTCCTTGATAGCGCCCGCGACGATCTCGGATGCGCTCGCCGACATCTCGTCCACCAGCACAACCAGCGGATAAGCCTTGTGGTCGTGCTTGCCCGGCTGCACGTTGAGCTGGCTCGTCTGGCCGCCGCGCTCCTGGATAATCACCACCGGGCCGCTCTTGATGAACCGGCTGCCGATGTCCACCGCCGACTCGAGCAGACCGCCCGGGTTGCCCCGCAGATCGAGAATCAGCCCGCGCATCTTCTCCTGCTCCAGCTTCGTCAGCGCCTGGTCCATCTGCTCGTCGGCCTTGCTGTTGAACTGCCGCAGCAGCAGAAAGCCGATGCCGCTGTCCCTGTCCAGCATCTCGCTCTCGACCATCCGGTATTCCACGACCTTGCGGCCGATGGTGAGCCGCACCTGCTTCGCTTCCTTGCCCCTTGAGAGCGTCAGCGTCACTTTCGTGTGCTCGGGGCCCCGGATCATCTTGACGACCTCGTCAATCTCCTTGCCGACGACCGACTTGTCGTCCACCTTCAGGATGATGTCGCCCTTCCGCACGCCCGCCTTGATGGCCGGGCAGTCCGGCAGCGGCTCGCGCACATAAACCTGTCCCTGCTTGTTCGTCCTCAGTTCCGCGCCGATTCCGACGAAGTTGCCGTCGTTCTCCTCGCGCATCTGCTTGTAGTCCGTCGGGTCAAGCAGCCCCGTGAACGGATCGTCCAGCGCCGCCAGAATGCCCCTGATCGCCATGTACGTAAGCTGCTGGCTGTCCAGCGACGGCTTCTGCTGCACCACCGCCCCCTTCACCGCGTTGGCGGGAGTCTTGACGACGGTGGTCTTGGTGGTGGACGCCTCCGGGTAGAAGCGCTCCAGAATCGTGTTCAGCGCCGTCTGATACGCCGTGCGCACGGGCAGCGCGCCATCCGCGCCCCGCGGCGGGTTCAGCAGCATCTCCATCCGGTCCGGGATGGCAAGAAGCGCGGTGTGAACGCCGCCGGCATCGCCCGCCGAGCTGACGCTGCGGTAGCTGAAACCGGCCGTGAAGAAGAACCCCGCGATCAGAACGATCGGGGCGATGAGTCTGAGCGTGCCGCGCAATGCGCCTCCTGAGGTATTCATGCCGCCGGCCTCCTCGCCACCGAAAGCGCCCGGCTGAGCTGTCCGTCGTCGGCCGTCCCGATCTTCGCGGGAGTCATCGGCAAAATGGCGTCGGGCTTGATGCCCTTGCCCTGATAATCCGCGCCCTTTGCCGGAAGATACTTGCCCGTCGTCAGCGTATAGCCCGACCCGTCCGCCAGCCGGAACGCCGTGGACTCCATCGCGTTGCCCCAGGTCGTGTTTCCGATCAGCTTTGCCCCCGCCGCGTCGCGCAGCCCGGCAGCAAGAACCTCGCTCGCGCCTTCGGTGCCTTCGTTAACCAGCACAACCACCGTCATGCGCGCCGCTTTGGGATCTCGGGTAGCCCACAGGTTCTCCCTGGCCCCCTTGCTGCGAACGACAGCCCCCAGCTTCGCTCCGGGAACAAGGCTGCCCGCGATCTGCTGCGCGGCCTTAATGGAGCCTCCGGGCGAGTTCCGCAAGTCCAGCACCAGCCGCGACACGCCATCGCCGCGCATCTGGCCGAGCGCCTTCTGGAAGTCCTCGCCGGCCTTCGGAGTCAGTATGCCCATTCGGATGTGCGCGACGTTGCCTTCGAGCACGCGGGATGTCACAGCAGGCGGGCTCACCCTGGCACGTCCCAGCTTCACAGTGAGGGGCTTGCCTCGGCGCAGCACCTTGAGCGCCAGTTCGCCCTCGCCCGCCGTGCTGAGCGTGTCGAACGCGGCCTCCAGGGTCATGGAGTTCTTATTGAGAGCTTCAGCGTCTTTGTAGGCTTTCTTACGGTCGGCAATGCTGGCCTTGAAGTCTTTGGCCAGTTTGATCGCCTGCACATACGGGTCGTGGCTCTTCACCCACTTGCCGTCCACCGTGTCAATAACGTCTCCCGGCAGCAGCCCGGCTTTCTGCGCCGGCGAGCCCTCGAGCGGGGCAACGACGGTGAGCTGCTGGTCGGTGTAATCTTCCTTCTTGACCTCGCGAATCTTCAGCGCCGCGCCGATGCCGTTCGAAGCGCCTTCCGCGAGCTCGGCAAGCGCCTTTGCCTGTTTGGCGTCCATGAACCGCGACCCCGAATCTCCGAGGCTGGCCACCATATACTTGACGGCGTTGTGGGCCATCTTCTGGTTGTCGAACGGCTCCACGGGGTCCACGTAGTTGTCCTTGACAATTCTCAGGACCTTGGTCACGAGCTCGAACGGGCGCAGGTCCGCGCTCAGGCCCACGTTGCCGTCAGCGGCAGCGGTGTACGATGAAAACTGAGATGCTTGGGCCGATGTGTGCACGCGGGAAAGGCTGGCTCGCAGCGAGTTGTCCGCGGCCCGTCCCGCAAGGGCGGCGGCGGCCGCTACCAGCAGCCAGACGGCCCAGGTGGCTCTCTTGTTGTGGATCATAGACTGAGTTTTCTTAGCATGCGCCCGGCGCGTCCTGTGGCGCCCTGCGCGCGTTGAATGCCAGTCAGGCTGGCGTTTCCTCTGAGGCTGCCCGAGGTCATCCCCGATGAACCTGGCCGCTGCTGGTCCGGACGAGTCCGCCTGGCCGCGCATACTTCTGTCAGGCCTCCCGGACGAGAGGATTATAACATGCGGCCTGCGTAAACTCCCCTTTGGACGCGGCGGGCTGGCCTCACTCCTTGAGACGCTCGGCGCACGCGGTCAGTTCCGCTCCCGGATGTGCGCCAGACCGCCGCAAGAGAGCATAATGGCAAGCGGCGCCGCGCGCGGGCATCCGCCCTGGCACGCGCAAGCTCCTGAAGGAACCACACAAGTGACACGAACAAAACCGTCGGCAGGTCTCCTGCCGTTCTATATCGAGTTGTACGACAGAGCGGCGCCCGAGAAGCGGGCGCTTGTCGAGCAGTTTCTCGGCGAGATCGTCTCGGCCCTGGCGTCGCGCGGGGTGGAGGCCGTTCCCGCGCCCGTCTGCCGCATCAGGGAGGAGTTCGAACAGGCCGTGCGGTCGTTCGAGAAGAGCGGGGTGGATGCGATTGTGACCCTGCATCTCGCCTATTCGCCTTCGCTCGAGTCCGCCGAAGTGCTTCTGGCGACGCGCCTGCCGCTGATCGTCCTCGACACGACGCCGGATTTCGGTTTCGGCCCTGATCAGGACCCGGAGGCGGTGTTCCTCAACCACGGCATCCACGGCGTGCAGGACATGTGCAGCCTGCTCGTCCGGCACGGCAGGCCGTTCGAGATAGAGGCGGGGCACTGGCAGCGTTCGGACGTGCTCGACCGCGTCGCGGCGTCCGTGCGCGCCGCGTCGGCCGCCGCCCGCATGCGCTCGGCGCGGGTCGGGCGCATCGGCGAGGCGTTCGCGGGGATGGGCGACTTCGCGGTGGCTCCGGACGTGCTGCGCAGCACGATCGGCATCGAGACCGTCGTCTGCCAGCCCGAACTGATCCGCTCGCTTCTGCCCGGCGCCGCGAGCCAGGAGGTGCGCCGCGAGATGGACCTCGACAAAGAGCGCTTCACGCTGCGCAGCGTCGGCCGACAGGCTCATGTGGAGACGAGCCGAACCTGCCTTGCCGTGCGACGCTGGATCGAGGAGGAGCGGCTTTCCGCCTTCACTGTCAACTTCCTCGAGGTCACGCAGGCGTCGGGGCTGCCGGCCGTGCCGTTTCTGGAAGCGAGCAAGGCGATGGCCCGCGGCATCGGCTACGCCGGGGAGGGCGATGTCCTGACCGCCGCGCTCGTGGGGGCGTTGGGGGCGGCCTACCCCGCGACGTTTACCGAGATGTTCTGCCCGGACTGGGAGCACAACGGCGTTTTTCTGAGCCACATGGGCGAAATGAACCTTGACCTCGCCGCCGGAAAGCCGCGGCTGGTCGTGAAGCCCTTCCCTTGGACCGACGCCGCCGATCCGGTGGTTGCGCTGGCGCGCTTCCGGGGAGGAAAGGCGGTGCTCGCCAACCTTGCGCCGGGGCCGGACGATTCCTACTCGTTCGTTCTGGCGCCGGTCACAATGCTCGATGTCACGGGCGAGGACCGGATGACCGACGAGATCCACGGCTGGTTCCAGCCGCCCATGGCCGTGGCGGATTTCCTGGCCGCGTACAGCCGCGCGGGAGGAACCCATCACAGCGCGCTCGTGTACGGCGATGTGTGCGATGAACTGGCGAGGTTCGGGCGCATCATGGGCTGGCGGGTGACCGAACTGGCGTAGCCGCGCGGAGGACTTCCTGCCGCCGGCGGCGGATATTGCCGCGGGAGTAACACAAAAACAATGCCTGAAAAGATAAGAGTTGGCGTCTTCGGGGGCGGCCGCGGCCAGACCATGGTACGCGTGCTCGCCGCTCATCCCGACGCCGAAGTGACCGCAATCTGCGACCAGTACCGTCCGACGCTCGAAAAGTGCAGACGCGTCGCCGCCGAAGCGGGCGCGGCCGTCACCTGCTACGAGGACTTCGACTCCTTCCTGAACCACGACATGGACGCCGTCGTGCTGGCGAACTACTGCACCGACCACGCGCCCTACGCAGTCCGGCTGCTCGACTCGGGCAGGCATGTCGTGAGCGAGGTGGTCGCCTGCCAGACCATGGGCGAGGCCGTGGCGCTTGTAGAAGCCGTGGAGCGAAGCGGGCGGGTTTACGCGTACGCCGAGAACTACTCGTACTTCCGGGGGACACTCGAAATGCAGCGCCTCTACCGCGAAGGAGCCCTCGGCGAGTTTCTGCACGGCGAGGGCGAGTACATTCACGACTGCGAGAGCGCCTGGACCCCCCTCACGTGCGGGCAGCGCGATCACTGGCGCAACTGGACGCCGTCCACATTTTACATCACGCACTCGCTGGGGCCGATCGTGACGATTACCGGCACCCGCCCCGTGCGCCTCACCGCCTACGAGTCGCCCAACACGAACAAGCGGCGCTACGGGGCGCGCAGTGGCGAGGCCGCGGTCGTGGTGCTGCAGATGAGCAACGGCGCAACCGCCAAAGTGCTGCCGTGGGCCCCGTTCAAGAGGCATCCCGGCGGTGTGTGGTACTCTATCTACGGGACCAAGGGCATGGCGGAGACCGACCGCTGGGCGGACAGCGTCAACAAGCTCTATGTGTATCTCGAAGAGAAGGGCGAGATGGAGGCGTACGAACCCGCGTTCCCCTTCGAGACCGAGCTCTCGCAAAAGGTGGCCGGTCACGGGGGCTCGGACTTCTACACCATGCATTTCTTCCTGGACGCCATTCTGGACCGACCGGGCAAGGAGCACAGTATAGACGTGTATCAGGCGCTCGACATGAGCCTTCCCGCGATTCTGGGATACCGGTCTATCTGGGAAGGCAATCAGGCGCTGAGTGTCCCCGATTTCCGAAGCCCGGCCGAACGCGAGGCGTACCGCAACGACAACTGGACGCCCGACCCGCGGGCGGCCGGACCCGGGCAGCCCGATTGCTCGTCACGCGGGCCGGTGCCCGTGGACGATTCGGTGTACGAAGCCCAGGCGCGCGAGTTCGAAAGCATGATGCCCGAACAAACCTGAGGCTTTCTCCGCAACAGATAAGGATCAATCAATGATGCAAAGGTTAATCGCAGTGACCCTGCTCCTCGCGGCGGCTCTGCCCGCGGCGAGCGCGATGTTCACGCCCGCCGAACGCGCGGAGCTTGTCAGCTACTGGAACGCGCCCGGGCGCTACGCCGCCGGTCCCTCCGCTGGCGCGGCCACCGAGGGCCCGTGGGGCCCCCGCCTCACGACCACCGGGTCGAAATGGCTCTGGGACTATCAGAAGGCGCTGAACATCCAGAAGGGCCCGCCCTCGCAGAACCCGGCCCCCCAGTCTCCCGAGCAGGCCGAATGGGACCGCTGGATTCAGGCGAAGGTTGACCACGACCAGTGGCTGGCCGCCGCCGGGGCTGCTCGCGCGAACGCGCCGCATGTTTCGGCTCCGGCCGACATCGGCCCCGAGCCGCCCGCGCCCGGACCCGTGCCCGAAAAGCTGGCCGCGCTCGTCGGAAACCCGCCGCCGTTCGCTTCGGTGGTGGGACTGCTCGAGTACACGGTCACCTTCGACGACGGCGAGGCGTACCCGTACCGCGACAATGTCAGGATGCGGCCGCGTTTCGCTTACTATCGCTTCTCGCAAGGGACGCAGTCGTTCGGGCCCGCGCTTCGCACCCTGCCCGAAGAAGAGCTGGGCAAGATCTTCGCCTCGTCCGGGATGACGCCCTCCGAGCAGCGCGTTGTCGGCGCGGTGTCGCGGCTCGAAGGCGGGTTCGAGTCCATCAACACCTACGACACGGGCTTCGTGTCGGTGGGGTTCATTCAGTTCTGCACGCTCGCGGACGGGCGCCATTCGCTCTGCGACGTGCTCGCGCGCGAGAAGGCCGACAATCCCGACGATTTCGCGCGGGACTTCCAGCGATACGGCATAGACGTGACCCCGGAGCACGTGCTGGTGGTGGTCGACCCCGCCACGGGAACCGAGCTGTCGGGCGGCGAAGCCGTGCTGAAGGTTGTGGACGACAAGCGCCTGCCCGCCGTGTTCCAGCGCGCCGGGCGGCACAGCATCGCCTTCAGAGCGGCCCAGATCAAGGTCGCCAAGTCCAACTACTGGGCGGGCGACGACCGGGTCGTCATTCAACTGGACGGCCGCAAGATCGAATGCAAGGTCTCCGATGTCGTAAAGTCCGAGGCGGCTCTGGCGACGCTGTTCGACCGGAAGGTCAACCGGGGCAGCATCTCGCCCTTCGCCGACGTCGTCGCAAACATAATGCGCGAACACGGGCTGAAGGACGTCAAGGATGTTGCGCCGTACGAAGCCGAGATCGTGAAGGCGACGAAGTACCGCGTGGACTTCCTGCAGGAGGCGAGCCTGAGCCAGCCTCCCGAGCCGCCGAAGTAAACGCTGTTATGAATGATCCCCGGCATGCGTCTGATGAGGTGAAGGCCTTCAGACTATTTCGAGGAGGACGACCGAGTTGAGGAAACCGTACATTCTGGCCCTTGCGGCTGTTCCCGTGCTGCTGCTGCCGTTTCTGGCGCAGCCGTCCGGTGCCCAACAGGCCAAACGAGGGGCGCCCGGCATCGCGGCCGCCCGGCGCGCCATGCCCTGCATCCTGCGAGCGCTCGACGCCGCGGGCGTCACTGCCGAGCAGAAGGCGCAAATGAAAGCCATCCGCGAGAGATACGCGCCCGAGTTCAAGGCGATTCGCGAGTCGGACTTGCCGCCCGCCGAAAAGCGCGCGAAGGCGGTGGAGGTGGCGAAGCGGGCGCGGGCAGAAGCCATGTCCGTGCTGACCGCCGAACAACAGGCGGCGGTGCGGGAATTCATGAAGAAGAACTGCTGGCGGCGGCCCGCTCCGGGTCCCGGCCAGCATCCTGCTCTCAAGGGGTGTCTGCTGAAGGCGCTCGACGCGGCAGGGGTCACCGCCGAACAGAAGGCGCAGATGAAAGCCATCCGCGAGAAGTATGCGCCGCAGTTCAGGGCGATTCGTGAGTCGGATATGACACCCGCCGAAAAGCGGGCGAAGGCCGCAGAGTTGGCGAAGCAGGCGCGGACAGAAGCGATGTCCGTGCTGAGCGCCGACCAGCAGGCGGCGGTTCGGGATTACGTCCGGAAGAACTGCGCGCCCGGCGCGGCCCGGCGTCCGTTCGCGCCGCCCGCGCGTTAGAGCGTTTCGCAAAGCCGATTCGGAAGGCCCCGTTTCGATGATGCGGACGGGGCCGTTTCTACTGCTGCCGCTTTGCCCCCTTCGCCGCCGCGTACATCGCCAGCGCCGCCAGCCGCTCTTCGGCGTGATCCACAATCGGGGCAGGGTAATCCACGCCGATGCGGCAGCCGCAGGAGCCCTGCTCTTCGGGGGTCATCAGGTGCGGCCGGTGGATGTGCTTCGCGGGGACGCCCTGCAGCTCGGGCAGCCACCTGCGGATGTACGCGCCCTCGGGGTCGTAGCGCTCGCTCTGGAGCCACGGGTTGAAAATGCGCAGCGGGCGCGGGTCCACGCCGGTTGATGCCGCCCACTGCCAGCCGCC
>Ga0255342_1004997_pt1 | contig 13121 bp, 8 predicted proteins | sample wastewater_treat_3_FD_192416 | JGI IMG/M metagenome (GOLD analysis project Ga0255342, IMG submission 192416) | Wastewater microbial communities from Lulu Island WWTP, Vancouver, Canada - plant14 | ecosystem: Engineered > WWTP > Wastewater > Unclassified | place: Canada: Vancouver, British...
AAAGTAGTCGTTTGTACCCCAAATGGCAATGAGCATATCTTCTCTTCTAATTACTTTATTGGCATTACGACATAAATACAAAAGAATACTGTTTTCTTTATCTGTTATTCGTTTGGTATAGCCATCTGTTTTTAAGAGTAAATTCATTGGTTCAAAAATGTAGTTGCCTAACTTGATATTGCCAATTTTTTCTGTTTCTATAATTGTATTTCGTTTTAATATGGCATTTATCTTCCAGACTAATTCTTCTTCGTCAAATGGCTTAATTATATAGTCTACCGCTCCAGAAAAATACCCAATCTGTTTGTCTTCTTTCATTGATTTTGAGGTCAGAAATAGAAACGGCATTTTCGGATAATGCTTATGAAGAAAATTGCCTACCGAAATACCATCTGTTTTTGGCATCATTATGTCGAGTATACATAATTGAAAATTATTCTTCTGAATAGCATCAATCGCACTTTCACCGTCTTTAACTAAATGAATGGAAAATCCCTTTGTTTCTAAATAATCAACCAAGAGTATCCCTAAATTTAAATCGTCTTCAGCAATTAATATGCTCGGTTTATTCATGAATGATCGGTAGTTTAATGGTGAATGTGGATCCTTTTTCTAACTCGCTATTCACTTTTATTTCTCCTTTGTGTTGCAATATAATTAGTCGAACATATGCTAATCCAACTCCGAACCCTTTTACGCTATGTATGTTTCCGGTTGGTACTCTGAAATATTTTTCGAATATTTTGTCGTGATATTTTAAGGGAATCCCGATGCCGTTATCGCGAATAGCAATGGTGCAGTTTCTTTCATCTACACTCGCAAGAACAATAATTTTCGGACTACCGCTACTGTATTTGATGGCATTATCGATTAGATTAATCATCACACATTTTAATAGCTCTTTATCACCGTTTATTTGAATGCTATTAGTAGTATATACGAACGAAATTTCTCCTTGAACTTCTTCTAATTGTAGTGCTGTTTCTTGTTCTATTTCTTGCAATAGTTCCACAATTTTTATTACCTGAAATCTCTTAATTGTTTCACCTTTTTCGATCAATGAAAATTGAAGTATTTGTTCTACTTGTTGATTCAATTTCTCTTTTTCGTGAAGCAATATGTCGACGTATTTATTTCGCTTTTCTTCGTCAGAACTAATTGTTTCATTTTTTAACATCTTTCCCGCTAAAGCAATATTAGTTAAAGGTGTTTTGAATTCATGTACTGTATTGCTTAAAAATTGTTTGCTGTTTTCAGCGATTTCTTTCTCTTTCTGAAGCGATCGGTAGGTGTAAAAGGTGACTACCATTACTAATAAAATTAATCCGATAGAAAGAATAAACAAAGGCCCCATTTCAGCTCTAATAAATTCTTCTTTTTCGGGGAATTTTAACTGCAATAACAACTTCTCTTGTTCATTCGGATCACTTATACAAGCTTGGTAGTTGTTGTCTTTATTAAAAAGCGATTGCGGTTGCCAAATTGGTTGATTGGATGATTGATTTTTCCACGGACTAACTTCAAAAGTATAATTAATATTGATGTCGTACAGTTTCAAATAATGTCGCAGGATACTGTCCGTTTTAATTAATTCTCTTTTGTCGGCAGCAATAAAAATTTCTTGTTTGGCCGATGTATTAGTAGAAATTTCATTCGATACCGCGGTAAGCGCTAAATGCACTTTCTCATTAAAAATCGCTTCTTTTGTCTTCGCCGTTTTAAGGATCCAGTAATATTGTATTCCCAGAATTGCCACGAAAACAATCCCAGTTAATAGAATAAATAGCAGATCTTTTTTGAATTTCATACCATTCAAAAATACTCATTATTAACGTATCATTTTAGCATTAACAACTCGTTAACACCTGAATAACGAGTGAATAACACGACCACTTTGCAATTGACAGTAGATTTGCCCTATCTAAAAATCATCCTCATGAAATCATTAGCTATTTTATTCTGTGCAATTAGTGTTTCGGCATTTGGTCAGACTATCAATCGTCAGGGTTTACCGTTTTCTGTTAAAAACGATTCTCAACTTACTAATGCGTCAATTACTCCAATGCCTTTAGGGGTTAAAGAATTTAATTATGAAATAGCTCCTGATAATAATGTCCATTCAATTTTTCGCGATCGAAAAGGTAATTTGTGGTTCGGAGCAAGCAACGGATTTTTTCAATCGACCGATAATGGTGAAATATTCAAATGCGGTGAGAGCACATGTAATCACGATACGCAAGTTAAGCGAATGAAATATTTACATCAATTAGAAATCGAAAAACACTTTATAAATGTTCTAAAAGATCGCGAATTAATCGACTTTCATATAAATTGTGTTGCTCAAGATGCGCAAGGAGTTTTTTGGATAGGCACTAAGTATCACGGATTATGCAGATACGATGGTAAAGCATTGAGTTTTTATTCGAAGTTGGATGGACTTGGCGACAATTGGGTGAATTCCATTTTAATTGCTAAAGACGGAACAATTTGGTTGGGAACAGAAGGAGGAGTGGCTAAGTCTGTTGCAGGTACATTGAAGAATTCTCGAATCAGCAAATTCACAACCTTTAAAATAGCCGATGGCTTGCCGAGTAATCAAGTGAATGCATTAATACAAGACAATTCAGGACAAATATGGGTTGCCACCGACAAAGGATTATCCATTGCTGCAAACAATAAATTTATCACTCCGAAATTGACAGGCGATCAACTAACAGGAAAAGTGCGTACAATGGAACAAGAAAAAAACGGAGTGATTTGGGTAGGAGATGATAAAGGTATAGTGCGCATCGACCAACAAAAATCGAAACGCATTGGTAAAGCTCAAGGATTAAAAGAGACGCGAATTTCAGCATTGCATAAAGATGCTGCTGGAAATATTTGGGCAGGATTGCTGGATGAAAAAGAGAAAAATGTGGGATTAGTAAAAATCGATATTGCAGGATTTAATAACACAGCCGGCAAACTTAAGATTACATCTATAGCGCCACCTTTTATCAACGCCGAAATACAAGCGATTTACGAAGACATCTCTGACATCCTATGGATTGGCACCTCCAATGGAGTTGGATGCTTTAAAAACGGCGAATTTCATTGGCTGGTAGCGAATATGGAAGGGTGTTAAGGGGAAGCGATGGAGTTTTTAATTCATTAACGTGATAATAAATTTCGCTCTTTCATCACCAGTTTTCGAGTTAATTTTTTTTTGAGAATTATCTCGACGTATACTAATATGATGTCGTTGTTATTTAAATACTTCCTGATTTTTGTAATAAATTTTTTAAGTTTCTTCCTCAAAAGTAGTCGTTTGTTCCTTAAATGGCAATGAGAATAACTTTTATGCAAATTACTTGATTGGACAACCGATATAAACATTACAGAAAACTGTTTTCATTGGCTGATATTTGTTTCGTAAAGTCTTACTCTTGCATGCTTTGGCTTTAGCGTTTGCTTGTAGTGGATTGAAAGAGCTTAATTTTTTTGCTGGATTTTTATTTTCAATAGTATTCAATTGCTCTGTCGTAAAAATATCTTGGCTCTCCATCATTCAGCATTACTTGATGAATCCAGTGCCCTTGCTTGTTAAATGTGTAATCGTATTCTCTCAAATAGTTGCTTCTTTCAGAAGTGAAATTGTAGCCTTTGCTCATTCCGTTTTCTGTTTTTAGAAATGCATACACGCCGTCAGGTTCGCCTCTTGAATTCAGAGAAAATTCTTTTGCAATTTCGCCAGTTGAATTGTATTCGGTTTTGTTCCACCAAACTAATTCTTCTTCATTGCGGATTAGTTTATCTTCAATTACTTTTAGCTTATTGTCATAAGTAAGGTATTCTGTATATTCATCTTCATCCAGTTCGCTGTCACTGGACATGAATATTTCTTCTTTATTGTCCGCGTATGTGTGTATGTATTCGGTGGTTAATACTTCGTCAGGGTTGTAAAAAAATGAACGGTCTGTTTCGGTTTCAATTCTTCCTTGTTTGTCATATTCAAATTCACTCATCGATAGCAATTCATTTTTTTCTGAAAGTAGTGTCATGATAGAAATTAATACGCCTTTTCGGTTATAGCCGTAAATCGCTTTGAAGTTATTGTTTTTCTCCATGTGAACACTGTGAAGCAAAACTCCATGTCGGTTAAAGTACAAATCGTAATTGCCATGAGTTTGTTCCATTGTTATTTCAATTGGGTTTTTCAATAGTTTTGGATAAGAAGAACGCAAAGAAATTTTTTTTGCGCCTTTCTCGTATTGAGATTTATATTTTTTAAACTCGGCCAATAACATTATCCAATTTTTATTTCATTAATCAATATTTTTCTGAACTTGAACAGGAAGTAAAACAAACTCAAACACAAAATGCCAACAGCAACATTTGAAGTAATTAAAAGTAAATCCGTGTTCACTTTGATTGATGTCGCTAATAGTGGAAGTAATACTCCAGAAATAATTGTCAGGAATAAAATCAGTAAAAGAAAATTCAAAGATTGTGGAAGTCCAAGAGTGTTGTAGTATGTGAGTTCATGCAGTCTTGGTAAAATGTAGCCATCAAACTCGCCGCCGACTGATGCAAGCAAATCTTTATTGAACTTACTGTTGCGATATTTCAGAGGATTGATTTTTTTACAGAGGTCAACTATTTCGTTTTGATCATGTTCCCTCAATGCATTAAAGTCAAAACAACCTTTATAGCTGTTCCATTTATGGTCAAGGCAATACCACAAATTATTTCCGCTATGAGCTCCAGTCCACTTTTCGAGTATTTCAATTGAGTATGTAAAATCGTAATCGTATCTGTCGTAAAGTTCCAATTGCCATGAGTGATATTCGTCAAGCACCAAACTTTTTATATCAAGATATAAGTATGAACCTTGCAGTCCTTCATGATTTAAAAATTCACTTCTCAGTTTCTTCAATTCCGGTGAGTATTTTTTATCCTCGTTGTCATAATCCCAGAGATGAACATCAAAGAAGCTAAGTACCTTGTAATTGTTATCCATTGTTCTTCGCATTTCTTTATTCCAAAAACCGTAACAGTTTTTCAGCACTCTTGCAATTCGTCTGAAGTCAGTTGTCTTGTTTGCGAACTTCACTATCTCTTTTCGTCTTTCTAATCTTTCCTGTCTAATCTGAAACACTTTTGAAACTATGAAAGTGATAAGTATAGCAGAAAATATTCCAGAGAACTGAATGATATTGTTCAATAACTGATTTATTTCTTGTTTGTTTGACAAATGAAATCTTTTAAACAAATAAATCAAATTAGCACCAAATAAAAATAATGAAACAAAAATGTATTTGTCACGAACTTTAAGAATTACTTTGAATCCATTTCTAAACTGTTGAATCATTTTAATTCTCAATTTTTACTTTCTTATACTCCGTTTCACTCAGCCAAAAATCCCTGTCTATAATTTTTACTTCTTCATAAGTGAGTTCGTAAAGTTTGTAAACCAGCACATCTATTTCTTTTTCTAAAGATGTGGTGTCGTGGTTTTTCTTTTTCAGAGAAATAATTTTTTCAACTCTGTCAATAAATGGTAGCTGTTGATTTAAAGAAATATTTGGGATCGGCAATTGTGAAAGATATGTAGGTTTCACATTTACATCAGTGTAGTATGCTCGGTAATATTTATTTAAGAGAAACGAATTAAGAAGTGCCAATGAGTACAACAAAGACAAATCTGCGAACTTTTCATATACATAATTTAATGAATTTAATGGAATGTAGTTTCCCTCTACATAAGCAGCTTCAATCCATCTTGCATTAATGTTTAAACTGTTTGTCCTTACATATTGTATAATTATTTTCTTATCGGAAAACTCATTTTTGAAATAGGATTCTGGTAAACCATCTATGCGTTTCAAATATTTGGGCTTCCATTTTATTTCATAAAGTGATGCTATGTCTGCCCCAGCTATAATTGGATATTCAGTTTTGCTTTCAGAAATATATTTTTCATTTTCTCCAGTTCTTAAACCATATTTAATATTGAATAACGATGCTAAAGTTTCAGATTTGCCTTCCATTTTGTTGAAAATTACTCTTTCGTTTTCGCTGATATAAAAACGCCATTCTGCATCTAAAAAACTTGAAATTACATTCTGTGAAATGGAATAATTGCGATAGATATATTCTGTATTTTGAGGATGAACCTGTTTTACTGTAATATCTGATTTACTTTGTTTAACGCTTATCAAAACAGTATGAACTCTAGTGTCTTTTGCAGCTTCAAAGGGTTTATAAATATCAAATACATCTTTTATTGAATGATTAGTAATTAAATATTTTCTGAATGGTGCAGCCCCTTTATTTGTGAACCAACTATCAGGTGTGATGAAACATAGGAAACCATTTGAGTTAAGAATCTTTAGCCCTTTGTAGTAAAACAAAATGTATGATTCAACTTCACCTTTTAAAATTTCTTTGAACTGATTTGCTAAAACTGGATTTTCTGTTTTTTTAATACTTACTCCATAAGGTGGGTTGCCTATCAAAACGTCAAAACCTAAATCAATACCAAACATCCAAGTGGGAGAAAAGAATGTGCTTGGCTTGCTATCGTCAAAAGGATTCCAATGTTTTATTTTTTTTCCTATCGCTTTTAATATAGGGTCGCTGTCGGCTTCAATGTTCGCTACCACTTTATCAAGTTCAATAAAATATTCTGATTTCAATTTTTCTTTTTTTGTACTTGACAATGCTGGAGTGAAAAATTGTTTCCGCAAACCTTCTAATGCTTTCAGTTGTGTTACTAATTTTTGAGTGAAACCTTCGTGCAAAGTACCTTTGCTTTCCTGTATAAAGGCATCGAGTCCTAAGTCAATCAAACTGTTTGCACACACAAATTTGAAATCAAGGTTAGGCAATGGCTTCACTCCAAAATTGTGTTTTGGGTCATTGGGTTTGTAATCTTCTTCCAATACTAAACTCAGCCATGCTCTCAGTCGTGCTATTTCAATTGCCATTGGCATAATGTCCACGCCATAAATGTTCTGGCTCAGAATGTCTTTCTTTAATTCATAGCTGCTTTTTACTGTTCCTAATGCTTCGTGCAGTTCTACCAGTTTGTGCAATATTCCCATAGGGAATGCCCCGCTTCCGCAAGCGGGGTCAAGAATTTTAATCTGCTCCAAAAAATTCAGCAACAAATTCTTGTCTTCTTTTTTCAAAGCTGCTGCATCTGGGTTGGCGGCAAATAACGGCTCAATAGCTTTTTCTATTTTTGTTTTTTCCTCGGCTTTCAGTTCATAGCGTTTGGTTTCTATGGCCAATTGTTGTGGCATTTTATTGCCAAATATATCGCCAACGGGCTCCGGGTTATTCAGCATTTTAGTCTTCTGCGCTGTTATATGCTGCTCCCAATGTGTTTGCAAATAGGCTTTAATGCTTTCGTTTACCATGTAGTCCACAATTTCACGTGGGGTATAAAAAGCACCAAATGCCTTGCGTTGGTTGGCTAATTTTTCGGTTTCTTCATTTTGGCTTGCCAGCAGGTTTTCAAAAATGCGGCCTAACATTTCAGGGTCAACTGCCACTTGCTGATATTGGCTGCTGCTTTCGTCCACCGTAAAATCATAGCTCTCTAAAATTTCCACAAAAGGCAATAGCCAAGCATCTAATTGTAGTTTGGTAAATAGTTTATCTTCTTCACTTTCATCAAACAAACCACCGTTCAAGTATGGAATTTTCTCAAACAGCTTATTATGTTTGAGTGGGTCACGATCTTGCACCTTGGTATTGAGTGTTTCAAAAAACAGTTTTAGCAATACGTTTTTATAATATTTATCAGTGCTTTCAATGGTTTGTTTGCTTATAAGAGAATGCGGAATAATGCCTTTCTCTTTTAAGAACCAGCAGAAAATGTATCTGCCTATCAAACGAACGGTGAATTGCTTGACCTGATTTTCGGTGGCTGTAGTATGTTGGGTTTTTACAATACCCAACAAAGCATCAAATCGTTCCTTAATTTGTTTGTAGAACTCCTTGTTTACTTCTTTAATGTCGAGCGATTTCCATAGGAGGTCGGCAATTTCGGGTTTCGTTTTTGTGCCAACATCCTCCCATTGCTGAATAATTTTGTTGTATTGCGTGGTGGTTAATCTTCTTCGGAAAGAAACAATTCTTTTTTGTTCACCCTGATTGAAAATGAGTACTAATTTATCATAATCGGGAGTGGTTACAAAATGAATGAAGTAAGGTTGAGTAGGAATAAATCCACCGCTATTGGCAGTAATACCTTTAATAAATGATTGATAGCTGCTAAGACCTGGGTCATTATCCACCAATTGACTGATGTAATCTTTTTTCAGTTTTTTAAGCACAGCAAACCTTACACGAACATTTTGATTTTCGGCACTCAGACGATACAACTGTGGTTGCACGGTTTGTGGGGCTGGAGCCAAAAAGTCTTTAAGCTTTTGTGTTTGTGGCGAAAGCAGCTGCGGTTTATTCTGTGCATTGGCTTCAATATTCATCCATTGCAGCAATGCAAAAGCAAAATCCAACACGTTTTCACGTGATTGGTTTTCTGCCATTTGAACTAATCTTTTATTTATTTCGTTAATTGTCATGCGAAAATTTGAATGATTTCACTTAGTGGAGCTTTCTCTGTTTTTTCTTCTGGTTTATATTGGTTAGCCAACGAAATGAACTGTTTAATGATTTCATCAGAAACATGTTCTCCTCTGCGGTTCAAACGGTTAACCAAGCGCACCAATTTCAAGTTTTCTTTATTGATGTAGGCGTTTTGCGAATGCAAAATAGAATTACTCACCTTATCAATTTCCGAAACGGGATAACCGTATTCCATCATTTTGTTAATCACATAAGCAATAGCTGCTTGCTGTGGTTGATTGTATCGCACCTGATGTTCTTCTTCTGAAAATTGATAGCGTTGAATAAAATCCATTATGTAAGCCTCGGTTTCAGGTTTATGTTTGAATTTATCGGCAAAGCGTTCATTTTGTTCGCTTGTTGCTTTAATGTGCAATAAACCTTCGGTAGTGGTGAGTAATTCGCCAATTTTATCTTTGGTAAATGCCACAAAATAACCAGCTTCCAATGCTTCTTCTTCACCTGCCGTCAAATGAGCCAAATGAATAAAATCATCTTCCTCTTTTCGCATTTGCACTTTACCCCATTTGCCTTTGGGCATGTTAATAATTAGTTCTTTGTAGGTCAATTCAAATTCCTCATTTCGGTCAAATGCTCTAAGGTCGTCCATAAACAAATCTTCGGCTGCAAGCAATTCGGATGTTTCAAAAATCTTTTGAAATGCAGCCAAACGTTTCTTTTCATCACGGCTGTATAAGTCTTCGGTATAGTCCTGTGGTTCGGGGTCCTCGTCTAAAATAGATTGGTCTGTTCCAATGGTGTAGCGAATCAGGTTGATTTTATCTTCCAATTTACGTACTAATTGCAGGTAACTTTCCAATTGTTCTTCGGGCCTGAAATTGTAAATGAAAATTTCTTCGTGCTTACTTCCTAAGCGATTGATACGCCCGTTTCGCTGAATCATTCTCACAGGGTTCCAATGCAAATCATAGTTGATTATCATGCCGCAATCTTGTAAGTTCTGGCCTTCTGAAAGTTTATCGGTAGCAATCAAAAAATCAATTTCCTTTTCTCCATTTTTAAGTTGGTATTTTTTGGAAACAGGGGCAAAGCGTTTTGCAAAGTCCTCAATATCGCTTTTTGAACCTAAAGCAAATTCAATGTTTTTGCCTTTCACCAAATATTTCGGTAAATTGTCAGATAGATATTGCAACGTGTCGGCAAAATAAGTGAACACCAATACTTTTCGGTCTTCATTTTGATTCAAGTGTTTAGCCAGTTCCTGAATCTTATCGTCTTTGTCTAACAAATACTTGATTTGCTCTTTCAAAATATTCAGCACTGCAAGGTCTTTGCAGATGTCTGCTTTCAGTTGTGTTACATTAAAAATACCTTCATCAGCTAAAATGCTGGTAAAGCCATCTTCTGCACTTTCAAAATCATCAATATCAAAGTCCAATTCATTTTCTTCAGCATTTTGCTCATTGTAAGCATCAATGGCTTTATTTAATGCTGAAAGATTTTTTACTGAAATGATTTTATTGAATTTCTCTAACTTGGTTTGAAAATCGATCAGCTTTTTCTCATAGCTACCAATAGATTTATTGATAGAGAAAAGTGAAGATTCTAAACGCTTTAAGAATACAGTTCTGAAAATACCGTAAATACCAATTTGTCTGCTCAGTTCTCGGTTTTCGTCAGCATTCAATTCCAATTCTCCACGTTTCCTGCCATAGTAAGCATAACGATAAATATTGTAGCGATAACAAGGAAAACCTAAACTCAGTAAAGCGGTATAAATAATTTCAAGCGAAGAATGAATGGGTTTGTTTCGTTCGGTATAATGGTCAAACAGGTCAAGCGGGTGTGCTAAATATTCCAATTCAGCCAAACTGCTTATTTCGTAATTGAAAGCCCTTGTCAATTCAGAATATGGCTCTGCATATTTAAGTAGTTGTGATTTGAACTGATTGGGAACTTCATACTCCAAATTGTCAGGATATGATTTTGGGAACTTTTGAAGTTTGCCATTTATCTCCAAACCATCAGGATATTCCTTTTCAATTCCTTGCCTTGTACGTCTTACAATAAAGCGATTTAACAAAGGCGTAAGCTGTTCTTTTATTTGCTGATAATTGATGAATCCGCTCTCTCTGATTTGCCTTCTCATATCTGTTTGCAAGAGTTCTAGGCGTTCTTTCAGCGTAAAATATTTTTGTCTGCTGCGGTCGTAAAATTTCCCCAACTTAAAAATTTCTCCGCCTGAACCCAACATGATTTGATTGGTAAGATCGGCTAATTGGTTGTTGATAGGAGTGGCGGTAAGTAATAAAGTTTTAGCATTTTCATTTTCCTGTCGCCACTTAATAAATACATCAAAGCGTTGTCCGCCTGATGCCCTCAGGTTGTGGCTTTCATCAAACACAAATAATCCAACAGGAATAGATTGTAAATTTTCTCGAACATCATTTATTTTCTCGATGTCTTGCAAACTGTAAATTTCAGGGATATGGATCATTTTAAAATCATCAAATGATTTTCTCCATTGCTGAATAAGCCCTGCAGGTGCAATAACAACAACACGCTGATTCAAATTTTGTTTGTAGTATTCAATCACCTTTATGGCTGTGTAGGTCTTACCCAAACCTACGGAATCAGATAGCATGCCAACACCTTGGCGTTCCAATTTCTTTATTAAACTGTTTGCGTTTTGAATTTGGAATTTCAGAAGTTGCGGTTTGCCTGAAGTTGGGTCGTCAATGTCAACTTTGTTTTCTTTCTCGTCAAGCAAGTCCTGGCCGTATATGCGATATAAGGCATGGATATACATTTCATACGCACTGAAACAAACGCCTCCGTGCTTGCTTAAAGCAAGAATTTCTTCTTTGAAAGTTTTACTCCAATCTTCGCTTTCATTCCATAGATCTTCAAACCAAGTTCTGTGTGAAGGATGCTGCGTTAAATTCTTGCGAATAAAATTTACAGAAGCGTTGTTGTCTTCAAACTGATTCAATTCAAGATTACCGAACATGCCTTGCCCTGTAAAATTGGAGCTGCCGACAATGCCAACGGCATTTTCAGAATCAGTTCCGAAAATGTAACACTTGGCATGAAGAAAATTTTTCTTGAAAACTTTGATTTGAATTTTTCCAGTGTTGGTTTCATTCATATGATTGCCCAACAACTCTGCAACTTTTTGAAACTCCTCTTTTAGCTGCAAGTCCTCTAAATCTTTCTTTAAATATTTCTGTGGAAAGTCAGGATCTTGTTGTGCAGGTTTCTTAACCTGATATGCTTTCACCGATGGTTCTTCGCCAAGAAGCAAACGAAAAATTACATTATCTCTTTCCAAAAACTTTGTGAGTTGGTCATGGATTTTCACCATGCCAACCAAATCCCAATAACCCGTTGCAATGGAAAGTTGAGAATAGGAAGTGTCGTTAATCAACTCTTTCAACAAACCACCAAGCTGATATTCGTCTGAAGAATTATCTATAAGTTTTATTCCCTTCTTCATTTTTTCATTTTCTTTTTTACAATGTTCATGGCATCCGTCGCTAAATTTTTTTCTTCTCCAACAGCAGATTCAACTTTGTCAGCAAGCCACAGCGTAATGAATTCTTCTTCGTTTGCTTTTAGAAACTTGGCAATGTCAATCGTCTGTTGTTTGGTGGCGTATCGTTCACCTCTTTCAATCTTGCTCATTAGTGCAGTGTCTACTTCAAGATGTGCTGCCACTTGTCGCAAGAGCAGGTTTTGCTTCTCTCTCAATTCCCTGATTTTCTGTCCTAAATGATTCACGCTATGGGTATTTATTTTGGCTTGTCAAATTTTGTCAAATCTAAATATAAAATCCGAACTAAAACCCATAAATGAAGAAAGCCACCAAAAGGTGGCTTTGTATGATCATATTGGAGGGTAAGAAGGGAGTCGCTATCGCGCTTCCCTTCTTACCCGAGTTGCAAAACAACGATGACCGCTGCGCTAATTTTCTATTTCAAGCCCTTTTTAGCTTCAAGCAAGCTTGGCTAATCTCTCGAAGGGAGTCGCTATCGCGCTTCCCTTCTCGTCGAATAGCTTAAGAACGCTAAGCCTACTGCGTAGGCTATACTTCATTTCCACCTATTTGGATTTTCAAGCGGGGCTTGAATCCAAATAGTCGTAAATGAAGAAAGCCACCAAAAAGGTGGCTTTGTATGATCATATTGGTGGGTGAGAAGGGAGTCGCTATCGCGCTTCCCTTCTCGTCGAATAGCCTTAGAACGCTAAGCATACTGCGTAGTCTTTACTTCATTTCCATCTCTTTGGATTTTCAAGCGGGGCTTGAATCCAAAGAGGTGGAAATGAAGAAAGCCACCAAAAAGGTGGCTTTGCGTTCTCATAATGTGGTCTCGAAGGGATTCAAACCCCTAACCTTCTGATCCGTAGTCAGATGCTCTATTCAGTTGAGCTACGAAACCATTCACTTGCGGGGTGCAAATTTACAAAATATTTAATTTCCGACAAGGAAATTGAGATTTCTTTTAGTTTGATTATGAATGGGTTATTTAAATTGTTAGTTGGAA
>Ga0255342_1005003_pt1 | contig 13111 bp, 9 predicted proteins | sample wastewater_treat_3_FD_192416 | JGI IMG/M metagenome (GOLD analysis project Ga0255342, IMG submission 192416) | Wastewater microbial communities from Lulu Island WWTP, Vancouver, Canada - plant14 | ecosystem: Engineered > WWTP > Wastewater > Unclassified | place: Canada: Vancouver, British...
GTTTATGGAGCGGAAATCATCCTCAGCCCAAGCCGCCAGTTCTTTCCAAAGAGATGATGATAATCTCAGCAATACCTGTTTCTTTTCCTTATCCTTCTTTTCATCTTCCATTATCATCATCCCCTTCCTTTTTCAAACACATCGTAACTGTTAATACAAGGATCCTGAATTTACTATGGGCTGGGCGTCTTTGTTGCCGCAAAGAACGACTAAGAGGTTGCTTACCATGGCAGCTTTTCTTTCTTCATCCAATTCCACAACATTGTGTTCACTGAGCTTATCCAGGGCCATTTCTACCATGCCCACGGCACCTTCAACTATCATCTGTCTTGCATCAATAATAGCTGCAGCTTGCTGTCTTTGAAGCATTGCAGCTGCTATTTCGGGTGCATAGGCCAAATGGGTGATTCTTGCTTCAATTATTTCAAGACCGGCTATTTCTACTTTTTCCTGAATTTCTTCCTTAAGCTTGTTTGCTATTTCCAAACTGCTGCCTCTCAATGTTTTTTCATTATCGTCACCAAAGGTATCGTAAGGGTAAAGTCTCACAATATTTCTTAGGGCAGAATCACATTGAATGGACAAATACTCGGTGTAATTATCCACATTGAAGACTGCCTTTGCCGTGTTTACCACTCTCCATACAACCACTATACCTATGGTTATGGGATTACCCAGGAGGTCGTTTATTTTTTGCTTTTCATTATTTAAGGTCATTGTTTTTAAGGATATTTTCTTGCTTCTTACTTTAATGCTCATATCAGGATTCTTCTTATCCGTGCTTGCTTCTACTGAGAAGGCAGCTGTTGTTGCAGCATTAGTAGCCGGATTCACAGCCGTAACAAAGGGATTTACAAAATAAAATCCTTCTCCTTTAAGGGTGCCGTAATATTTTCCGAACAAGGTGAGCACAAGGGCTTCATTTGGTTTTAAAACCTTAAGACCTGCAAACAAGATAGGCCCTACTATGGAAAAATACAAGCAGCTAATTATTGCCGTGATAATCTGCAGAGCACCATGTAAAGAAACCATGCTGAAAATGAACAATAATACTGAGCCCAGCATCAATGCAATGTTTAAAAGAAGCATAAACATGCCGTTCATTGCATTTGGAAATATTTCTTCCGTAATTAATCTTTCTTTTTTAATCTCTGACATTTTCTCCTCCTTATTTTGATACCTGTGATATCAAATTGATATCATATATATATCATGTTATTTTACTCTTGTCAACAAAATATGGAAAATTTTTTGAGTTCCTTCGGGCTAAAGCCCTCAGGATGACAATGCGGGACATTCATGGCTATGTCAGAGGGTGTGGATAACAAGGGGATGGATTATAGATTACAAAATAAAAAAACGCCTTTGTCTTGAGATCCTTCGCTATCGCTCAGGATGACAAAGGGTTATTCGCGGAGGTGGTTTTTTCCCATGTTTTCCTTGCCTTTTTCTATCAGTCGCATTTCTACGGAGTCTTCAATTACTTCTTTTATTAGTACTACAACCGGAACACCCAATATCATTCCCGGAATTCCAAACAAATTTCCGCCTACGGTAACGCTGGTAATAATCCAGAAGGGGCTTACCCCTACATTTTGGCCCACAATTTTGGGGTCTAAGAAGTTACCGTCTATTTGCTGAATTATTATTATAATTATTAAAGCAGTCAAGGCTTTGGCGGGATTTACGAAAAATGAAACCAGAACTACCGGAACAGAGCCAATTATAGGGCCGAAATAGGGTATGATATTGAAAAATCCTATTACAGTCCCCATGAGAGGGGCATATGGAACCTTTGCAAAAGCAAAAGCTATGACGCAAAGTATCCCCACCAAGGTGGAGTCCAGGAGTTTTCCGTTTAAGAAGCTTTTAAAGATTTTATTGGCTTTGGTAAATACATTGAGTATTTCATTTGCCTTGTTTTCTTTGAAGTAGGCATGGATGAACCTCCTGCCTCTTGCCAATAAGTCATCCTTTTCGGACAACATGTAGATGTTGATTATGAAGCTGGTAACGGCAGTAAAGGTACCTGAGCCGATTTTTGTAACCAGGGACATCAAGAGGTTGTAGAGGTATCTTAAGAGATTATTGATGATGCTTTTTACAAACTCCCCTGCCTGTAGAATGTTATCTGCTATGTAATCCACATATTTATTATCCACCCTGCTCCTTAAGTCTGTGACGAGTTGACCTATATCGACTTCCCCGTCCATTATGAAGGCCATTATGTTATTTACGTTTTCTACTATTTGAGGCAGGATTTTATAAATTATGGTGCTGATAATTCCTATCAAAATTATACAGGCAAGAAAAATTCCCTGTTTTCTTCTCACCTTCAACGTCCTCATCAAAAATAGGACCATAGAATCCAACAGGTATGCTATTGCCAAACCATATATGACAGGTTTAAAGGCCCCAATCACCAAACTGAATATACCATGGTTAAATACAAATAGTAGAATAATCAGTGAGGCTATTAATATGGGTAAGAAATTTTTCAAAATGTTTTTAGGTTTTTCTATAAGTTTTGCCTCCTATGCATTGCATTTTTCGAATGTCATGGCAGAGTCTGCTCTTCGCCTACAATGTGAACCTTGAGTAAGTTCGTAATGCCTGAAATTCCGGCAGGTACACCGGCAGTTATTATGGTTAAATCGCCGTTTTTCACATATCCTGACTCAAGGGCTCTTTCAACGGATTTCTTGATTATAAGGTCCGTTGATTGCATTTTTTCTATCTTTATGGGATAAACTCCCCAATAGAGGGCTAATTTTCTCATTACCTGCTCGCTGGGTGTTGCTGCTATTATGGGGGCCGCCGGCCTGTATCTTGAGACATTTGCTGCCGTATAACCGGACGTCGTTGCGCTAATAACTGCAGCTGCCCGTAAATCCAGGGAAGATTTGCAGGTAGCATAGCTTATGGAATCGGTTATACTGCAGTTTGATGCAGGGCTCTTGCTTTTCAGGATTTCCTTGTAGTCTAAGGAGCTTTCAATCATCAGGGCTATCCTTACCATTGTTTTTACTGCTTCTACGGGATAGCTTCCTGATGCTGTTTCTCCTGAAAGCATTATGGCATCGGTACCTTCAAATATGGCTGTTGCAACATCCGATACTTCAGCCCTGGTGGGCCTTGGGTTCCTGATCATGGAATCAAGCATTTGGGTTGCCGTAATCACTGGCTTTCCTGCCTGGTTGCACTTACCGATAATCATTTTTTGTACCAGGGGAACTTCTTCCGCAGGGATTTCAACTCCCAAGTCCCCTCTTGCAATCATAATTCCGTCCGATGCCTCAATGATTTCATCCAGGTTTTCAACCCCCTGCCTGTTTTCTATCTTTGAAATAATCATGATGTGGCTTGCATTTTCTTCTTCTATGACCCTTCTTATCTGCGATACATCATCCTTCTTCCTGATAAAGGATGCCGCAATGTAGTCTATTCCTTGCTCTATGCCGAATCTAATGTCGCTTATGTCCCTGTCCGTAAGGGCAGGCAGGTTGATTTGAACACCGGGAACATTGATGCCCTTTTTGTTTTTTAAGACTCCACCGTTTTTCACCAGGCATTTTACATCGGTATCCCCGATTATTTCAACGGCTTCCATTAGGATGAGGCCGTCATCTATAAGTATCTCATCCCCCGGCTTAATATCCCTGGCAAATTGGTCGTAGGTGACGCTCACCATGTTTTCGTTTCCGGGTATTTCTCTTGTCGTAAGAATAAATTCCTGGCCCTTTTTTAATTCTGCCTGGCCGGTTTCAAAGTCCCTGATTCTTATTTCTGGACCCTTGGTGTCGAGCATTATGGCTATTGGAGCTTTCAGCTCTTCCCTTACCTTTTTTATGGTATCAATTTTTCCCTTATGTTCTTCATGTGTGCCATGGGAAAAATTCAGTCTCGCCACATTTAAACCGTTAAGAACCAAGTCTTTGAAGGTTTCTTCATCCGTGGACGAAGGTCCGATAGTGCATACGATTTTAGTTTTGCGCATTTTCAGCATATTATCACCTTATTAAAACATATTTATTATACTTTAAACGTCATTCTGAGGGCTTCAGCCCGAGATCCTTCACTGCATTCAGGATGACATGCTGCGCTCAGGATGACAATTATATTGAAAGTATCTTGGTCAATTCATAAGTTGTTTCATCAAAGACTTTTTCTACGGCAATGGCTTTATCCAGGTCCATGTCGAAGATTTTTCCTCCATCGGTTCCTACTGCTTTGTTTCTCTTGTTTTCACACAACAATTTCACAGCATAAGCTCCCATCTGGCTTCCCAGCAGCCTGTCGAAAGCTGCGGGTGCTCCCCCTCTCTGGGTATAGCCAAGGATGGAATATCTTGTAATTATTCCTGTTTTCTTCTCTATCATCTCTGATATTTCCTTAGCAGCTCCGGCTCCTTCCGCAAGGATTATTATACTGTGCCTTTTTCCCCTTGCCCTGCCCTGCATAATTTTGTCGCAAATCTCATCTATATTATATTCAATTTCAGGGATAATAACCATTTCGGCCCCTCCCGCCAGACCGGCATACAAGGCTATGTCTCCGCAGTTTCTTCCCATAACCTCTATTACGTTTGACCTGTTGTGGGATGAAGAGGTATCCCTGATTTTTTCAACAGCTTCCAAAACAGTAGTAAGGGCTGTGAAAAAGCCCAAGGTATATTTGGTATAGGGCAGGTCATTATCAATAGTTCCCGGAATGCAAACAGTGGCTACGCCTGTCTCTTCAAGTTTCATAGCACCCTTGAAGGAGCCGCCTCCCCCGATTACAACCAAACCCTCTATACCTAAGTATTTAATGTTTTTCAGGGCTTTCTGAAAGCCGCTTTCTTCCATGAATTCCTTGCTCCTGGCGCTTCCCAGTATAGTTCCTCCCCTGTGGATTATGTCCGCAACGGAGGATAAATTCATTTCCATGTGGTTTCCTTCCACTAAACCTTCATAGCCGTTACGAATTCCTACAACATTTATATTGTGATAAATTCCGTATCTTACAACTGCCCTGATGGCTGCGTTCATGCCCGGGGCATCTCCCCCGCTTGTTAATACTCCTATTTTCCTCATATTATCGCCTCCGATTCAACATCTGTTTTTAACAGCTATATTTTCTTCTCCCAGTAAGACCTTAAGGTCTTGTATCAATATTTTATCTTCTATATTTACCCTGTATTTGTCCGGTAAAACCATATTTGTTCTGTCTTTTTCGTTATATATTATAACCGGGTCCTGGCCTCTGTGGCTGCATATGCAGTAAAACAAGTCTTTTTTAATATTTTTGTAACTTTCTAAGTCTCTTACCTTAATATAGAGTTTATTTTGTGGTTTGCCTTGTGGTTTATTTTGTACCGGCTCCCTTGAAGGCTCTTTTTTCAGTTCCGTAACCTTGTTGACTATAAGCTTGGGAGAGTCTTCCTCAGAGGCATCTATGGCTCCTTCAACCAGGACTATATTGTCTTCGTATAAAATATCCTTGCACTCATCGTAAATTTTGGGGAATATAATTCCCTCGACTGTTCCGTACAAGTCTTCTAAGGTGATAAAGGCCATCATATTGTTGTTCTTTGTTATTTTGTTTTGTTTTTTTATTATTATTCCGCCCAGGACAACCCTGCTCCCGTCATATAGTACCGTAGCCTCCCCTGCATCCCTTATTTCGGATATTTCACTGGTATTTGTGGTGGCTAACTTTTCCAACAAGCTCTCATATTCGGAAAGGGGATGGCCGCTTAAATAAACCCCCATCATTTCTTTTTCCATGGACAGGATTGCTTTTTCATGATATTCGGGCAAGTCAGGCAGTTCATCAGCTACCTGGATATGAGCTTCCATTGAATCGAAAAGCGAAAACTGGCCTTCTATATTCTTTTTCTTTTGGGCAAGGACCGAATCAATGGTTTTCTCGTATATTGCCATGAGTTGGGACCGCTTGACCTTTAGTGAATCAAAAGCCCCGCATTTTATCAATGATTCAACCTGCCTCTTGTTTAATACGATGGGGTCCACCTTTGTGCAAAAATCCGCAAAACTAATGAATTTGCCCTTCTTTTCTCTTGCCTTGACTATTTCCTGAATTACGTTGGTTCCCACGTTTTTAACGGCAGCTAAGCCGAAGCGGATTTTATTGTTTTCCACCGTAAATTTGTCCCTGCTTTCGTTTATGTCGGGAGGAAGGATTTCTATTCCCAGTCTCTTACATTCCCTTATATATAAGGACACGGTGCCGGAGCTTCCCATGATGCTTGATATCAATGCTGCCATGAATTCAACAGGATAATAGGTTTTAAGCCAGGCCGTTTCGTAGGCAAGGGCTGCATAGGCCACCGAGTGGGCCTTGGGGAAGGCATACTTGGCAAACTCCACCATCAAGTCGTATATTTCGTTGGCTGTCTTTTCATCAACCCCGTTATTTATGGCTCCGGCTATGGCCGGCTCCCCATTCTCGGCTTTCCTGCCATATATGAAGTTTTGCCTTTCCTTGAGCATGACGTCCATCTTTTTCTTGCCCATGGCCCGCCTTAAGGAATCTGACCGGCCCATGGTAAAGCCCCCTATGTCCCTTGCAATTTGCATAACCTGTTCCTGGTATACCATGCAGCCGTAGGTCACATTGAGTATGGGCTCCAGTTTGGGGTGCAAATAAGTAACCTTGTCCGGATTCAGCTTATTCTTGATGTAGACCGGTATCTGGCCCATTGGACCCGGTCTGTAAAGGGCGTTGGCAGCCGAAAGGTTTTCAAATTCACTTGGCTTTAGCTCGCTTAAAAAGGCCCTCATGCCGGAACTTTCAAACTGGAAGATACCTAAGGTTTCAGCATTGGCAAATAGTTTATAAACTTCCTTGTCATCATAATTGCAGTTTTGGAAATCTATCTTAACATGGTGATTTTTTTCGATTAAATCTATGGCATCCCGGATGACGGTAAGGGTCCGTAACCCTAAGAAGTCCATTTTTAAAAGGCCCAGTTCTTCAAGCTCAACCATGTTGAACTGGGTTGTAATGACATCCTTGTTCCTTGAAAGGGGAACATAATTGGTTACCTCTTCCTTGGATATAAGGACTCCCGCCGCATGAGTAGAAGAATGCCTGGGCAGGCCTTCCACCTTCATGGCCAAATTAATAAGCTTGTTTACCTTTGGATCGGATTCGTAGAGGTCCTTTAGCTCCTTGTTTATTTCAAGGGCAGAGCTTATGGTCATCCCTAAGGTCATGGGAATTTTTTTTGCTATGAAATCTACTTCCCCATAAGGCATGTCCAAGGCCCTTCCCACATCTCTTATGGACCCTCTTGCCGCCATGGTACCGAAGGTAATTATCTGGGCCACCCTCTCCCGGCCGTATTTTTCCTTAACATATTCAATAACTTCTTCACGTCGCTCGTAGCAAAAATCCACATCTATATCCGGCATGCTGATACGCTCGGGATTTAAGAACCTTTCAAAAATCAAATTGTACTTTAAGGGGTCTATGTTGGTTATTCTCATGGAATAGGCAACCAAGCTGCCTGCTGCTGACCCCCTTCCGGGTCCCACCATTATGTTGTGGTCCCTGGCATATTTGATAAAATCCCAAACAATGAGAAAATAATCCACATAGCCCATCTGCTCTATCACACGGATTTCATAATCCAGTCTTTCCTGGATTTCCTTAGTGATAGTTTTATACCGGGACTTTAATCCTTCCTGGCATATTTCCCTGAAGTATTCCGATTTTTCATAGCCTTCCGGCACCTTATATTCGGGCAGGTGGACAGTATTAAAATCCAGGTCCACATTGCATCTTTCGGCAATTTCAGCCGTGTTATCAATTACCTCTTCCGGGAAGAGCTCAGCCATTTCTTCATGGGATTTGAGGTAAAATTCATCCGAGGGAAACCTCATCCTGTCTTCGTCCATCATGGTTTTCTGGGTTTGGATGCATAGAAGGACGTCATGAAAATAAGCATCTTCCTTGTTTATGTAATGGACATCGTTTGTGGCAACAAGCCTTAAACCTGTTTCCCTGCTTATTTTAAGGAGGGCCTCATTGACTGCTTTTTGCTCTTCCATGCCATGGTCCTGGAGCTCAAGAAAGAAGTTGTTTTCCCCGAATATATCCTTATACAGGAAGGCCCTATTAAGGGCTTCGTCATAGTTGTTTTCCAGCAAAAATGCCTGGATCTCCCCTGCAAGGCAGGCACTTAAGGCAATGATGCCCTTGCTGTACTTCCTTAAAGTTTCATGGTCCAGCCTGGGCTTGTAGTAGTAGCCGTCCACGAAGCCAATGGAACAGAGCTTTATTATATTTTTCCAGCCTTCCATGTTTTCCGCCAAAAGGACCAAATGGTACTGGTTCTTGTCCTTTTGAGGGTCCTTGTCGGTCATCCTGCGGGGGGCAATATAGGCCTCAAAGCCAAGTATGGGTTTAATTCCTTCCTTTTTTGCCTGTTTATAAAATTCCACCACCCCGTACATGCTCCCATGGTCGGTGATGGCTAAGGAATCCATATTTAAGTCTTTTGCCCTTTTAATTAATTCTTTTATCCTGCAGGCCCCGTCAAGGAGGCTGTATTCCGTATGCAGATGAAGGTGGGTAAAACGCTTGTTTGACATCTTTTCTCCTTAATTCGTTTTGGGGACGGTTCTTTTTATTCTTACAATAATCCGTAAATAATAACACCTATAATTCCTGTCCCTATCATTACCTTTATGGGGTCAGGTTTGAACTTTCTGAGTATGAAAACACTTATTAAAACCATCATTATTGCAATGACATTTAAATCGCTTAATTTCATGGTTAAAAGGCTTACATCCTCGCTTTTGAATATTGTAAGCATGAGGATTGACAAGCCTGCGGAAGCTATCAATGAAACAACCGCCGGTCTTAAGCCTTTTAGTATTGCTTGCACTGAAGATAAGTTCTTATATTTAAAATAAAAGTAAGAAAGGGTCAATACTATTATGAAGGAAGGGGTCACGCTTCCCATGGTTGCAACAATCGCTCCTCCCAGGCCCGCAACCTTTGTTCCCACGAAAGTTGCCGCATTGATGGCAATAGGTCCCGGGGTCATCTGGGATATGGTCAAAAGGTCCGCAAATTCTTCCAAGGTAAGCCAGCTGTGTTTTTCCAAAACCTGGGCTTCTATTAAAGGCAGGGCTGCATAGCCTCCTCCGAAGCTGAATAATCCTATCTGGCAAAAGCTTAAGAATATATCCAGGTAGATCATTGCTCTTCACCTGCCTTTTCAACAAAGTTGTAGTAGATTCCTCCGAAGATTCCGCAAAGGATTATTATCAAGGCAGCGTTAATGTCCAGAACAACTGCGGCAAATAAGGCAACAACCATGATTCCGATGGATATCTTGTTTTTTGTCTTAATAATATTTTTCGCCATTTTTATTATTACATCTATAATAACCGCAGCCACTCCTGCCCTCATACCCAGCAAAAGGGCGTTTACATACCTGTTTTCCTTAAAGGCTAAATAAAATTTGGCTATTATGGTTATTATGATGAGGGGGGGCAGGACTGTTCCAAAGGTCGCTATAACAGCTCCCGGAACTCCCGCCAGCCTGTAACCGGTCATAATTGAAGTATTTACGGCTATCATGCCCGGTGCCGACTGGGATATGGCAACTATATTCAGCATCTCTTCTTCGTCTATCCAGTTCAATTCTTCTACGAATCTCTTCCTCATCAGAGGAACTATTACATAACCACCTCCAAAAGTAAAGGCGCTTAAAGTAAATGTTGCCAGGAATAATTTCAGATAAAACTTAAGGTCTTTTTTCATTTTAGGTCCTCTCTTGAATGATATTAAATTTTGTGAACCGTCCCCTATGGGTTAAAAAATATATGTAAACTGGGAACGGAAAGAACCATCCCCAAAATTAAAAGGTTACATCAGCGGGGCGAATATTTTTAAAATGGCTCTTACGTACTTTTTTACTCTTGGAGTATTTCTTAAGTCTTCCATTTCTATTCGCCTGCTCACTTTTAAGGCCTCCATGGTGCTCTCTTTCACCTGATGGACGGTGTCGGTGTTATACATCCATACCCCGCACTCAAAGTGGAGGTAAAGGCTTCTGAAATCCAAATTTATGGTGCCCACAACCGCATATTCGTCATCAACCACAAAGGTCTTGCCGTGGTTGAATCCCGGGGTGTACTGGTATATGGATACCCCTGCCTCAATCAAGTCTTCATAATTGGACTGGGTGACGGCAAAGGCATACCACTTGTCCGGTATGTGGGGAGTAAGGATCCTTACATCCACTCCTCTTTTTGCTGCCATGGTCAGGGCAACCATCATTTTATTATCTATGATAAGGTAGGGCGTTTCTATGTATATGTATCTTTCCGCCTGGTTGATTAAATTAAGGTATACAGATTCGCTGACATGCTCATTGTCCAGGGGGCTGTCATCAAAGGGCTGGACGTATCCGTGGCATTCCTCGCTCTGGTCATAGTCAATAGGTCTGAATTTACTGTAGTCTTCATCGTTTTTCTTGAGATGGTTCCACATGGATAAAAACATCACCGTCAGGGACCAAACGGCATCTCCCCTGATTTCAACCATGGAGTCCCTCCAATGGCCAAATTTTTCAACGGCATTGATGTATTCGTCAGCTAAGTTAACCCCTCCCGTATATCCAACCTTTCCGTCTATTACGACTATTTTCCTGTGGTTTCGATTGTTGAGACGGAAGTTCAAAATGGGGATATAGGGATTGAAAACAGCACATTTTATACCATAACTTTCAAGTTTCTTATTGTACTTGTGAGGAAGTCTGGTGACACAACCGAAGTCATCATATACAACCCTTACATCCAGGCCTTCTTTTGCCTTTTCTTTCAGGATATCCAAAATAGTATTCCACATGACTCCTTCCTGGATTATAAAGAATTCTAAAAAAATAAATTTTTCGGCTTTTTTTAATTCTTCCGTCAAGCTTTTAAAAAACTCCTCCCCCGATGGCAGGAATTTTGACGGTGAATTATCGTAGACGGGGCAGGATGAATATTCCTCTATGTATTTGGCCTGGTTGAAGGCAATGGTGTTTTCACTTCTCAGGTTATTTAAGGTTACCGGGTGCTGGTAAAGGCCCTCCTTTAATTTATCCGTAATAACGTGTAGTTCTTCTTTGGTTCGGTTTGATAATTTTGCACCGCCGAACATGAGGTAAAATAAGCCACCAAACACGGGAAAGAGCATGATGGGTATTACCCATGCTATTTTATATGTGGGGTCGCTTTTGCGGTTTAATATGTAAAGTACAACCAATACACTGATAACCATAAAAATTATGTCAAAAATAAAGAAGTAGCTGCTGAAGCGCCATACCATCAGTGCCAGTGTGACTATCTCGGCTAAAAGTGCAAGGGATACTAAAGTTGCTCTGCTTACTAAAAAGCTGATGAACTTTTCCATTAAACCACCTTATTTCCTCAATTAATAAGTAAATTGTATCAAATATTGAAGTATTTGTAAATGAGGGATTAACGGAATTCCTACCAAGAGGAAAAAGGCTGCTTTCGCAGCCTCAGACTATTGACAAAGCATAAAATACATTGTCATTGTTATGAATACTACCCTAACGAAGGGTACATTAAACTAAGGGTTGTTTTAAACACCCTGACAATGTTGTAAATTATCAGTATAACTTAGGCAGTAGCCAATGAAACGGGAACTGACACTCCTAATTCTTGTAGCTTTTTAAGGTAGTAATTAGCTTTCTTATCAGTATTAAATTTAGTATAGTAATTACTGCCTAAATCTTTAAAAGGAACATTGTCCTTTAACATGTGGTAAATAGCGATCAGCATGGAATGCGCAACTGCAACGGTAGCTCTGTTAGCTCCGCGTTTGGTTACCAAACGCTGGTATTGAGCGTAGAAAAAACTTTCTTTTTTGGCTTTGGCAGCTTTAGCACACTGAATCAGGATACTTTTTAAGTGTTTACTGCCTTTGTTGGTTTTACCGCTTTTGCGTTTGCCGGCACTTTCATTGTTGCCGGGACACAAGCCGGACCATGATGCAAGATGAGCTGCAGTAGGGAATCTGCTCATATCGACACCTATTTCAGCTATGATAACTTCAGCGCTGCGCTTTCCGATACCGGGCATTTCTTCAATTTTATTGATGGCATCTTCATAATGCTTCATCTCGTTATTGATGATGTCATCAAGATCATTGATGCGTCTGGTCATATCATCAATATGGTCTAAAATCGCTTTAACCAGCTTCTTTTGGATAGGTGTTAATACTCCGTCCATTGCTTTAAGAAGAACAGGTATCTTACCTTGCATGGAGTGATGAACCAAATCTCCGATATTATCAGGAGTTACCTCATCCTCTATGGCTTGATTAAGCAATTTACGGCTGCTAATACCGGTTAAGTCGGAAACATACGAACTTAATTTAATGTTAGCGCCTTCCAGAATTTTTTCCAAACGGTTAATCTCTCTGGAACGTTCTTCAATAAGGCTTTTACGGTAACGCACAACATCACGGATTTCTCTTTGTTCCTTGGATGGAATGTAGCTTGCTTTTAACAAACCATGTTGCAGCAAATCAGCAATCCATTCGGCATCTTTAGCATCGGTCTTTCGACCCGGAACATTCCTCATGTGATGTGCGTTTACTACCATAACATCTAAACCAAAAAGTTCTAAAATGTTGTAGATGGGTTTCCAGTAAGCACCTGTGCTTTCCATGGCAACCATCTCACAATCATTATCAAGGAGCCAATTGGCAAGTTCTTTGATATTACAAGTTAATGTATCAAACTTACGAAGCTCGGCTTTTTTCCCGTTTCTAAAGCAAGCTACGATAAGTTTTTTATGAACATCTATACCACAACAACGCTCATAAACTGTTTGCATGATTTTCTCCTTTATGCTTATTAGATTTTATGGCGCTACTCCTATTAATTAGCTACATTGCTATGCGTCCTTCAAAGACAAATCGTGGTTCTGCAATAGGAGTACTCTCAAATTCTGAATCGACCTCTATGTGACAATGACAATCGAACTCATGCCATAAAACTATTGTAGGCGAAAACCTATGAAATTGCAATTAGTATTCGTTTATCGTGGTGTGGATAACACGTGAGAATTCTGAA
>Ga0255342_1005011_pt1 | contig 13089 bp, 10 predicted proteins | sample wastewater_treat_3_FD_192416 | JGI IMG/M metagenome (GOLD analysis project Ga0255342, IMG submission 192416) | Wastewater microbial communities from Lulu Island WWTP, Vancouver, Canada - plant14 | ecosystem: Engineered > WWTP > Wastewater > Unclassified | place: Canada: Vancouver, British...
AAGGACCAGGCCGGAGTCGCCGTCATCGCCATCAAGCTCCACGCCCGGCCAGATGCTCGCGTTCATGTGCAGGTTCAGGAAGCCCCCGCCGCCCGTGGCAACACTCCCCGCAATGAGAGTCTGGTTGTTGGATTCGTCCCATGTGCGAAGCACTCCACCTCCAGACCCATTGGGGCCGAGCTGCGAGTAGCGCTGCGCGCCGACATAGGTCGTGAAGGCTGCTCCGGGAAGGTCGAAGCCGAACCGGGGCTGGGTCTGGTTGCCAGCGATGAACTCGATGGAGTCCGCGGGAAGGCTGTCCGAAGCAAGATCGCGATACTGAATCCCGTAACTCGGGAAGCTCTGTGAGTGCCCGAGCCAGACCCGCTTCTCGTTGCCGGCGGTGTTATCGTGCCCGGCGGTGATGAGGGGTGTGTTGCCAGAGCCAAACACAATGCGGCCGGTCGGAATCTGCAGGTGACCGAAGGCGTTGGTTGTCGCCACGGCGGTGAAACTGTCAGGCTGGACCAGGCTCTGTGCGACGTTCGACTTGACGGCGTACGGGACGGAGACGAGCCGCACCCGCGGTGTAAGCTCGGCGGCGCCGTTCACAGAGATGGACAGCCAGATTTCGGCGGAATCGAGCGCCGAGTCCGGCACGCCTCCCGCCGTGTTCGCGCCGATGCTTATGGAGAAAACACCTCCGCTCAGCGGCACGTTGTTGTGGCTCTCGGTGAACAGAAGAACGCCAAGAACCGGCGCCGTGCCCAGACGCACGGTCAGGTTGACAGGACCTGCAAGCGGTACGCCCGCGTTGTCGGTCACCTTGCCCTGATAGCTGATGAGCCTCGGGACGTCGGCTTGAAGAGAGCAAGCCGCGGCGGAGAAGACCGCCGCGAGCAGAAGAGCGCTAAAGATACGGTGAGACATTTCTACCCTCCCGATATGAAAGCGGCAAGCCGGACCGGCCGCCACTGCAATTGCGTATTATTAGCAACTTATCACCGATTTTCGCCGGTGTCAAGTTGCAGGGTCAGGAGGAAGCCGCAGACAATGCCCCGGCGCCGCGCGGATGAGTGCCTGTTGGGGCCAGAGGGAGGAACGGGATACGAGGCCGGGCGGGAGCACGACGCCACCGCCCGGCGGAGAAGCTAGCGGCCCGCTGATTCCAGCGCCAGTGTCCGCGTCAGAAGATCGCAGACTTCCGGCGGGCCGTAGTACTGAATGGGGCCCGGGAAGAGGTAGTGATCGTTGATGGCCCACTCGTCGCGTCCGGCGGCGAACGCCGCGAACGGCGCCCCGTCGAGGTCCACCAGCGACTTCTTGATGACCGCCTTGTCAACGCCTTTGCGGTTCTCGACGTTGAGCATCCAGGTCACGGGCACGCCGCCCATCACCCAGTCCTCGACCCCAGCGGCCAGATTGCGCGCGGAGACCGTGTATCCCGTCAGGCCGTGGCTCAGCAGCTGAAACGCCGTGTACCCGAGGGTGTAGCAGTAGGTGGCGTCGAAGTTCGACGGCTGGACACAGCGCCCTTCGTATCCGAAGAAGTGCCCCAGCGGGCTGAAATTCAGCTTCGACTCCGGCTTGCGCTTCTTCAGCTCCGTCTCACGCCTGGCCACCTCCGCCTTCACTCTGTGGATGAGAATCTGCTCGGTGGCGAGCTGGGACACGGGGATGTTGCCGTGGCTGTCGCGCGTGAGCAGAACAAGCTGGGCATCCAGCGGAAGCGAGTCGTAAACAAACCGCGGCTCGCCAATCAGGCACCCGGACGCTTTGGCCACGCGCTCGGGGCCCTCGGGGCACGCCTCGATCTCCTTTCCGCGCTCGCCGAGAATCCCGTTGAGAGCGGCGATCAGGTCCTTGAAATCGGCAAGGAACTCGAGAAGCCCCTCCGGGATAAGCAGCACGCCGTAGCTCTTGCCTGCCGCGGCCCGCGCGCAGACAACATCAGCGATCTGCCCGACGACGTCGGTGAGCGTCCACTTCCTGCTCGCCGCTTCTTCGGAGATCAGCGCCATATTCGGCTGGGTCTCCAGCGCGACCTCGAGGGTCACGTGGCTGGCCGAGCGTCCCATCAGGCGGATGAAATGCCAGTATTTCTTGGCCGAAAGAGCGTCGCGGCAGATGCTGCCGATCAGTTCCGAGAACACCTTCGAAGCGCTGTCGAACCCGAAAGACGCCTCGATGAACTCGTTCTTCATATCGCCGTCAATCGTCTTCGGGACGCCGATCACGCGGATGTCCAGTCCGTGCGCGAGAAAGTCCTCGGCAAGAAACGCCGCGTTCGTGTTCGAGTCGTCTCCGCCGATGACGACCAGAGCCTGGACTTCGAGCTCCGTCAGGTTCTTGCGGCAGGCTTCCAGGTCTTCGGGCTTCTCGATCTTGTCCCGGCCGCTGCCGATGAGGTCGAACCCGCCCGTGTTGCGATGGGCATCAATGAGATCGGGCGTCAGCTCTATGTGCTTGTTCTTGATAATGCCCTTCGGGCCGCCGGTGAAACCGTGCAGCTTGCTGGCGGGATTCGCCTTCTTGAGGGCATCGAACAGCCCCGCAATGACGTTGTGCCCGCCCGGCGCTTGTCCTCCGGACAGCACCACCGCCACGTTCATCGGCCCCGCGGCCGCAGCGGCCGGGCCAGGGGCCACGCGCACGAGCTTGTTGCCCAGCGTCTTCGGGAACTCCTCGCTCACCATGGGTGCGAACTCAGGCGTCGCGGCGTCTTCGGTGACCAGCGTAACGCCGCCCTGCGTCAGCGCGCCGGGGAGGTGGGGAGTGAACCCTGCGCGGGCTCTGTCCAGCGGTGAAGTCTTCTTGCTCATGTAAGTGATATTTGCCCTCTTACCTAGAAGTCCGGCTCCAGCAGGCCGTATCCCCCGCGCTTGCGGCGGTAGACAACGCTCACCTGGGACGACTCGGAATTGACGAACACAAAGAAATCGTGGTGCAGAAGCTCCATCTGCCGGGCGGCTTCCTCGGGCGCCATCGGCTTTACGGCAAAGCGCTTGGTGCGCTCGATGACGGGCTCGTATTCCTCTCCGTCGGCCAGGCCCTCTTCCGGCGTCTGCGCCTCGGTGACAGTCTTCTCCCGAAGCGCTTCCTTCTCTTTCGGCCCGCGCTCGTGGCTGCGCCCGTAGAGCTTGCCCTTGAACTTCTTGACGCGCTGTTCCAGCTTTTCGACGACCATGTCGATGCTGGTGTACATGCTTTCGGAGCGCTCTTCTCCGCGCAGAAGGATGCCGTCTCCCTCGAGCAGCACCTCGATCACGTGGGTGTTCTTCTGCACGGTCTGGACCACGCGGGCCTCTTTGATCTCTGAGAAGTACTTCGTCAGCTTCTGAAGCTTCTTCTCGGCATACTCGCGCATGGCCGGGGTCACATCAACGTCTTTGCCCTTGATTGATACCTGCATAGTGCTCAAAATCTCTCGCCTTTTTTTCGCTTGCGCGCGATGGCTCAACGCGCCAGTGTAGCTAATTGCCGAAACGGGTGTCAAACCAGAACGGCCTCTGCCGGGCCAGCGCTCAGAGCCCGCTCCGGCGCCCCCGGAAGGCCCCGTTCTGGCAAATCCCTTGAATAAACTACGCGGAAAATGGTGAGACAGACGGCCGAATAGGGTACTATGTACGCAGGCCCGGGTGGGACGGCCCGGCATCGAGCCGAAGAGGGTCTGCAGCGCCAGTCGCATCCCCGGCGGTGCGAATCGGCACAGGCGCCGCGAAAGACAGCCCACAGATTGTTGCTGAGACTACTCGGAGCGTCCGCCGCCGGCCGGAGCCGGAGCCGGACATCAGGGAGAAACACGCACATGGTGGACAAAGAAGAGCGTGGCTTTGCGGCCATGGACAGAGACAAGCAGCGCGAGATAGCCCGCAAGGGCGGCAAAGCGGTCAGCAAGAACCGCGAGCACATGGCCGCAATCGGGCGCAAGGGCGGCATAACCGTCAGCCGGACGCGCGAGCATATGGCGGAGATCGGCCGCAAAGGCGGCGCGAAATCCGGAGGAGGGCGGAAGAAGAACTCGAGCCAGTCGGGCTGAGGTCCACTGCGGGGCCGCCGGAAATACCGGCAATGGGGCGCCGGGCAAGTGACCGGGCTGGCCAGATCGCACCGGCCCGGGGAAATCTGGTTGCGCGTGTCCACGGGTGGCCATGCGCCGGGGCACGGGCTAGCCGGGCCGATCGCCCGCTGATTGCACCGGCCGCCCGACAGGAGTATACTCGGGGCGGTAATCACTCATGCTTCGCTTCAAGCACCTGGCAGCAGTTCTTGTCCTGGCGGCCGTCCTACACGGAGCCGCCCTCGCGGGAACGATTCGCGCCGTCACTGTTCAGGGCAGCATAGATCCCGCGACCGCGGGCTACATCCTGAGGGGCATCAAAGCCGCTCAGGACAGTGATGACGCACTGCTGCTCGTCGAGCTGGATACCCCGGGCGGCCTGGTCACGTCCACGCAGGACATCGTGAAGGGGATGCTGGCGTCCCGCGTGCCCATCGCTGTTTACGTCACCCCCGAGGGCGCCATGGCATCGTCGGCCGGAACGTACATAGCTGTCGCCGCGCAGATCGCCGCGATGGCCCCGGCAACGCACATCGGGTCGGCCACTCCCATTTCGTCCGAAGGCAAAGACCTGGACCGCAAGGTAACGAACGCCCTCACAAGCTACATGGAGACGCTTGCCGAGCGGCGGGGCCGGAATGCTACATGGGCTGTCAAGGCGGTGCGTGAGGGCATCAGCGCCACGGAGAAAGAGGCGCTGAAGCTGAATGTCATTGATGTGGTGGCAAAAGACCGCGCCGCGCTACTCCGCGAGATAGACGGCCGCAAGGTCGAGGTTGCGGGCGGCCGCAATGTCGTTCTGAAAACCAAGGGATCTCCGGTGCAGAAGCTGCCGATGCGCCCGCAGGAAGTGCTGATGCACTTCCTGGCAAACCCTAACGTCCTCGGAATCCTGGTGCTCATCGCAATGTACGGGATCATCGGGGAGGTCTCTAACCCGGGCTCCATTCTTCCGGGCGTTGTGGGGGTGATGGCGTTGCTGCTGGTGTTTTACACATCGAACATCCTGCCGATGAGCACGACAGCACTCCTGCTGATCCTGTTCTCGGTTGCTCTGTTCATCATAGACACGCAGGTAGCCTCGCACGGGATTCTGACGGCGGGAGGCATCATTTCTCTTGCGCTCGGGCTGTTCCTGCTCGTTGACGTAAAGGATCCCCTGTTCAGAATGTCAATCTCTCTTGTTGTGGGGGCGGCGATCGCGACGGGCGGGTTCTTCGCGTTTGCGATCGGCGCCGGACTGAGGGCGCAGAAGCGCAAGATCGTGACCGGTCACGAAGGGCTTGTGGGATTGTCCACGGAAGCAAGGACAGACATCGCGCCCGTGGGGCGGGTGTTTCTGGAAGGGGCCTGGTGGACAGCGCAGACGACATCCGGGCCGATTGCCGCAGGCGAGTGCGTGCGCGTGGCAGAGGTGCGCGGTCTGAGGCTATTCGTGACACCGGAACAGGAGTCCCCGCCGCGCGCACAGGACTCCACGAGCATCAACGAGTGAAGGGAAAAAGGAAATGGCTGAACTGATCAAGATGATTGGCGGAATGGGCGTCGTAATCGTCCTGTTTCTGCTGTTCATCGTAGTGCCGTCCGCCGTCAAGATCGTGCGGGAGTACGAACGCGGCGTCATCTTCCGGCTCGGGCGTCTGGTCGGGGCGCGGGGACCGGGGCTGTTCTTCATCATCCCGATTGTGGAGCAGATGATCAAGGTGGACCTGCGCGTGGTTACGATGGACGTGGCGAAGCAGGAGACGATGACGCGGGACAACGTCCCGGTGACAGTGGACGCCGTGATCTACTTCCAGGTCGTGAACCCGGACTTCGCGGTGACCAAAGTCGAGAACTTCGTCAAGGCGACCTCGCTGATCTCGCAGACCACGCTGAGAAGCATTGTGGGGCAGGTGGAACTCGACTCACTGCTGGCGGAGAGGGACGTCGTGAACCAGAAGCTGCAGACAGTCATTGACGAGCAGACCGAGCCGTGGGGCGTGAAGGTGAACACGGTAGAGGTGCGCGACGTGGTGCTGCCGGAGGGCATGCGCCGCGCGATGGCGAGGCAGGCCGAGACCGAGCGCGAACGCCGCGCCAAGATCATCAACGCCGAGGGCGAGTTCCAGGCCGCCGAGAAGCTGGCGGACGCGGCGCGGATTATCAGCGCGAGCCCGCAGGCGCTCCAGCTCCGCTTCCTACAGACGCTTGTCGAGGTCGCTTCGGAGAACAACTCGACAACGATCTTCCCGGTGCCGATTGACCTGTTCGAGCCGTTCCTCCGGAAGCTGAGCGCACCGGCCCCGGAACAGCCGGCGCCTCCTCGGGCTGAGGGTTAAGCCCCGGCCGCACACCGCTGTTTCAAGCCGGGGTGTCCGCGCTGGCGCGGACACCCCGGCGAACCCTGCACGGAATTCCGGCGTCTATACAAGAGTGAACGGACAGGGGCTTGCGGGCGGCAGAACCGCGCTCCGAAGCCGTTTGACGCGTGTTTTTGCAGGAGATATACTCGGTTGCGCAAGACACGGAAACGTCTTTGCGGCAATCCGCGATTTCCCGGCGCGCGCCGGACACCCCGGGCGCGAGCCAACGGTTACTGAGAGTCACTACCTTAGCAATATGCCCGAGCAGCAGGACATGAATTCAAGCGGTGCTTCCAGCCAGGAGGAGCAGGTGCGTCTTCTGAGCGAAGAGCTCGAGAAGAAGCAGAAGTACATCAAGATCCTCGAGGAAGCAAACAAGGAACTGGAGCGGAAGGTCCGCAGTGTCTCCGAAGACGCCGAACCACCCGCCCCCATAACCGAACTCGAAGAGACGCTCAAACGCCTGAACAGCCGGATCGCCATGATCCTGCAGGCCGAGAAGTGCGTGTTCATGCTGTTCGACAAGGAATCCGGCGAGCTTGTCGCGACAAAGCCCGCGCTGGGGCTCACGGACGAAGAGGTGCGGCGCTTCCGCGTGCGCGCAACGCAGGGCATCTCCGGGCAGGTCTTCCGCGAGAACACCCCTGAGATTCTGTTCGACGCCATCAACGACCCGCGCACGATGAAAGAGAACGTCGCGCTGCTGAACGTGCGCAACGGCGTGTGTGTGCCGCTGGTCGTCGAAAAGCGCGACTCGGACAACCGCGTCATTGACTCGACGACGATCGGTGTCCTGCATGTCTTCAACAAACGCTATGGCAACGTCTTCATCGAAGAGGATGTCCGGCTTCTCGAGAGGATGGCCAAGAACGCGGCGGCTGTCGTCGCCAGCGCGCAGATGTATCGAGAAGTGGTCGAGGAGAAGGAAGAGCTCGAGCACATCATCGAGAGCGTGTACGCCGGCCTGATAATGGTGGCGGCGCACAACAACCGGATTATGCAGATCAACGCATCCGCGCGCACTATGCTGGGGCTCGATGACAAGGACATCGCCCGGGCGCCCTACACCGAACTTATCGAGAACCAGGGCGTCAAGGACATGCTCGCGCAGTCGCTGATGGACAAGGCTGAAGTTGCGACCGAGCTTGACATCGCGCTGGATCCGGACGAGGAGCCGCGGGTCTTTCAGGCACAGAGTTCTCCGGTGCGTGCCGAGGACGGCTCCACGCTCGGCGCGGTGGCGATCTTCAACGACATCACCGAGATCCGCAGCGTCGAGCGCATGAAGACCGCTTTCGTTTCCACTGTGTCGCACGAGCTTCGCACCCCGCTCACGTCCATCAAGGGCTTCGTTTCGACTTTGCTTGCGGACGTGGATGGGTATTACGACCAGGCCACAGTACGCGAGTTCCACGAGATCATTGACCAGGAGTGCGACCGACTCGTGCGCCTGATCTCTGACCTGCTGAACGTCTCGCGCATCGAGGCGGGTCGCGCGCTCGACCTGAACCCCAAGCCGCTGCAACTGAGCGGACTTATCGAAAAGGTCGTGAACGCTCAGCGCTCGTACGCGACCAAGCACCAGATCGTCGTCGAGAACACCGAAGACCTTCCACTGATTGTCGCGGACGAGGACAAAGTGGACCAGATTCTGACGAACCTGACCAACAACGCCATCAAGTACTCTCCCGAGGGCGGAACGGTGACGGTCCGAGGGGCCGCGGAAAACGGCGCGGTCAAGATTTCGGTCTCCGACGAGGGCGTTGGCATTCCAAAGGAGCACCTTGGCAAGGTGTTCGACCGCTTCCACAGGGTTGATAACAGGGACACGCGAGAGGTAGGCGGGACCGGAATCGGGCTGTTCCTGGTAAAGCATCTCGTTGAGGCGCACGGGGGCGAGATATGGGTGGAGAGTGAACTCGGCAAAGGCTCCTGCTTCACTTTCACGCTGCCGAAAACCCCGCCGCAGTTCGAGGAGGACGCCGAAGAGGCTGTCAACAGCGACGACTGACCTTCCGGCTCGATCCGGGCAGATTACGGTGCGCAGGAGGCCCGAGGGGCCACCTGCGCATCAGCGCATTTGGGGGCAGTGAAGCCTGCGGACATCGCGGGTTTTCTGGCGTATATGTATAGTGAGAGGGAGATGCACTTGGAGACAACTACTGTCCGGGTTCACAGGCTGCCGCACGGGGAGGGGCTGGCGCTGCCGTCCTATTCGACGGAGGGCGCGAGCGGGCTCGACCTGGCGGCGGCTGTTGAGGAAGACCTGGTGCTGCAGCCGGGCGGCCGGGCGCTGGTGCCGACGGGATTCCGCTTCGAGATTCCGGAGGGCCTCGAGGGGCAGGTTCGGCCGCGCAGCGGCCTGGCGGCGCGCTCGGGAATATCCATGGTCAACACCCCGGGCACAATAGACGCGGACTATCGCGGCGAACTGAAAGTGATCATGATCAATCTGGGGAGTGAGCCGTTCGTGGTGAGGCGGGGCGAGCGCATTGCGCAGCTCGTGATCGCTCCTGTGGCGCGGGCCATACTAGAGGAAGCGGACGACCTTCAGGCCTCCTCGCGAGGGGACGGCGGATTCGGTCATACGGGAGTATAGAGAAGGCATAACAGATGGCTGAGACTGCGGATATTGTTTGCGCTTCGTGCGGCGCCCAACTGCAGGACAGGACGGCCTTCTGTCCGGCCTGCGGGGCAGCCGCGCCGGGGATGGGGAGCACCGGCGCGGGCGACGGGGAGATAGCCGCGCTGCTGGCGGCGGCTTCGAGGGCCCTGAAGCGCCGGGACTGGGCGACAGCAAGGGAGAAGTGCACCGAGGCGATAGCGCGCGAGCACGACAACCGCAGCGCGCTGGCTCTGATGGGCGACATCTGCATGGAGCAGCACAGGTACGAAGACGCCGCATCGTGGTATCAACTCGCTCTCGACCAGGACAGCGAGAACGTCAGCGTGGAGCACAAACTGACCCGCGCCCGGGCGCTGGCTCGTGTGCACCCGGCCACGGCGGCCGACGGCGCGAAGGAGCCCGGAATCTGGCGCGCCAGGCTTGTAGCGGCGCAGGCGCGCGCCGAGGAGTTTGTGCGCGCGAGCAGCTTTCAGAAATACCTGGCGCTGCTGACCATCATACTCGGGGCCATTATGTTCATCGCAATCCTGACCGCCGCGTATGTGCGAAGGTCCGACGGCGGCGCCCCGGAAGTGCTGCCCACCTACACCCCGCAGCAATCCGGCGCATCCGGCAGCCCCCCACAGCCGAGCGGCCCTCCTGCGCAGATCTCTCCTAAAGGAACCCGCACCGAGCCGAAGAAAGCCGCGGGGCCGAGCACCACAGCGCTGCCGGGCGCCATTCCCCAGGAATCCGCCCTGCTCTCGAACCTGCGCACCAACCCGATCGTATCCGAGTCCGGCGCCGAGATCCAGGCGCTCTGGGCAGACCAGCGGGACAAGAGCATCACGCTGGTCATCGGCGCAAGGCCATCATCAACGCGAAAGACCGTGCTGCTGCAGGCGAAGGAATCGGCAAGCGCGGCGTTCGCCCTGGAGCCCATGGCGGAGCGGGCGGTCGTGCGGGTGAACCGGCAGCTTGCGGACTACACGGGCGGGACAAGCCTCAATGTCGCGTTCATGGGCGACATCACGCGGGAGAAGGCCATCCAGGCGCTGCCTCCCACCGCGCCCGACAACCAGATAGAAGCGCTGTTTACACGGGTCTACTGGGACCCCTCCCTGCGAGTCGCGCCCCAGGGTGCATTCCCGCCCCTGGCCGGCAATCCGTAGAACCGCCCGTCACGAACCCCGGACGCCGGGGTCAGGTAACCTCGATCTTGACCTTTGTGGTCACGGGCTTCTTGATGCCGTCCGGATCGCGCACGGTGAGCGTGACGGTGAACGTGCCTGCAGTCTTGTACATCATCTCCGCGAGTTGCCCCACCGCGTCTTCCTGTATTCCATCTGCCGCGTTGAAATCCCAGGAGTAAACCAGAGAGGTGATGCCCGCCTCGGCTTCGGCCTTCATCACGAGAGTGTCTCCACTTCCGACCGTCTGCTCGTCCATCGGATCCACGTAGATGGGGCTTTCGTCGGTGATAACGCGGATGCGGCCTATCCAGAACGTGTCGGGGAAGTCCAGCGAGACTCCAAGACGGCTGAGGGCGAACCCTCCCGTCTGTTCGTTCAGCCCGAGAGCGGCAAGCGGCACGGCCACGGTGAACCAGCCCTCTTCATCGCCGGCTTTGTTGACGATAGCCTGCATGTGCCCCAGCGACTTGCCGTCGGCCGATGTCAGGACAACCCGAAGGTTGCGGGCCTTCGGCACCATAATCGGGTCGTCATCGTAGTAGTTGCCGTAGAAGTCGTAGGGCAGCGGGCGGTACTCGCCGTTGCCTGTGGGCGCTTTGTTGTAGCTGTCGAGCGCAAGACGAGTGAGCGACTTGAAGTTTATAACGAACTCGAGATAGTCGTATCTGCCGATAGCGGCGGGGCCGGCGATCTCGATGGGATTCTGGAACGAGAGGAAGCCTCCGGCGTACAGACCGCCTGAGGTCACTTCGATGCTGTTCGTCGTCGTGACGCCCTTCTCGGTGTTTTGTGAAGCCTTTCCGCTGCCCCAGGCATACAGCTTTATGCCCGCGCTGGCGACCTGCTCACCCCCGTAAACGATAATCTCGCGCGCCGATGCCGGCGCGCAAAGCAGAAGGGCCGCCCCTGTGACTGTAGCCGCCACCCGGACGGCCGCTGTTTTCAACATTGTGTCGCTCTCAATCCTGCCTGTTGCCTGGACACGGCTGCCCCCGCGGGGGCTTCTGGCCGCCCAGGCTCACTAAATAAGACTCCGCGCACAGCCGGAGGTGTTCCTCACTTCACACGTTTGCGCACGCGCTCGATGCCGCGCGCCAGACCGGTCGTTTCGTCAACATCAACGACGATGCCATTCAGCACCGCAGGCCCGGAGGCCACCTCGAACCGCTTCGGCAAACCGGTCAAGAAGCGCTCGATGATGTCGGCGGGCCGCATCCCGATGATGGACTCCGAAGGGCCGGTCATCCCGACATCCGTGATATAGGCGGTCCCCTTCGGCAGCACGCACTCGTCCGCGGTGGGCACATGCGTGTGGGTGCCGAACACGCAGGATACCCTGCCATCCACAAACAATGCAAACGCGAGCTTCTCCGAGGTCGCCTCCGCGTGGATATCCACGATGATAACATCGGCGGACGATTCGAGGCTCTTGATCGCCTCATCGCCGGCGCGGAACGGGTCGTCAATCGGCTGCATGAACGTCCGGCCCTGCAGGTTCACCACGCCGACGCGCACTCCGGAGGGCAGTTCGTATACATACGAGCCCCTCCCCGGCGCGCCCGGCGGGAAGTTCGCCGGCCGCACCAGCCGCGTCTCCTCCTCGATGTACGCGTAGGAGTCGCGCTGGTTCCAGACATGGTTTCCCATCGTGAGCACATGCACCCCCGCGGCGAACAGGGGCGCGGCGGTCTCGCGCGTAATGCCCGCGCCGCCCGCCGCGTTCTCGCCATTCGCGATAACGAAATCGGGCTTGTGCTCGGCGATGAGAGCCGGCAGCGCCTCGTTCAACGCTCTGCGGCCCGGACGGCCGACGATGTCGCCTGCGACAAGAACGATCATTCATGGACTCCTGCGGCGCCCGCCGCTCTGCCGGCGGACAATGACGGCAATCGGGGCTTATTTTGCGTAGTCAACGGCTCTCGTTTCTCTTATCACTGTGACTTTGATCTGGCCGGGATACTCCATCTCCTCGGCAATGCGCCTTGCGGTTTCCCTCGCAAGCGTGACAGCTGTATTGTCGTCAACTTCTTCGGGTTTGACCATCACACGAATCTCGCGCCCGGCCTGAATCGCGTAAGTCTTTTCGACTCCCGAGAAGGAGTCGCCAATCGTCTCGAGCTTCTGCAGGCGCTTGATGTAGTTCTCGAGCGTCTCCCTGCGGGCTCCCGGCCGCGCCGCCGAAACGGCGTCGGCCGCCTGCACGAGCGCCGCTTCGATTGTCTCGGCGGGGACGTCCTCGTGGTGAGCGGCGACAGCGTGCTGGACGGCCAGCGACTCGCCCGCCTTCCGGCACAGGTCCTGCCCGATCAGGGCGTGCGGCCCGTCATACTCAGTATCCACCCCCTTGCCGATGTCGTGCAGCAGGCCCGCCTTCTTCGCGACGGCGACATCCGAGCCCAGTTCCGCCGCCATGAAGCCGGCAAGATGCGCCACTTCTCTGGAATGATTGAGGCAGTTCTGACCGTAGCTCGTCCGGAAGCGCAGCCGCCCCAGGTAGCGCATCATCTCGCTGCTCAGCCCCACGACGCCCACGTCCAGAACGGCCGCTTCGGCTGCCTGCAAAGCCTCCATCTCAACCCGCGAGCGGGCTTTCTCCACGGCTTCCTCGATGCGGCCCGGGTGGATGCGTCCGTCGGCGACAAGCTCGGTGAGCGCAAGCCGGGCAATCTCGCGCCGCACGGCATCGAACCCCGACAGCACCACCGCTTCGGGCGTATCGTCAACGATGAGGTCCACCCCGGTGATGTTCTCGAACGACCTGATATTGCGCCCCTCGCGGCCGATGATGCGGCCCTTCATCTCGTCGGAGGGAAGCGGCACGACGCACACCGTGCTCTCCGCCGCCTGGTCCACCGCGCAGCGGCTGATGGCAAGGGAGACGATGTTGCGCGCCCGCCGATCCGCCTC
>Ga0255342_1005015_pt1 | contig 13080 bp, 15 predicted proteins | sample wastewater_treat_3_FD_192416 | JGI IMG/M metagenome (GOLD analysis project Ga0255342, IMG submission 192416) | Wastewater microbial communities from Lulu Island WWTP, Vancouver, Canada - plant14 | ecosystem: Engineered > WWTP > Wastewater > Unclassified | place: Canada: Vancouver, British...
GACTTGCAGGTGCCGGCAGTATTAAGAAGTATAGAGGAATTGGGGAGAAAACTTCAAGGAAAAGAAATAGTCGCAATAGGAACATACGGATACAAAGACGGAATAAAATATCCGCCTATAAGCTGGGAGTTAAGTCCGTTCAGGATGCCTTTGTGGTGCGACAAAAAGCTTAGTGTGGAGAAATTCTGGCAGGAATACAAATATCTTGCGGTCAAAGACGAAAATAAAAACAGTCAGGTGTCCTTATTTAAAGAGACTAAACCTGACTTTAATATTAAAGAGGAAGTCAAAGATATTTTCACCGTGGATGATAAAAAATATGTATTTGGCCACTGCATAGCCAAAGACTGCAGAATGGGTGCCGGTATAGCTTCACAGTTTGATAGGCTGGATTTCAACATGAAGTTGTTTTTAAAAAATAAGGCTGCTGTAGGGAAAACAATAAAATATAATAGCTCTTCCATCGGAAAGGTGTATAATATGGTTACAAAGGATCTGTCATGGAAAGCGTCAAGGGTTCCGGGGAAGTCTTATTACAAGGACAGGGAATGCATACCCTATGACCTGTATCTTAAAAATTTGAAATCATGCCTTGAAGATATGAAAAATCAAATGATAAAAAGCGGCGAAAAATATCTTGCTATGCCTAAGATAGCATCGGGACTTGATATGTGTAAATGGGAAGATGTTAAAAAAATAATAGTTGACGTTTTTAAAAACACCGATATAAATATATTAATCTGCGTAAGATAAAAGGCTTCTAATAATTTATAATAAAGGAGATTATATCGTGTGGAAATAAAACGAAAATGCCTGTTTGATTCTGAAATTGCTCCAAAAGGCGTACAAAAGACAGGAGAATATCTTTACAATTAAGCTTATCTGAGTATAGATCCTGAAATAAGAATCAGAAGCAAACAAATTGTGGGCGAAGAAAAAACCACTTATAAGCTTTGTATAAAAATCAAAGGAACCGTAGAACGAATAGAAATTAAAAACAAACAAAAAACCGTTGAACAAATCAACGGTTTTTTGATGCCCTCCTTTATTGAAGTTCCAAGTCGTAAGGCATGTAGACATAGCAAGTGAAGTCCGGTTCGCAGCTTTCTTCGGCATAAATGCAAAGGCCATCAATTGTTGAATTAAAAAACTTTACAAGTACACGATTTGTGGATTCATACCATTCATCAGGAAAGAACCATGTAAGTTTTTCAAATTCTTCATCCGTCAATGAATCTACGTCAATAATTGTTCTTACAAACAGCGTATCTTCGTCATAATCACAATAAAGCCTGTCTGTTAAATCAACCCCTGTTTCCTTTTTGATAGTTTCAATCGCAATCTTTTCAAATTCGCTCTTAGTTAGCGAAACTATAATCCGTTTCCATTTTCTTGAGTCGAAAAACTCCTTCGCACTCTGATATTTTTTCTCCATATTCCCTCCTTATTTTGTATCCTGAGATACTCCTTTAAATTTTTATCTATAATACGTACAAAGTAAAATATTTATTCCTGAATTATTAAAAATACATGCAGAAATTTTATGACGGTACTGAAGAACAGATAAAATATATGGGCAGGTAACGGATCTGATCCCTGTAAACTATAGTAGTTTGCAATATTGTGGTTTTCTACATTATTAAAGATTCGAGAAACTTTGAACTTTACTTTAGAAAATAAAGCATGAAATTTCAATATATCAGACCTGCTCAATGCACAACGGTGGGCATTTTCTTCAGGCTTTTTAGGCCCTAACAGTGTAGAATCCTACATTAACAGAAATAAAATAATAGGAGCTGCCCGATAAAATTAATAAATTCCAGAGCAGCAAAACCTGACGACAACTATAGTTGACAGTCCTTGGACAGCAGGACAGAATAGCAACAAAAGTTAACATGAAACGATATGTTGTATTGTGTTAACTTTTTACATTGTTGGAGAAAAGATTTCTTTTCTCTCTTCTATTACCCTTGCAGCTTCATTTACAAAATCCATAAAACACAAAGAAAAATTCGTATCCAGTTTCTCATCATGTTTTACCGCAGAATCTTCTTTCATTTAAACCTCCTAAATTGCTCCTGCCTTTTTAAAAAATTCTATATTAATACTTTCACATTGTCAACATCTGCTCATAATCAACTCCATATATCTGCAGCAACAGAACTTAACATCGCAGCATCAAGCAGCCAAAAGCTGTTAAGTTTTCATAACGTAGTATTACACATTATTATAATCAACAAACTTTGCCGACTCCGTGTTTTGTATTTTTCAAAACCAACAAAGCAGCTTCTGAATTTCAAGCAGGCAATAATGTAGAACCTTACATCATTCAAGCCTAGTGAAAAAAAGAAGGAGACATAAAAGCCCCATCCATAATCTATCTTATATTTTCCCAAAGATATTTTTCAGTAGTAACCTCTGCACTGCAAACACAGCTTTTCCGCCGGCAGCCGGATTAATTGGCAAAATGCAGAATCCGACATTAACGAAAATCAAAAAAGATCATGAAGCGAACATTTAATTTTTGTTGAAATCAAGCCATTCTTATTTTTTAAGATCAAGCCACAGCGACGTGTTTTAGTTTCACCTGTTACAAATTAGCTGCAGCAAATCATCGTAACAATGTAGAATTTAACATTAAAGGACATAAAATAAATATTATAATATCTACGGTAAAAAATATAATAAAACTCTACAAACATAGGAATTACAATGTCTTTAAACTCGCATTCTTTAACAGGGCTAAACTCTATTGTCGGGAAAACAATGGCAAGAAACTTATACATATTTTCCCTTGAATTTTCCATTAATAACATCTCCCGCATATATTTTTATTTACACAGCCACACATTAATTACCATTATGTCACATATTCCGGTATATAGAAATGCGGGATTTTATAACTCCGCAATTTTTTTAGCCTGTTCATGAGCTGCAAGAATCTCTATTACTTTATCAATGTCACCATCCATGAATGATTCAAGAGAATAGGAAGTATAATCAACCCTGTGGTCCGTAACCCTGCTTTTGGGGAAGTTATAGGTTCTTATTTTCTCACTTCTGTCTCCGGAACCTATCTGACTTTTCCTTTTGCCGGATATTTCGGCATTCTGCTCCTTCAGATACAAGTCATAAATCTTTGCCTTGAGAATCTTCATCGCTTTAGCCTTGTTTTCCGTCTGGGACTTTTCGTCTTGACAGGATATGACTATTCCGGTGGGGAAGTGGGTAATCCTTACAGCAGAGTCGGTTGTATTCACATACTGACCTCCATTGCCTGAAGACCTGAAGGTGTCAACTCGAATATCCTTCTCGTTAATTTTAACTTCAATGTCATCGGCTTCAGGGAGAACAGCGACGGTAGCTGAAGAAGTATGAAGCCTACCCTTGGTTTCGGTTTCAGGGACTCTTTGAACCCTGTGAACTCCAATTTCATACTTTAACTTTGAGTAAGCCCCTTTGCCTTTTATCAAAATAACAGCTTCCTTAAGGCAGTTTGATTTTGACCTGCTGACCGTTAAAAGCTCAGATTTCCATCTCTGCTTTTCGGCATATTTTAAATACATTTTCAAAAGTTCCTCTGCAAAAATCCCTGCTTCATCACCGCCGACACCGGCTCTTATTTCAACAATGACATTCTTTTTATCATTTATATCTTCAGGGAGAAGAAGAATCTTCAGTTCTTTTACCAACATGTCTTTTTTATCGGATAAATCTTTAATATCCTCTTTTACAAGCTCTTTGAATTTCTTAAGGCTTTTATCGTCAATTTCACCCAGCATCTCCTTTTCGTCTTCAATCAAAGAAAGAGTATCAAGATACTCTTCATATTTAAGCACTATGGGCTTGATTTTGGCAATCTCTATAATTGCCTCCTGAATTTCTCTATAATCCTTTGATGGATTTGATACTGTTTTATTCAGTTCTTCACATTTCTTTTTTATAGACTCTAATTTTTCAAACATTTTAACATCTCCTCATAGTTTTATTTTTTTTACACACAAAAAGAAAACAAGCTACAAGCACTCCAACCCGTCTTTTTTAAGATTAAAAATATTATTAATATCCTTGTTGCAGGTATTAAAAACAACATATCTTATAATATATAATTCCGGCATTTTACTTAACCTTCCTTTGTATCTTATTTCCATTCTGGTTTAATTTAAATAAAAATTGTAGATACTAATAATTAAATAGAACAAATTTACATTCCAATTTTGGTGTAATTCAGTTTAATGATAAAAAGAATTTACTTCCGTGCTGGTGTTATTTAGAGGCATGTATAGAAGTCATTAAGCTCTATATTATATAATACGCAAGTAAAATTAAATATATTCTATACAATTTTTGAAATGGAAATATAGGGGGAAATTAAGAGGGAATCAGGAGAAAGACCTGTTTTTATATCACCATAAAATAACATTATTGCTATAATATTTATAAAAATAATATTTTTATAATTTGGAATAAAATAACAATAAAGAGCGTATAATTATAGCAAAGTTTACAGGATGCGTACAGCAGCTGATATAAGGAGAAAATAAAGGAAGGAGAAGGGAATAGATATTCCCAGATATTAAAATTTGATGTATAATCATATTAAAAGGAGAGATGCCAATGGAGTATAATTTCATTAAAAAAGGAATTGAATTTAGGTTTCGCAACCCGGCCATGAACGAATATGATGAACTGACACTTGAATTCAAAATTCCGGGAATACTGGAAAACGAAAGGACTGCTGAAGGATATTACTACAACGCAAAATTCAACAGGAAAGATGGAATAATGTTTTATTCCACAGTAGATGTCATAATTGACGGTAAAGCAATTAACGGGGTTATAATCCCTGAAAACTATGCAGAGGAATTAAAAACTATCTACCAGACCGAACTGAAAACAAGAAAAGAAACTTTTAATAAGGTAGTTGACGAAATTATATCAGGGGAAAGATTGATAAATTGGGAGCTTGTCGGCTATGAATATCACAATTACCAGCCGTGGCTGAGGAACCTGCCAAAATGCCTTGACAGGAAAGAACAGGACCTGATGAAAGCAGCTGTGGAGAAATACATAGGTGAACCCGTATACGGCAATATCTGTGATTATCTTGAAAAGAAGCTCGATCAGGGCATAACTTTTAAAGAAAACCTCAATGAAAAAGCAGTAAACGTAGAGCTTAACAAGGATACAAAAGCAAGGGAAGAACTAAGGGATGAAATAGTGACACACTTTGATTTGAAGCTTGAAGATATTATAACAGACCTTGCGGAAATCAAGGAAAGACAGGCAAAAGAAGAAAAGGAAAGAATCGAAAGGGAAAAGAGAAAAGCATCTATGAAAGTTACGGTTTTAAGCAATAAGACCGTGAAAGGCCCTGACGGTGATGATTTACAGGCTCTTGTGAGCATAACGGACGGGAAAGAAACCTTGGAATTTGTATGCCGTAATATTTTCGATGTCGGATTTTTGATTAATCCCAATTACAAGCTTACACCGGAATCAGAGAAAAAAGGCGGGCTGCCAAACAACGACAACGGGCAGCTTATATGGATGAATTTCACGGAGGACGGCTGGATAAATGTAAGAGAAATGACGGATTTCGAAAAAAGATGTGTAAAATATTTAGAGGAATTTTCACCAATAAACACAGAATTCAGAATGTAAAGGAATGTAATATGTACGACATATATTTGAGGATACTAAGCAGCAATAAGAACCAAGAAAGCATTGTTTATACCGTGGCAACCGAAAAGGAAGCCCGGGCGATGGTTTATAGCCTCAACAGGACCATAGATACCGCAAAGGAAATCTACGAGTATCGGGAAAGGTTGGAAAAATAAAGAGCTGAAATGCTCTTTTTTTTCGTTTTTGGAATATAAATTCTTAAAATTACGTATTATAACCTAAACATTAAAAGGTGCTTTTAAGCATAAAAACAAGAGGGAGGAGGAACTTTTAAGTTTTCGAAAAAATTAGGAGGAAATATGGAATTAGGAGGAAATATGGATTTAGAACAAATTCTACAAAAATATTTTGGCTTAAAAGGAAATGCTTTCAATGTAGAAGGAAGATTCACGAGAGCAGGGGCAAAAGCGTATAAATTATTGGTAAACATGATTTGTGATTTATCAATGATTACAGACACTTTTGATCCGGGAAGAGTAATAAGGGACTTAGACAGAATAGAATACGAATAGGAGGGAATTATGGAGATTTACATTGTTACCGAATTAAACATTTTGGCTTCAGGAGAAAAAGAAATCTATGTAACACCGTTTGAGTTTATAGCCGATGCGGAAAAAGAAAAAGAAAGGCTTACCGAAGAACATATCGATGAGGGATACAGAAAAACCCAAAGCACGGACACTAAAGACATTTACATGGACGATTATGGCAACTTCTACGAAATTTCAATTAAATCGGAATATCTTTTGAAAAGTTTCTAAAGGAGAGGCTGCACATGAGAATAGATGAACTTAAGGAAAAACTTAAAGGGGTATATAACTATTCCGAAGTTTACAGATACCATGAGAATGCCGTAAAGAAAATTTATACAGATAATATCTTTTCTGTTGATTTCGACGGAAATACAGACCACTATAAGGTTCAGGAGTTCAGAATAATGGACCGGAAGGAATATGACAATACAATTTTAGCGGGGAGCTTAATAAACTCCAAGAATTTTGACAAAAAAATATTTCCTGTTTTGGTCGTGATAGCAGAATAAAAAAGAGCTTTTAAAGCTCTTTTTTATTTTTTGTAAAGATACCAGAGGTTCTCTTTAATATCATATTTTAATTCATAAATGTCTTTTCCGTTATGTTCACATACAAACATCACATATCTGTTGCCTGTTTCGTATGTTTTTAGTATTTTCTGTACTTTTACAACCTGATCATTAAGCCTGAATTTAATTGGGGTAATTTTGCCGTTCTTTTCAAAAACGGCCATGACTTTTATGGGCTCGTTCATTATTTTCAAAAAACATCAATCCTTTTTTTTTGATTTTATTATATCATATTATAGAGGGAATATTGTCTAATAAATTACATGAAACGGAATAAAATAAATACGAAAAGCGTACTATAAGACAAATCTAAAAAGGAGTGTAAATTTACACTAACAGAAGGAGATGAGGAAATTTTTATGGACAATAAATCTTTTAAAATTTCTTAGATGAAAAAGAAAAAAATTAAGAAAGTAATACTAAGGATTTATTATCCTATGTATAATAAAAAATAAGGAGGAGTTAAAATGTCGAAGTGCAATATCTGTAGTAAGGAAATGCTTACAGCTAACGGGTGCGTAAAAGTTTCCATTATTCACAACGGCAAGGAGTATGATCCCATAAAAGTCGGAGACAAAGGAGACTGGCTGGAAGGAGCCGATAATAACAGCAGGTGTGGAGACTGTGGAGCCAAAATAGGCCACTATCATCATGTAGGATGCGACACCGAAAGATGTCCCGTATGCGGCGGGCAGCTTATATCATGCGGATGTATTGATGAGGCATGAGGTAATACAAAAAACTTGCATAAAAATAATTATGCAAGTTTATTTTTTTTAACCTTTTCTTCAGCCAAAACAATTCCGCTACTTAAAATTTGTGCCATTTCATATACAAATGAAAGCCTTACTATATTCATTAACAGTTTAAAATCAATTTCTACCTCTTCCATTACTCCAATAATTGAAATGTCTCCAACCTTCGGTAAATTTTTCCCTATTGCCTTTCCGGGGAAGATAGAGCCGGATGCTATTTCTATGTCCCCGATTTTTTTTGAACTTGTCAAGCAGGCATCCAAGGCAATTACTGTGTCATATTTTTTCTTATCAATTAATTTTACAATCCGGTGAATATTGAGAGCATGAACAGGATCTGTTAAGGTTCCGTAGACATCTGCTGAAATATTCTTTTCCAACAGGAATGTACCTGTCAGGGGACCCAAACAGTCTATTATACATTTGTCTGTCCCGATACATACTATGGCAGTCCGCCCTTTCATGTGTTCTTTCAAATACTCTCCTATTTTGTCCGGCACATTCATGTCTTTATAATGAACCAAGAATTTTTCCATTATTAACCTCACTTTTTCTCTTTAATAATATATAATACGCAAAGTGCAAAAAATATATTCTATGCCGGATTTTGTTTATTTATTTTGACAGATTTATGAACAATGATAAAATAATAATAAAATGCGTATTATATAATATAGAATAAAATAAGGAGGAAAGGATCATTGGATTTCTTTGAAAAATTAAGGGAAGAGCATGGCATAAACCTGACAGAACAACAGAAGGAAGCCGTTATAAATATTTATGGACATACGCTTGTGTTAGCAGTTCCCGGAGCAGGCAAAACTCAAACTCTCCTGTGCAGGACCGCTTACATGATAGACCAAGGCATAAACCCCAAAGATATACTTACAGTTACATTCGGAAAAGTATCTACTAAGGATATGGCTGAAAGATTTGAGAAGTTATTTGGCAGCGAATACAATGTGAGGTTTTCAACTATTCACAGCCTTGCTTATTCGATACTGAGGGAATATAACTATAAACATAGAATAAATGTAACGCTTATAGAGGAAAAAGATGACAAAGCAGGGGAAAGACCGACGAAAACAAAAGTTTTAAGACAGATTTACAGGATAGTGAACGATGCCTTCATAACCGATGAGGAAATAGAAGATTTGGCAAACAAGGTTGGCTTTGTCAAAAATATGATGCTTAAGAAAAACGAATTCTGGAAGTATGATCTGGGTATAAAGAATTTTGAGGAAATTTTTGAGAAATATGAGAGATATAAGAGGAAAAATTCCTTTATAGATTATGACGATATGCTTACCATGTGCCTTGATATTTTGGGAAAGGACAGAAAAATTCTGGAGAAATACCAGTACAAGTTCATTCAGGTTGATGAAGCTCAGGATACTTCAAAAGTCCAGCATGAAATTATAAGGGTTCTCGGAAGCAAGAGCAGGAATGTTTTTTACGTGGCTGATGATGACCAGTCCATTTACGGGTTTAGAGGGGCTTATCCTGAATTTTTGCTGAGCATAAAAGATACCTATGAAGATGTGAAAGTTTTATATATGGAACAGAATTTCAGGTCAACCCCGGAGATTGTCTCCGCTTGCAACGAATTTATAAAAGAAAATGAAGTAAGGTTTAATAAGGAGATGTTTACCGAAAACCCGTCCGGAAAAGAAATCATAATCACTACAGCGGAGGATAAGACAGACCAGCTTCTGGACCTTGCAGGTAAGCTTAAATACAGAAATACAAATATTACCACAGCCGTTTTATATAGAAACAATATATCGGCAGTGTCTCTGGTGGATTTATTGTCAAAAGCCCATGTGCCGTTTAAATTAAAGGGCTTTAAAAATTATTTCTTCGACCATTGGATGCTTGATGATGTGTTTTCCATAATCAATGTGGGCTTGAATAATAAGGACATTAAATCCTTTGAAAAAATTTATTACAAATTAAGCGGGTACTTCATATCAAAAAATATGATAGAAGCTATAAAATTCATGAATCAGGACCTTCCCATATTTGATAGGATGATGCTTTTAAAGATTACCGACTATCAGAAAGACAATGTTATGGCCATGAAAAGGGATTTTGCCGCATTGAAGAACAAAACTCCCGAAGAAATGCTTAATATTATTAAAAACGGTCTTGAATACAATAAGCTTAATAAAAGCAATTATATAATCTTTTCTACCCTTAAGTTATTGTCGCAGGGCCTGAAGACCGTCGAAGAATTAAGGGAAAAGATTGAAAATTTAAAGCTCATAATGCAGAATGCAGTTTACAATAAGGATAATAACCCGGTTGTTTTGTCAACCTCTCATTCCAGTAAGGGCCTTGAGTGGGATAAGGTCTATATAATAGATGCCGTCAACGGAATTTTTCCGACATATTCAAGCTTTGACGAAGCTCAAAGGGGAAACAGAAGGGTAATGGAAGAGGAAAGAAGGCTTTTCTATGTAAGCATGACAAGAGCCAGAAAGGAAATTGTCCTTTACAGCATCAAGAATTATTATTCCTTGTTTATTGACGAAGTTTATGATGTTATGGAAAAACTTGAAATGAGAAAAAAGGTTATGGACATTGACAAGTTAAGAGAAAAGCAGGAGAAAGAACAAAATTTAAATAAGCCCGAAGAAAAAGACCTGCACAGAGATGCTATAGAATTTTTTAACATAAAAAAGCCGGAGGAATATTTCGGCATAAATGAAACTGAAAAACTTAAGGAAAGTCTGAAATACCTTGATAATCAAAATATTTACATAAAACATAAAAAACTGGGTGTCGGCCTTATAAAGAAATTCGAGGAAGGAATTTTGCACGTAATGTTTGAGGACAATACCATAAAAAGTTTATCATTTGATTTTTGCTGCAAGAATAATTTAATAAAACTTTATAAAAAAGATGGCGTATAAGATTTTTTACGGGATAATCATTGAGAAATTTAAGAGAAAATTTTGTATGATTTTTGAATTTTATGCAGAATCAGATGTAAATTTATATGATTTGAATGAATAATAATCAAATATGCCTAATTTCTTGGATATATAAGCAATATATAATTCAAAGAACGTTGAAATTCCAATGCCTATAGGTCTCTTTAGTCACAGAGGTAAAATGTCGCAAAAGAGCCATTTTGCGACAAAACAATTTTTAACAATGTTTTAATTCCTTGTGAGGCTTTTAAATGCGTTTTAACGCACGATTTATCCCCTACATGAGTATTAACATTACCTTGTATATAAAAGTTGATTTGTGCTATAAAATATCGTCAGAATATCATGTATTTAAACTGCGTATTATATATCTTTTTATTGTCTACATTTTTACATCCATTTTTCACGCCGCATTCAAGCGGCGGTTTTTTTTATGGCCATTTGACAGTGTGAAGTGGACGCATTGGGTAGTTTATTTTAAAGGCTGTTATTTTGATCCTGATGTCGGGGGTATATAAAAGATATGCTTGTATATCTGGGAAAGGAGCCTAAAGGCTCCTTCCCTTCCCACTGTGGTTCTATTAAAGGTAAAAAATAAGATATAATTTTACATTCTATTGTAGTTCTATTAACTCTCAAGCAAAGCATGTTTGTCACGTTTAAGTTGAGTGATTGCAGCTTCATTGTTATCAAATATATTATTCATTGATATCTTCCGTTTAAATGTGTTCATTAATATGATACGCAAATATAATTATTAATATTCAACATAAAAACGGGACAAAAAAAGAGCTTTTACAGCTCTTTATCTTGCTTTGTCAGTTTATGACTTTATTGTATGACGCAAAATCGGACAAGCCTTATTGCACTATGTGTACTGTAACATCATCTGTATATTTACCTTGAACTTTAAAGCTTACCTTCCTTCTGTCAAATAAATGATTAACCGCATTGGGTGATACTCCATTAAATTTTGCTGTGCAGACTGTTATATCGTATGTTCCGTCTCTTGTAGTTTCCGATACATATAATTTACGGGTTTCTTTGTTGCCAAAAGTATTATCCATCTTGACGCTGCACTTCAATATTTTGGAAGTATCGCTGCTGTTTGTTACCGTACAATCCATCAGATTCTTTATTCCAGTACTTGAAGAGTTCGACAGTATCTGTCCGTCCGGAAGTATAACATAAATCTTATTAGGTAAGGTGTTCAATGAATATGCTCCCGGAGACACCTTTTGATAATTGCAGCCTCCCCATGTTGAAGGTCTGCCCGGGGATTCGGAACCGGTATATTTTGCTACTATGTCAAGCTCGAATCCGTATCCTGCTTTTATTGTTCCCACTTTATTTATCAAGTCAACTCTTCCGCTGTCCTTGCTTGTAAAGTATATATTTGTGATTTCAAATTCTTCCGTCCTTGTGCTTGTTCTTGTCCAATGGTCAACACTGCCGCCGACACATCTTGAGCATGTACAGTCGTACCACTCATAATCTATACATTTGGTTTTGCCGTTTTCATCAGGTTCGCTTCTCTCTACACATCTCTTGTGACTGCCGTGGTACCCGACTTCCTTTTCATAGCCTGTAGCTGTAGATACATTATAAGTAACAGTCCAAGAAGGATTTTCTCTGTTTATAACACCGGCACACGGATCTGCTACAGTCTTCATGCTTTGAACATATTCGGTAACAGTATCTTTATTGTCTGTATAAGTTGATTCCGCAGGCGGACTCGTTCTGTTTTTGTTTACTTCCAGTGTTAAATCAAATGAGCCTTCACTGTTTTTAACAACAAGGTCTCCGGTTCTTACCGAAAGGGTATTTGTTCCCGGTGATACATTTATATCAAAATTCTTGGTAAGAGATTTCGGTGTTGTATAAGAATTCGATTTAAGACTCAGGGAGAGCTTGGTTGGTATTGTAGCGGTATTTTTTGTTGAATAGTTGATAGTAAAGAGAATCTCATAGTTCTGCGTAACACTGGTTGACGGTGAATATACCTTTGTTACCGGAGGATTAATTGAATCTATGGTTAATGAAAGGTTCTCCGTTACTCCTACTATTTCCCTTTCTCCGTAGTCATCGGTGGTATCTTTGTTCCACTGGTCGTCCTTTCTGATAGTTCCGTTTGCATATATCGAAGGTTCGCTTATGCTGAAATAATCAGTTTCCATATAGAAGGTATCGCCATCTTTAAGCATAACGCTCTTGGATAACTTGCTTGGACTGGTTTTGTAATACTTACTTCCGCTTTTCAAGTTTCTTATGTAAATTTTGTCAATGTACACATTATTATAGGAAGTCATATCAAAGCCTGTGTATTGTATGTTGTATCTTGCCTTATATGAGCCTCCAGCTAAGGGTTCGGTTACAATATTTCCCGAACTGTCAATAATTTCTACGGAAAGCATCTTGAGATTGTTTACAACCTCAACCTTCGGGGACGTAAACACACCTACGCCCATACTTGAATATATGATACCGCCTTTTTGTATTTGTATTCGTACTTCCGCAGTATTAGCAGCTCCAACACTACCGTCTACCCTGTAATTAGTGCTGTTTGCGGTCATGCAAATTGCGGGTTCATCTTCTATCAAAA
>Ga0255342_1005019_pt1 | contig 13072 bp, 8 predicted proteins | sample wastewater_treat_3_FD_192416 | JGI IMG/M metagenome (GOLD analysis project Ga0255342, IMG submission 192416) | Wastewater microbial communities from Lulu Island WWTP, Vancouver, Canada - plant14 | ecosystem: Engineered > WWTP > Wastewater > Unclassified | place: Canada: Vancouver, British...
CTGAACCCGCCGGGCAACCTCCAGATCCTCACCGGCAACCACAATCGCCGTCGGCGCCTGGCAGATGACTTCCTTCGCAAAGGAGGGACCGGAAAGCGACAGCATCCGGACGAACGATGACGACGGCTGCAGTTCTTGCCAAATATCCGACATCATCAGCAGGGTTCCATTTTCGATCCCCTTGGTGGCACTGACGATCACCGTGCCTTGCTCGAGATGGGGAAGCATCTGAACGGCGGTTTGGCGATAAACGTGCGACGGCACCACCATCACGATCAGCTCATGGCCCCGTACCACCCGTTCCAGTTGTGCATGCGGGACAAGGTTGTCGTGAAGCCGAAAACCCGGCAGATAAACGTTGTTTTCACGGGTTTCACGCATGGTCCGGCAGAGGTCCTCCTCGTAAACCCACAAGTCAACCCGATATCCTTTGGCGGCTAAATGCTGGCTTATGGTGGTACCCCAACTGCCTGCTCCCACAACCCCAACCGAACCGACGACTTCCATCAATTCTCCGCTTCCTCTTTGGTGTCATCCGGTTCCGCCGAGATAGCCAGGTCCATGACCTGTTCCCCCTCATCCAGCGCCATCAGCTTAACTCCCTGGGTCACACGCCCGATTTTGCTCACCTGCCCCGCCGGCATCCGGATCAGACGTCCCCGGTTGGTAATGATCAGGATCTCCTCTTCCTCACCCACCTGGCGAAATCCTACGACCCCACCGTTTTTCTCCGTCACCCGGACGTTCAAAACCCCCTTGCCGCCGCGACTCTGGCAACGGTAGGCCTCCTCGAGGGTACGCTTGCCAAAGCCCTTTTCGGTAATCACCAGAATGCTCTTACCGGCATCGATGACGTCCATCCCTACCAATTCACTGCCATCCAGGTTCATGCCCCGGATGCCGCGACTGACCCGTCCCAACGGGCGGAATTCCTTCTCCGAAACTCGGATTGATTTCCCTGATCTGCTCATCAGGAACAGATCGCGCTCACCGTCGGTGATGCGCACCGCGATCAGTTCATCATCCTCATCGAGATTGATGGCCCGGATGCCGGTTGCCCGGGGATTTGCATAGGCGGTGAGATCGGTCTTCTTGACAATCCCGTTCCGGGTCGCCATGACCACATATTGGCCATCCTTAAAATCCTTCACCGGCAAAATGGCCTGGATCTTTTCCCGCGGCTGCAGGGCCAGCAGATTGACGATAGCCTTGCCTAACGCCGATGGTCCGACTTCGGGGATCTCGTAGACCTTCAGCCAGAAAACCTGGCCCCGGTTGGTAAAAACCAAGAGATAATCATGGGCAGAGGCAGTGAAGACGCTGGTGACCAGATCCTCCTCACGGGTGCTCATCCCACTCCTACCCCTGCCTCCACGTTTCTGGCTGCGGTAGATGGAGAGCGGCGTCCGCTTCACATAACCTGCCTGCGAGATGGTGACCACCATCTCCTCGTTCGCAATCAGATCCTCGATGCAGATGTCACCAGCCTCGGCCATGATTTCAGTCTTGCGCATATCCCCAAATTGGTTCACCAGTTCCTGCAGTTCTTCCCGAATGACCTGATCGACCAGTGCGGCCGAGGCAAGAATCTGTCTCAACCGTTCTATTTCTTTAAGTATTTGATAATATTCCTCAACTATCTTGTCCCGTTCGAGCCCGGTCAGGCGTTGCAGTCGCATCTCGAGGATGGCCTGCGCCTGGTCCTCACTGAAGTCGAAGCGGGACATCAGTTGCGTTCGGGCTTCCTGGGGACTGGTCGCAGCGCGGATCAGCTCAATCACTTCATCGAGATGGTCCAGCGCCCGCTTCAACCCTTCCAGGAGGTGGGCCCGCTTTTCCGCCTGGTTGAGCTCATACTGGGTGCGACGGATCACGACCTGCCGTCGGAAGTCGAGAAATTTCCGGAGCACTTCCTTGAGGTTGAGAACTTCGGGCTTGTTGTCCACCACGGCCAGCAGGATCACTCCAAAGCTGCTTTCGAGCGGGGTGTGCTTGTAGAGCTGATTCTCGATGACTTTCGGTTCGTCACCCTGCCTCAGGGTGAGCACGATTCTCATGCCTTCGCGATCGGATTCGTCCCGAATGTCCTGAATGCCTTCAATCTTCTTCTGCTTTACCAGCTCGGCGATGCGTTCGAGCAACCTGGCCTTGTTCACCTGGTAGGGAAGTTCCGTCACAATGAGGTGGCTGCGCCGACCCGATTCCTCGACTTCCATGCGGGCCCGCATCTTAATCGTACCCCGACCGGTTTCGTAGGCCTCCCTGATCCCTTCACAGCCGCAGATGAAACCGGCGGTCGGAAAATCGGGCCCCTGAATATACTGCATGAGTCCGGCGACGGTGATTTCCGGATCGTCGAGCAGGGCCATGATCCCTTCACACAGCTCCCGCAGATTGTGAGGCGGGATATTGGTTGCCATCCCGACGGCAATCCCCGAAGAACCGTTGAGCAGCAGGTTGGGAACCCGGGTCGGCAACACCAGAGGCTCCAGAAGGGTGTTGTCGTAGTTCGGCTGGAAAGGGACGGTTTCCTTTTCAATGTCTCGGAGGAATTCATGGCCAAGCCGGTGCATGCGAATTTCGGTATACCGCATGGCAGCCGGAGGGTCACCGTCCACCGACCCGAAGTTGCCTTGCCCGTCAATGAGCGCATAGCGCATGGAAAACGATTGTGCCATCCGCACCAGGGCATCGTAGACCGCAGCATCACCATGAGGATGGTACTTACCGATGACGTCCCCCACAATGCGTGCCGACTTCTTGTACGGCTTGTTGAAGTCATTGCGCAGTTCATGCATGGCAAAGAGGATACGGCGATGAACCGGTTTCAAGCCATCGCGCACATCGGGAATGGCGCGACCGATGATAACGCTCATCGCATAGTCGAGATAAGAAAACTTGATCTCGTCTTCGATATTGATTGTTTTTAGATCCATGCTTGGGTTTCCTCAGTATCGGCAGGTGTTCGGGACCGGGCTGTTAAATATCAAGTTCTCGAAAATCGAGCGCATTGACCTGGATGAAGTCGCGACGCGGTTCGACGCGATCCCCCATCAAGGTCGTGAACAGCTCATCGGCCAGGTACTGGTCTTCGATCCGCACCTGTAACAGGGTTCGCTTTTCCGGATCCATCGTCGTTTCCCAGAGCTGGCCGGGGTTCATCTCCCCAAGTCCTTTGTAGCGTTGGATGTTGAGTCCCCTCTTGCCATCGTCCATCAATGTCTGAAATATCTCCCGTGGAGTCGTAAAACCCTGTTCAGTCTGGCCGCTGCGGACCACGCACGGCATCTGCTGAAGGACCTCCAGAGCATGGTAGAGTTCCAGGAGTTTCCGAAACACCATGGATTGAAAGAACTCATGCCCCACCTGGATGGTCCCCGGACCATTGGAATCTGCAGCAGCTAGAACCAGCTCATAGTCCCCAGGCTCTTCACCCTCTCCCGCCGATATCACCTCGTAGCCGGCCTTTGCCAGCTCTTCCCGCAGCACCAGCGCAGCCTCACCCGGTTCCAATGACGCCAGTCTGCGCTGACTGTGGATTCTCAAAAGGTCCTCAGTCAGCCCCTTCGGAATGCCCTTTCCCGCCTGACGATCAAGAAATTCTTCATATCGCGAGAACGTCTTCAGTAACTGGATGAGCTGGGTTCGAGGGAGAGGCTGATCCGAGCCGCCCAGGTAGACGTCCTTCTTTTCCACCGCTCGGGAAAGAACGTAGCTGTTGAGACCCTCATCGTCTTTCACATAGCTCTCTTGTTTCCCAACCGCCACCCGGTACAGGGGTGGCTGGGCTATGAACAGATGGCCCCGTTCGATCAATTCCGGCATCATTCGGAAGAAAAAGGTCAGCAGCAGCGTGCGAATGTGAGCTCCATCCACATCGGCATCGGTCATGATGATGGTCTTATGATAGCGGAGCCGGTCCGGGTTGTACTCGTCCTTTCCGATCCCGGTACCCAGGGCCGAAATCATGGTTCGGATTTCCTGGTTCTCGAGCATCTTATCGAAACGCGATTTTTCTACATTGAGGATCTTGCCGCGCAACGGCAGGATCGCCTGAAATTTGCGGTCGCGCCCCTGCTTGGCGGACCCTCCGGCCGAATCCCCCTCGACGATGAAGATCTCACTCTTTGCCGGGTCCCGTTCCTGGCAGTCCGCCAGCTTTCCGGGCAGTGAATGCTCACTCAGAATCCCCTTCCGGCGCGTCAGTTCCTTGGCGCGACGTGCCGCTTCCCGCGCACGCGCCGCCTCCAGCACCTTATCCAGGATGATCTTTATGACCTTTGGATTCTCTTCAAAGAAAGTGGAAAGCTTATCGTTCATAAGGTTTTCCACCAACCCCTTCACTTCACTATTGCCGAGCTTGGTCTTGGTCTGGCCTTCAAACTGAGGCTGCGAAAGCTTGACACTGACCACCGCGGTCAGCCCTTCGCGCACATCGTCCCCAATCAGCTTATCCAGATCACTCTTGGCCATCTTGGCCTGCACCGCATACTGCTTGATGGAACGGGTCAAGCCGGCTTTGAATCCCGCCAGGTGGGCACCACCTTCGTTGGTATTGATATTGTTGGCAAAAGTGAAGATCTTCTCATTGTACGTGTTGTTGTATTGGATCGCCGTCTCGATCCCGACGTTCTGCCGCTCACCCGCAATGTAGATGACTTCGGGATGGAGGGGTTCCTTGTTCTTGTTCAGGTATTCGATGAAGGAGACCAGTCCGCCCTCGTAGCAGTAGCTTCGCTCCTTGGGAATTCGATCATCGGTAAGGTCGATCCGTACCCCGCGATTCAAAAACGCGAGTTCCCGCATGCGCTGGGCGAGGATCTCAAAACTGACTTCGGTCTCGGTAAAAATGAGCGGATCCGGTTTGAAGACCACACTGGTACCACGACGCATGGTCTCCCCCTTGACGATCAAAGGGGTTTTGGGTTCTCCTCGTTCGTAGCGCTGATAGTAGATCTTACCATCACGGCGGATTTCCACCTGGAGCGACTCGCTCAGGGCGTTCACCACTGACACGCCCACGCCATGCAGTCCCCCCGAGACCTTGTAGCTGGTATCATCAAACTTTCCCCCGGCATGCAGCTTGGTCATCACCACTTCAACCGCCGGAAGGTTTTCCTTTTCGTGCAGGTCCACCGGGATGCCCCGGCCATTGTCTTCTACACTCACCGAGCCATCAATATGCAGTTGAATCTTAATGTGCGAGCAAAACCCCGCCAGGGCTTCGTCGATACTGTTATCAACAACCTCATAGACAAGATGATGAAGACCCTCGGTGGAAACGTTTCCAATATACATGGAAGGACGCTTGCGCACGGCACTGAGTCCTTCCAGAACGGTGATCTGCTGAGCGGTATATTGGCTTTCATTGCTGTCGACAGTACTACTCAACTCGGTCATGACTGACCCCCTCACTCACTATCCGCCGAGATTCGCTCGCGGCTGTTAGACCAGGACCAACCCAGGTGACCCGTACAGTCCCGTAGATAGAGCTCGATTATCTTTTTAAAACGAAAGTATAGTCTATTTTTCAGGATTTTTCAACGATTTTTCGGGCCAGACAGGAATGTTCGTGGTGGCTTCGAGTGCCTTTCCCTTCACGAGACGATCATTGGCATGATCAGGCTGAAATAGTTGGGATCGTCGGGACCCACAAAGACTCCCCCATGAAAGGCATCGAGCCACTCAAACCGAACTTTGCCGCTCTCGATGCTCTGCATGGTTTCGAGAAGGTATTTGACGTTGAAGGCAATCGTGAATTCTTCGCCATGGTACTCCACATCCAGGGCATCGTCGGCATTACCGATTTCGGGGTCTCCCGCTCTGAGTTCCAGCAGGTTTTCCTTGACGGTGAACCGAACATGTCGCCACCGGGGGTTGGTCAGCACCGCCATCCGTTTGAGCGCCGCGAGAAATTCTTCCCAGCCGAGTTCGATCGAAAAAGGTCTTTCATCGGGTATGATCAGCTGATACTCTGGAAAAGTGGCGTCGAGCAACTGAATACTCAGGATGGTGGTGGCACCTTTGAGGATCAAGCAGTTCTCGTCCCGCGACAGAAACGCCTCCTCTTCCTTTTCCAGGAGACGGATAATCTCTTGCGCTCCCTTGCGTGGCAAAATGATGCCTTTCTCAAGGTCCAGGGGGGCGAAAGATGCTCCCGGAAGGTCGAAGTAGGTCAGGCGGTGCCCATCGCAGGACACCACCCGGCAGTGGTCGGCTCCGGGGGAATGCCAATAGAGGCCAGCCACACTGAAATGGTCGTCATCCGATGGAACCCCGTACAGCGTTTTTTCGACGGCAGTTCGCAAGAGCGAAGTGTCACAGCGCACAAACTCGGCGCTTTCATGAAAATTCAGATGAGGAAAGTCCTCTGGCGGGATCGTTTGCAGTTCAAAACGGGCACGTCCGGCATGGACCAGCAACCTGCTGTCCGTCTGGTCCTCCAGGGTAACCGTCTGATAGGGCAATTCACGGATCACATCCAACAGCTTTCGCGCAGAAACCGTTGTCATCCCGGAGACTTCGAACTGGGCCTTGATTTCGGTGCGAACGCTTATTTCCAGATCGGTGGCTGAGATTTCCAGTCGATCTGGGTTCAGGGTCTTGATGAGGATGTTCGAAAGAATCGGGATGTTGGTTTTTTTTTCCGTGATGTTGATGACTTTTTGGAGAACCCCGCTAAGCAGTGCCGTTTCAATCTGGATTTTCATGTAGAGTTCCCGAGTACAGGGTTTAAAATCAAAATTACCTTTACTGCAGATAAAAATCTTAATAAAGCGCTGTTCAAATGTCAAAAAGAATGTTAACCATTGGTTATTCCTTAGAATATAATATGACAATGTGAGAACACCAGCTGTGCAGAGGCTTCGCCTTCCGGACGGTTCAGCAGGTTGTCAACAAGATATGCACAGGTTCTTGACCGGTAATTACTCTGAAGTGGACAATGGAGACTGTGGCCATGGTATAAACCCCAGAGTGGCGCTCATCTTGAGAGACCGTCAGGAACGCGGGTTGGAGAGATTAGACGATGCGCATAGCGTATTTTGACTGCTTTTCCGGAATCAGTGGGGATATGGTGTTGGGGGCGTTGCTGGATCTTGGTTTGCCGTTCGAAATCCTGGAGCGGGAGCTGAGAAAGATCCGCCTTACCGGTTATTCGCTCCGTGGGGCAAAAGAGCCGCGCGGCCCGATTGTAGGTACCCGGCTGGTGGTCGAGGCCGAGGCGCAGCCGCACCGGTCATTCCATCAGATCCGGGACCTGATTCGGGGCAGTGAATTGGGGAAAGGGGTTCAGGAGAAGGTCCTGGATGTTTTTGAGATCCTTGCCAGGGCGGAGTCCAGGGTCCATGGAGTGCCGGTGTCCGAGGTGCACTTTCATGAAGTTGGAGCGGTCGATTCCATTGTGGATATTGCCGGGGCGGTGATCGGCCTGGACTGGTTGCAGGTGGACCAGGTCCAGTCTTCTCCGGTTCCGGTGGGTCGAGGCTTTGTGAAAACCCATCACGGGGTTTTGCCTCTTCCGGCGCCGGCTACCGGGTACCTCCTGCAGGGCGTGCCGATTTGTGGCAGCACGGCTGCCCGCGAACTCGTGACGCCTACCGGGGCGGCGTTATTGGCTTCGCTGGCGAAGGCCTACGGTCCCGTTCCGGAGATGACTCTGGAAGCCACTGGGTACGGGGTTGGCCGGGATCCGGCGGTGGATCCGCCCAACCTGCTCAGAATTATGGTCGGTGCGGTTGGCGGGAGATGGGAGGCGAGGCGCCTGATCTTGCTGGAAACCAATGTGGATGATATGAATCCCGAGTTCTACGGTCACCTCATGGACCTGCTGTTTGCACTGGGGGTGTGCGACGTCAGCATGATCCCGGTGCAGATGAAAAAACAGCGGCCGGGGGTCATCCTCCAGGTCTTGGCCGAACCGGCCCTTGAATCTCGGGTGGTCGAACTGGTTTTTCAGGAGACCACTACCCTCGGGATGCGCATTCAGGAAGTCAAACGGGTGGAGCTCAAACGGGCGCTGGAGGTGATCGAGACGCCCTACGGAGCGTGTGACGTAAAACGGGTCTTCCTGCCTGACGGGCGCAGCCGGGTGATCCCGGAATATGAAGCCTGCCGCCGTCTTGCCGTCGAGTTGGGACGGCCCCTGCGCGAGGTGTATGAAGAACTACTCCTTCTCGGGAAGCAAACGGAATAAAGGAAAGACATGACAAAGGAACTGAGATCGATCAGGGGCGCACTGATTACCATCGGGGATGAGATCCTGTTTGGCGACATTCCCAATGGCAATGCTCATCATATTGCGCTTGAGCTGCGAGCTAAAGGGTTTCGGCTCGACCGGATGGTCACGGTGGGCGACGATGAAGACGAGATCGTCAAGGAGCTTTCGCGATGCCACCAGGAATCGGCTTTTCTGATCGTCACGGGAGGCCTCGGCCCGACCGACGATGATCGCACCAATGACGCGGTAGCGCGCGCCTTCAACCGTAACCTGGTGCTCGATCCCGGCTACGCGAAATGGCTCCGTGAGCGTCTTGCCAGCCAGAAGCGGCCCTGGACCGAACAGGTGGCCAAGATGGCTCACATGCCGGAAGGAGCGGTAAAATTGGGAGTGGGGATGGCTGGCTATTTTCTCGAACATCAGAATATCCCATGCTTTTTTCTCCCGGGGGTACCGCACGAAATGAAGAGCCTCGTGGCGGAGTTTGTCCTTCCGGAACTGGCAGAGCGTTTCCCCGAGCGCTTGCTGCAGGTTAAGGAAGTTCTTCGCATCGAGGGGTTCTTTGAATCGGAACTGAACCGGCGGATCAAGACCCTCGAGCTTTCTCACGCTGGGGTTGAAATCGGCTATCTGCCGCACGATGCCGAAGTCAGACTGACACTCATGGCTGCTGCGGAGAGTGTGGCGGAGGCCGAGCGGCGTGTAGCGGAGGTCGAAGAACAGCTTATCGGGGTGATCGGCCGGGAGCATCTCATTGGGCGAAACGGCGAAACGCTGGAACGTGCCGTTGGCACCCGCCTGAGAGCGCGGAACTGGCGGCTGGCGCTGGCCGAATCCTGCACCGGGGGTTTGCTGGCCCGGAAGATAACGCTGGTTGCGGGGGCCTCGGACTACTTTGAAAGAGGAGTGGTCGCCTACAGCAATCAAGCCAAAGTGGATCTGCTCAAGGTGGCGGCGGAGGTCATTGCCCGTCATGGCGCGGTCAGCGAAGAGGCAGCGCGGGCGATGGTCCGGGGCATCCGGGCGGAAGCCGGGGTCGAAGCAGCTTTGGCGACGACCGGTATCGCCGGTCCCAGCGGCGGCACCGACGACAAGCCGGTCGGCAGGGTTTTCATCGCCTGTGCCACACCGGACCGGGAAGTGGTGGCGGAACACCATTTCAGCGGCTCTCGGGAACTCATTCAGGAACGCACGGCCCAGGCGGCGCTGATCCTCTTATGGAGGAATTTGTAGATGGTTCGGAGCTTTATTGCCATCGATCTGCCTCCCCGCCTGCAGGAGGCACTGGGCGCGCTCGCCAGGGACTTGCAGGAGGCGCGGGCCCCCGTGACCTGGGCAAAACCCGAGAGGATCCACCTGACCCTTAAATTCCTGGGAGATGTGGCGAGTGAGCGCATCCCGGATATCCAGCAGGGTCTTGAAGAGGTTGCCAAGCGGGCCGCATCTTTTCGTCTTACCGCAACTGGCTGTGGCGCTTTTCCAACCCTTCAGCAGATGCGGGTGATCTGGGTGGGGCTGCGGGCCGACGGTACCGCTTTGAACAGGCTTCAGCAGGCTGTGGAAGAGGCTATGGCGCAACTGGGTTACAAACGGGAACAGCGAGCGTTCAAGCCTCATCTGACCCTTGGCAGGGTGAAAGGTCGGCACCATCTGCGCCTGCTGCAGGAGTTGCTGCTCCAGCGGCAGGACTTCACGGCGGAAGCTTTTGACGTCACGGAGCTGGTACTGTATAAGAGCGAGTTGAGGCCGGAAGGCGCCCGTTACACTCCCCTGTTCCGGAAAAGACTCACTGGTGAAGCGGCGGCGGCTGAGTGATCTTCGAATCGTGCCGCCATCTTGCAGTCACCGGTGAGATGAAGCGAGTTTGAAGAAGGACTTCCCTATTTTCCAGGATCGTCTGTTTGCTGCTGACCCCCTCGGCCGTGAAAGGAAAGGCAACCATGTCGTCGGTAGATGATCGTCAGAAGGCCATCGATGTAGCGGTGTCCCAGATTGAAAGGATGTGTGGCAAAGGCGCGATCATGCGTCTCGGGGAAGGCGCTCAGCCGGTTGAAATTCCGGTTATTTCCACCGGCTGTCTATCGCTGGATCTGGCCTTGGGGATTGGGGGGGTGGCTCGTGGGCGGATTGTTGAGATCTTCGGGCCGGAGTCTTCGGGAAAAACCACCCTTGCCCTGCACATCATCGCTGAGGCGCAGAAGCGGGGCGGGTTGGCGGCCTTCATTGATGCGGAACACGCCTTGGACGTCAATTACGGACGGAAGGTCGGTGTCGTTGTAGAGGATCTGCTGATAAGCCAGCCCGATTTTGGCGAACAGGCCCTCGAAATTGCTGAAATCCTGGTCCGCAGCAACGCCATTGACGTGATCGTGGTCGATTCGGTGGCGGCCCTGGTCCCAAAGGCGGAGATCGAAGGAGAAATGGGCGATCCGCATGTCGGTCTCCAGGCGAGACTGATGTCCCAGGCCTTGCGTAAGCTGGTTTCAGCCATCAGCAAGTCCAAGACGTGCGTCGTGTTCATCAATCAGATTCGGATGAAGATCGGGACCATGTACGGTTCGCCGGAAACCACCACGGGCGGCAATGCCCTGAAATTCTACGCCACCATGCGCCTCGATATCCGCCGCATCGGACCGATCAAGGAAGGACAGGAAATCGTCGGCAACCGGACCCGGGTGAAGGTCGTGAAAAACAAGATCGCACCACCCTTCAAGGAGGTCGAATTTGACATCGTCTACGGACGGGGAATTTCCAGGGAGGGTGACATCCTGGATCTGGCCGTGGATGGCGGCCTGGTGGACAAAGCCGGGACCTGGTATTCCTATAATGGGGAACGTCTCGGCCAGGGCCGTGAGAACACCAAAGGTTTCCTGCGAGAGCACGCTGACCTGCTTGGCGAAATCGAACAGAAGCTTCGGCAGCTCCACGACATCAAGATTTCAGGCATGCCCGGGGAACCCATAACCTCTGAATGATGACTGCCAGCATGGCGAGGAGAGCGGCCGGATGAAAGCCAGAGAAATCCGTAAAGCATACCTGAGTTTTTTCCAGGACCGGGAACACACCATCGTTAAGAGTTCCTCGGTGATCCCTCACGATGATCCCAGCCTGCTTTTCACCAACGCCGGAATGGTGCAGTTCAAGCGCACTTTTCTCGGCGAAGAACGGCGCCCCTATCATCGTGCGACCAGCAGTCAAAAGTGTATGCGGGCTGGCGGAAAACACAACGACCTGGAAAACGTGGGGCGTACCGCCAGGCACCACACGTTCTTCGAGATGCTCGGAAACTTTTCGTTCGGGGACTATTTCAAGAAGGAAGCCATTGAATACGCGTGGGATTTTCTGACGGCGGTGCTGGGGCTTCCCAAGGATAAGCTCTACGCCACCATCCACGAAGGCGATCCGGGAATGAAGCTGGGTCCCGATGATGAGGCAGGCAACTTCTGGGCCCGCTATCTGCCCTCGGAACGGATTCTGAGGTTCCCCACCAAGGACAATTTCTGGGCCATGGGCGACACCGGGCCTTGTGGGCCGTGTTCGGAAATCCTCATCGACCAGGGCCCCGAAATGGGGTGCGGCCAACCCGACTGCCGGCCGGGCTGTGACTGCGACCGCTACCTGGAACTCTGGAACCTGGTCTTCATGCAGTTCAACCGTCAGCCGAGCGGAGTCCTGGAACCGCTTCCCAAACCGAGCATCGATACGGGGATGGGGTTGGAACGGACCGCTGCGGTGATCCAGAAGGTACCGTCCAACTACGACACCGATCTCTTCGCCCCCATGATGGCCAAAATCGGTGACTTGAGCGGCTACTATTACGGCCGGAGTGCGGAAAAGGATGTTTCCGTGAAAGTCATTGCCGACCACAGCCGCGCCGCGGCCTTTCTCATCGGTGACGGGGCGCTGCCCAGCAATGAAGGAAGGGGTTACGTGCTGCGCCGGGTCATTCGCCGCGCCCTGCGACATGGTCGGTTCCTGGGCTTGAACCGGCCTTTCCTCAGCGAAGTGGCGGTGGCGGTGATGCACGCCATGGAGGATACTTATCCGGAACTGCTCGAAAACACCAATTACATCACCCGCGTGATCCTGCACGAGGAGGAACGGTTCAACGATACCCTCGATTTCGGCCTCAAGCTTCTCCAAAATGAAATCAAGCGGCTCCAGGATGAAGGTGCCAGCTGCATCCCCGGTGCCCTGATTTTCAAGCTCTACGACACTTATGGTTTCCCCATTGACATCATCACCGATATGGCCAGGGATCTTACTTTTCAGGTGGATGAAGCGGGCTTCAACCAGCTCATGGACCGGCAGCGGGAACAGTCCCGGCTGTACTGGAAAGGCAGCGGTGAACGGGAGCTTTCCGAAGCCTACCGGCAGTTGGCAGGTCAGGGGGTAGCGACGGTTTTTCGAGGCTACGAAGACCTGGAAACCGATTCATCGATTGTTGCCGTGATTCAGGATGGCGCCATGGTGGGAGAGGTTGGAGCGGGCGCCGCCGTTGAGGTGGTCACCGGGGAAACGCCTTTCTACGGCGAAGCGGGCGGGCAGGTGGGAGACCGGGGTGAAATCGTCGGTCCTTCGGGGAAGCTGGTGATTGAGGAAACCTTGAAGCTGCCCGGCAGCCTTTTCGTCCATGTGGGATGGTGGCGGAAGGGAAACTCACCGTCGGCGATCCGGTGCACCTCAAGGTCGAGGAAGAACTGCGTCAGGATACCCAACGCAACCATACGGCAACCCATATCCTGCATGCGGTTTTGCGCCGGGTACTCGGCGACCATGTGAAACAATCCGGCTCCCACGTGGCTCCCGACCGCCTCCGGTTTGATTTCACCCATTTTGCCGCGCTCACCCCCG
>Ga0255342_1005023_pt1 | contig 13064 bp, 13 predicted proteins | sample wastewater_treat_3_FD_192416 | JGI IMG/M metagenome (GOLD analysis project Ga0255342, IMG submission 192416) | Wastewater microbial communities from Lulu Island WWTP, Vancouver, Canada - plant14 | ecosystem: Engineered > WWTP > Wastewater > Unclassified | place: Canada: Vancouver, British...
AAGCCCTCTGCAATCGGGTATTTCCTAAACCGGATAGATTTCGTAAATTTGTAAAAATGACATTATATGGAATCCTTAAGAATTGAAATAATAAATCCCAAAGCAAAAAGCTTAATAAAAAGCCTTGCTGATATGGATCTGATAAGGATTAAGAAAGAAAAAGTTAGATACGAGCTTAAAGAATTAGTTGACAGCCTTAGAGAGCATTCTGATGAGGCTCCCTCGTTGGATGAAATAACTAAGGAGGTTGAATCTGTCAGAAAAGCCCGATATGAAAAGCAAAAAAATAATCCTTGATACCAACTTATGGATTAGTTTTCTTATTTCCAGAGAATTCAGTTTCCTTGATGACTTTGTGGAAAGTAACAGATTGAAACTTGTATTTTCAATTGAGTTATTACAAGAATTCATAACAGTTGCACAAAGGCCTAAGTTTAAAAAGTACTTTTCGAAAAGCGATCTGGTAAGGATTATTGATTTTATTGATAGATATGGGATTATAATAGAAGTAAAATCAAATTCATAGAAAAAACCAGAATCCTAACAATCAGGGAAATAATATCCGAATTTTAAAGCACGACACCTCAATAAGCGATATAGCCAATAAGGGCTTTCCTGGTAAACGAAGGTTCACAAACCGCATTCCCTTAATGCCCATACCGCCGAACAGTAGCCTCAATTAAATGAACAATGACAACTTAATAAAAAACCATATGAAGAAAACAGGATTATTTATTATAATGATTTTTATAGCAAATTTTTTATCCGGACAGGACTTTGATTATTTAATGACAAAAAAGCAGGCAGACTGTTCTGATATCTCCTATAATAGTGGATTGTATTTTATAAGATATATGCAGGAAAACAAACTTGATTCAGCAGATTTTCTCTTAAAATATTGGGAAGGCAAATGTGGCATGAGAGAACCAATTTATAGAGCAAAGATTTTGTTGGCCTTAAAACAAAATCAATATAACGATTCGATATTGACAGAGGGAACACTTAATAATATATTCAATTATCAAAATCGTATGGATATGATCAAATATTCAAATTATTATTTATATGATAATTACAAATCCTACTTTGGTTTTATACCCCCTGGACAAGAATTTGATAATTATACCCGGGAATTATCAAAAAAACTAATCAGGGAATATGAACCTGATCAAATTGAATACTTATTAGCAGAATTTTATGGAGAAAATAGTGATACAATATTTTCTAAAATTCAGACTAAAACATATGGGCAGACCGCTCTTACAACTGAGTATGAAAAAGCTGTAGATAAATATTTAAATATGCCTGAGCTTCATATGTCATGGGTTACAGGTTTATGGATTCCAACCGGAGAACTGACAAAATTAGGCCTGCATCCTGAAATGGGTTTTCAATTTGGTGCCAAACATAAAAAAATGAACTATGATTTAATTATGGCTTTCAAGTTTATTAATTCTCCAAATGACTATTATGCAAGAAGAACAAAATCAGGAAATTCATTAGAATTGACAAATCATTTTTTTGGTGGACATATTGGATTTGACATCGGCAGAGATATTTATTCGAAAAACGGATATGAAATCCAATTGACGGGAGGTGTTGCATTTGATGGCTTCGATGCACTGACAGAAGACAAAGACAATGATTTAAAAGCTGAATCTACATGGACTTATAATTTTAATTTTGGATTAGGATATAGATATTATGTGACAAATAAATTTTATCTTGGATTAAGAGGAAAATATAATATTGTTGATTATGCCTTAAACAATGTTATTGACTTTACCGGAAATCCAATAACAATTCAGTTTACAATAGGCGGAGTAAATAATGTTTTGAGAAACAACAATCTGAAAGCTTTAAAATATAAACTAAGGAAGTAACACGCAGTATAAAAATTGCTGGGGCAGCAAGTTATTCATTGAAGGCAACGGCTGCCATAATAGTGTTAATCATATCACCTTCAACTCCCTTGAGATAGTTCCTTAGCATCCGGTAATCACTTTTGAGATGTCCGATAACCGGTTCAACTGCTGACCGGCATATGGATTACCTTCAAAAGCCATGGCACCAAGTATAATACCGCTGTTCTTTTTAATCACAAAACCGCTCTTGCTGCAAAACTCGTACTTCTCCTGAACAGAGGTGTCAATAAGTACTTCTTTCTCTTCTACTTCTTTCTTCTCAAACAGACTGACTCTGAGTTTTAATAACTTCTCCGCTCCACCAGTACCAATGCGTTTGCGAAAGTATACAGTTGTGCCAACCCATTTTAATTTCTTTATCACTTTCACCCACCACGAAATCAAAACTTTCATTTTCCAACTTTAAAAATTATATATTTATTCAGTTAATATATTAATTAATTGATTTATTTTTGTTAAAATTGAACAAAATAATCTATTGATTACTACGACATTTTAGCTAAAGCTAAAATTATCAAAAAAACAATTAACAATCACAAAAAACGAAAAACTATGAAAACAAAATTAAGATGGTTTACCGTACTTATTACGGTAATAATGGTACTAGCTGTATCATGTGAAGGGCCGGAAGGACCTGAAGGCCCGGAAGGACCTATTGGACCGAAAGGTGATAAAGGCGATATTGGAGCTACGGGAAATGCCAATGTAAAATATACAGAATGGATAGCTTTCGCCCCTGCAGATAATTGGATAAATCATAGACCTGATTTTGTTTATTTTAAACACTATAACGACCCCGTTTTTAAATTTTCAGCTCAAACAGTTAAAGATATATTTGACGGAAAATACGTTACGCTCTGTTATATCAGAAATACAGATTATAGATATACTTGGAATTTACCCGCATTTCTTGCGTCATATGATTTTTCTGAGTTTGGGGACGCACGTAAGATGGTGAATTACGCTACTTATGCTAACGGAACTAATTTCTATATTGAAATAAACATTACCAGTACCGACGGCGCAAATGTAAAAGGTGCTCAAGGGAAATGGCAGTATCGGCTTATATTTATCGGTGTGAACGGAGGCCCAATGAAAAGTACGAGCAAAACAGAAACCTTGCAGCAAGAATTGGAACAATTAAGCTACGAAGAAGTGTGCAAACGCTACAACATTGAGCAGTAAATTATTCTAAAGACTTTATTCAATATGGCAGAGAATTAAACAACAGATTATCAAATTTAGTAAAAAAACCACAACCAATAATTAAATTCGCAATCTGGAGTTTAATTGCTCTGTTTGCCACAGGTTTTACCACCTGTAAAAAAGAACCGTGGGAAATGGCGTGAGAGTATGAAAAAATCGTAAACTATACCGTGAAAATTTCAGTCGGAAGTAAGAGAGCGTTATTATACAAACACGAATTTCTAATTACAATTTTGAATTGAGTAAAGGGGATAGCTCCAACACTTTTTTTCAGAATAATTGAGTGGATTAATAATTAGTCGACCCTTAACAAGTAATGTTAATCATATCACCTTCAACTCCCTTGAGATGGTTCCTTAGCATCCGGTAATCACTTATGAAATGTCCGATAACCGGTTCAACTTTTGACCGTCGTCTGAACCGGGCTCTATCCTTGAGCTTCTCATGGGCTGTTTTGCCTTTGCCAGTGCCTGGCATTCTGATCTCTACCCAAAGTATGGTCTTGCGTCCCTTATAACCTCTGTCTCCAATGCAACATTCGGCAACTTGCCCATCAGATCATACACTTGCTCCAACTGAGGCTCATTAAAAATAAAAGGGCTTACGCTCGACCTACACTCACGTCACTTACCACCGAACATTATAATTAATTGTTCCCCGTCTTAAAAAAAGAAGATGACATTTCAAAGTCTATTCGGGAAGTGAAAAAAGATATGGCGGATAAAAGGTTTTCCTTTTCATTTTCACATAGCTGTTAATGAGAATTAAATTAAGTGTTCCAGCTCAAAACAGGACTATGCAAAACAATGCCAATCAGTGAAATAAATCCAAAATCATGGCTATTCAAAACAATCACGTTTTAAACTCATAAAACATATCTAAATCTCATTGTTTTCTTTAAAAAAATTCGATTATGAAATAAATTTCAGTAACTTTTCAGGATAGACTCATAGCGAGATTATTGGTTAATATTTCAAATAAAACAGTATGCCAAAAACTTTGTCAAATCATCATAATGCCTTATATAACAACAAATTATTTAATCATATTTGATAAATAACACTTAGTATTAAACAAATTATAATTATGAAAGCAACAAATCTCGCAATCTGGAGCTTAGCAGTTCTTATTGCCACAGGTTTTACAGCCTGCAAAAAAGATGACATGAAAATCACCGAACCGCACATGACACTAACCACCGCTAAAAACAAGGGAGAAAAAATAAGCCTAGGGATTGGTGGAGCCGCTGAAGACCAAGCCGATGTGTGGATAGACCTAAACAACAACGGTATAGAAGATAGTGGAGAAGCCGATATATACTTTAACGATACTAGGGAATACCCCCTTGGTGCGCAAACCATAACTATTTACGGTAAAGTAATATGGTTGATATGCCACGACAACCGACTCACATCCCTTAACGTTAGCAATAATCCCAAGTTAGAGGAGCTGTACTGCTACAACAACCAACTCAAAGCACTTGACATAAGCAAAAACAGTGCGTTGGTGTGGATAAGCTGCAGACACAACCAACTCACATCCCTTAACGTTAGCAATAATCCCAAGTTAGAGGGGCTGTACTGCTACAACAACCAACTCACATCCCTTGACCTTAGCAATAATCCCAAGTTAGAGGAGCTGTGGTGCCATGGCAACCAAATCACTACGCTTGACGTCAGCAAGAATACCAATTTGAGGCGTCTGCTCTGCTTCAACAATTCAATATATGGCAGTAATATGACCGCGTTGGTAAACAGCTTACCCACCCGCAACGCAGGTAATGAAGGAGATTTTTATGTAGTCAACAGAAACGGGGATGGAAACGTCTGCACTCCGGCGCAGGTTAACATCGCTAAAAATAAAAACTGGGACGTAAAGGACAGTGGAGGAAATACCTACTCGGGCAGTAAGTAATTAAGGCTATGTCCCCACGCGAATCCTTTCGCGAGATAATCAACACACAATATAATTGTATGGTGGCGATGCGATACTAAATAAATAAAAAATCAAATAATAAAACAGAGAATTATGAAAGCAACAAATCTCGCAATCTGGAGCTTAGCAGTTCTTATTGCCACAGGCTTTACAGCCTGCAAAAAAGATGACATGAAAATCACCGAACCGCACATTACACTAACCACCACTAAAAACAAGGGAGAAATGATAAGCCTATTGATTAACGCAGCCGCTGAAGACCGAGCCGATGTGTGGATAGACCTAAACAACAACGGTATAGAAGATAGTGGAGAAGCCGATATAGAATTTACCAAGAATAAGGGATACCCCCTTGGTGCGCAAACCATAACTATTTACGGTAAAGTAACATCGTTGGTGTGCAGCGACAACCGACTCAAAGCACTTGACGTAAGCAAAAACAGTGCGTTGTGGAGGATAGACTGCGACAACAACCAACTCACATCCCTTAACCTTAGCAATAGTATAGAGTTGTTCCGTCTGTACTGCGGCAACAACCAACTCACATCCCTTAACTTTAGCAATAATCCCAAGTTAGAGTGGCTGTGGTGCCCTGACAACCAACTTACATCCCTTAACGTTAGCAATAGTACAGAATTGTTATATCTGTGCTGCGACAACAACCAAATCACATCCCTTAACCTTAGCAATAATCCCAAGTTAGAGGATCTGTGGTGCTGTGGCAACCAAATCACTGCGCTTGACGTCAGCAAGAATACCAATTTGAGGCATCTGGGATGCTACAACAATTCAATATATGGCAGTAATATGACCGCGTTGGTAAACAGCTTACCCACCCGCAACGCAGGTAAGGAAGGAGATTTTTATGTAGTCAACAAAAACGGGGATGGAAACGTCTGCACTCCGGCGCAGGTTAACATCGCTAAAAATAAAAACTGGGATGTAATGGACAGTGAAGGAAATACCTACTCGGGCAGTAAGTAATTAAGGCTATGTCCCCGGGCGAATCCTTTCGCGAGATACAGCTAATATCAAAAGTACTTGTAACTGAACAAGAAAGTACTTCGGAACACCAAATGTTTCATATATGTAAGCCTTGCAATAATTATAGGCAATCTGGTATAAGAACTATATTGATTATCTTTGTAAAAAGCATGTATCACCATGACAACAATTGAATTAAAGAAACAACTCATCCATAGAATATCAGAAATTGAAGATGCCAATTTTCTGAAGGCTTTGAAAACCATTTTGGATTCAAATTAATTGGGGCAGGCATACCCTCCTTTTCCGACCGAAAAGAGCTTTCTGCCATAAGGCTGACATTGGCCCTTCGGTCGGAATTGAGTCGGATAACACGACTTGTCCCGTACAGCGGGAACCTTCCTTTATTGCCGGACCATTAGCGGTAATGCAGGCTGATAAAAAATCGCCTTGCAATACCGTGTGACACCATACCATTAACCATTGATAAACATAAAATTTAAACAATTAATAATTAACTGAAATGAAAAAACAATTCAAATTCGGTCATCTATACCTGGTCATTGTAACAGGCCTGGTTGGTATAATGTTATCTGCTTGCTCCACTTATAACAAAATCTACACAGAAGACGATATTGTTTATTCAACAAAAAGATTTGAACTCAAATATGACTATAAAAACCGGAGTCGAAGAATGCCTTTCTATTTCACACAGTCAATCGTCAAGGAAGTGGATAAAAACAATAATGTGTCATATCAGGCCTATGATGTTATATCCCTGACCAGTTCCAGTTTCAGAGTTGATGAAAAGGCAATCCTGATCATTGATAATAAGCCATACCCCATGGAGATTGATAAAATTGAACTTGAAAATGTGAAAACCATTTCAGAAAGCACAACAGATATTCAAACCTTAGACTCAACAACTGTTTCTGTAATCACGGGATACTCAGAAAACAACAGGAAAATTACCAGGTTCAGCTACAAAATACCGATTTCAACTATTATGGAAATCAAAAAGGCAAATCAGATATATATTCGTTACTACTCTGGCCCAAATATGATAACTGTTAAGCCTAAGAAACTGAGTATTAAGAAAATAAAAAAGCTAATTGACACTGAATAAACTGTTATGTTTGCTTATAAGCGGATATAAGCAAGTTTGTAAGACAGCTTTACAACCATGAAACAGAGAAGCTGATGGAGGCAAAATTTAAAGATTAACAAGTACATGAATAAAAGATGAATATGTTCGTTTTATTTTTTTATTGATGCAACAGTAACTGGTTTGGAACTGTCTTTTGTCAGATGATAAATTTATGTTTATTATTTTAAGAGTAAAATTAAAATGGAAACACTCATAAATAAAATTTTACAATCTATTACATTTAAGGGGATTACGATTGTTTTACTGATTCTGATTTTACTTATTCCAGGTGCAATGATTCAGAATTTAATTAAGGAAAGACAGGAGCGTAGTCATGAAACCATTCAGAAAATCAATGACAAATGGAGTCATTCACAAACGCTGTGTGCACCACTACTAATTGTACCCTACACTACCACCAAACTTGACAATGACAAAAAGCCCTACTATGAAGAACATACGCTTTACATTACGCCTAAAGAATTGAAAATAAATGTTTCGCTTACTCCCGAAGAGCGTCATTACGGCATTTACAAAGCTATTCTTTACAAAAGCGACATTCATTTTGAAGGTAATTTTTCAGAACTTGCCAATCTGAAAATTGAAAATAGCAATCTTCATTTCGATAAAGCTCAAATAGCTATTGGCATAACCGATTTGAGAGGCGTAACGCAAAATCCCGATTTTAAAATTGGCGACAAAATGTTCAAAACGACTGTTGGAGTGGTAAAATTGTTTTCTGTTTCCGAAAATTTCGTTGAGGAAGAAGTCACCAGATATGGTTCAAAAGATCCTTATTCATCTGGCAGAAATGTTTCAGGTAAAACATTGATTGTAAATCTGAAAGATATTGGATTGACGGACACATTACTGCAATCGCTCAATTTTGACTGCAAAATGAAACTAAACGGCAGTTCTTCACTTAATTTCATTCCAATCGGACAACATACCTCTGTTACTATTAATGGACAATGGCCGTCACCTTCATTTATCGGCAGTTTTTCACCCGAATCTACTGTTGATAAAAAGCAGTTTAACGCCTCCTGGAATATTTTAAGTTTCAACCGCGATATTCCCGAAACGTGGTCGGATAATAATGTTGCCAACTTGGGCGACAATTCTTTTGGTGTAAATCTTATCGAAACTGTCGACCACTACCAACAAAATATGCGTTCAGCAAAATATGCTCTGATGTTCATTGCGCTAACATTTATTGTTTTCTTTTTTGTAGAAATTTTTACCAGAAAACCTATACAGTTTTTCCAATATGTGTTGGTTGGCATTGCGTTGATACTGTTTTATAGTTTGTTGCTTTCGCTTTCGGAACAAATTGGTTTCGCCTGGGCGTATTTGGTGTCAAGTGCCGTAACTATCCTGATTACAACAGTGTATTTTCATTCGCTGATAAAACAAAAATCTGCCACGTTTATTCTTGCAGGCATTATGCTCATACTTTATGCTTTCCTTTATATAATTTTGCAGGTTGAAGATTTTGCCTTGCTTATTGGAAGCATATTCCTTTTTGTAATTTTGGGAGTGATAATGTTTGTATCTAACAAAATAAAAGTGAGAAAACAGGTTGCCGATGAATGAAAAATAAAAAACCTGCCTGTAACATGCGGTATGGTAACCGTTAGCAGCAAGCAGAAGAATGCCATTCACCAAAACAAATAATTAACTTTATCCCCAAATTTATAAATCAAACAAAACCCGAAAAATGAAACAACAGACCATCCTGATAATTGTATGTTGCATTCTTTTATCATCCTGTACGGCAACCAAACTTTTGACATCAAATGTCCAAGCTTCAGAAGTTACAGATCTTAAACTACTTGAACCTTATTCCTATATTTCCATGATAAAAAAGGGCAATAGGGGACAATTGGATGATAGCATATCGGCAGTTTCAAAACAGATGAATATCAATGTTATAAAAGGCTTCAACGGCCAAATTCCTATTACCGGTGATATTTTCCTGACTGACTCTGCAATTAACAAAACTCTTGAGGAAGAATATGAAAATCTAATTCTGACCGCTGATAGAAACAAGAACATTACAAATCTTAGAATAACTCCTACCCTTGACAAAGTATTAGAGGCAAATAATACAAGATTTGGGCTGATTGTTATTTGTACAGGCTTCACCAGAATAAAAGGAAACTATGGCAAAGAAATTGCGAAAGGTGCTGCTCTTGGCATATTAACTTTGGGAATGTATTATCAGACTCCGGTAAAAGCCTATTCAACTATATATGCAATGATTGTCGATTCAAAAGAAGATAATGTTGCATTCTATCGAAAGTCATTTAAGCAAAATATGAAACCACTTGATCAATCAGTCCTGACGAATCAATATAAAAAGATCTTTGAGGGCTACTTCTTGACAAAAAAATAATTACCAACTGCTAACAATAATATGGCTAAGTTGTTCTCCGTCTCAGGCGGGACAAATCGTAACAGTTTTTGCCTCGCTAAAGCGGGATTTCATGGAATGAAAAAATTATTTTTTAATATCTGTTTCTTTTTCTTCTCAATATCGGCTTTTTCACAGGATACAAATAAAAATTTATATAGCGGGGGGATGTTATTTTTTCAACCAGGATATATGATTACAGAAAATGACTACCAGAATATTCGTCATTTGGATTTTGGCATTGGAGGCATTCTCAGGTTTTATTTTTATGAATATTTCACTGCCGGAATTTATGGTGGATCACAAAGAACAAATTATCATTCCTCTGACTCCAAAAACTCATATGTCAGCATTGGTTACGGCGGCCCTGTTTTAGGATTTAGCAAAAAAACCGGAAAGTTACGTTATACAGCTTCAGCTTTTATTGGCAAAGCGACTATCAGAAATCTGCATATTGAAAGTCAAAACAATTATATGCTTGTTGACGCTCACTTTTATAAACATTCTACATTAATTTATTCTCCGGTTCTGAGCATTGATTATGCATTGAGTCAAAGACTGCTTCTAACCTTACAAACAGTTTGCCTGACAGCAAAACCTGATAATAAATCATTTTATAATCCCACTATTCAATTTGGAATTTTATTTAATCGCTGAATAATATCCGGAAATAGAATTTATATGATAAAAAACGAAGCCTGACACCGCGTAAAAGTAATACGAGTAACTATGAGTCATTAAAAAACCAACTATGAAACGCATATAAAAATGAAAATCAAAAGCCACCTTGTTAAAAGTTTGTCATTGGTAATACTACTTGTAGCTATTTCAATCGTTGGTTTTCATTTGAATAAAGCTCCCCGGCTTGTGACCACCGATGCTCCTCTGACTGAATTTTCAGCAGCACGTGCAATGAACCATTTGGAACACGTTGCCTTTGAGCCGCATTATATTGGAACAAAAGGCAATACCGAAGTTTGTAATTATATCATTGAGGAATTAAAAAAGATGGGCATTGAGCCTGAAATTCAAACTGCTGAGATGTATGATCCAGGTTCGTTTTGGGCTGCTACGGTAAAAAACATTATTGTCAGATTGCCTGGAACGGAAAACAGTAAATCGGTTTTAATTATGGGACATTACGATTCTGCCAGAGATTCATATGGCGCCTCCGATGATGGCTCAGCGGTTGTCACCATGCTTGAAACGATCAGGATTCTATTACTAAAGCAACCTTCTAAAAACGACATTATATTCCTTTTTACCGATGGCGAAGAGATTGCCTCGATTGGAGCAAAGGCTTTTTTAGAGAAACATCCTTTGGCAAAAAACATTGGGCTGGTCCTGAATTTTGAAAGCAGCGGGACCAGGGGCCCAAGTATGATGTTTGAGACCAGCGCCGATAACAATTGGATAATTTCTGAATTTGCAAAAGCTGTCCATTATCCGATAGCCCATTCGCTCTTGTATGAAATATACTGCAATATGCCGAATGATACGGATTTGACTCCTTTTAAAAACGAAGGGATCAAAGGATTCAATTTTGCATATCTCGAAAACCGTTTTGATTATCACACTGGCGGCGATAATGTTAAAAACACTTCGGCTGAATCAATTCAGCATCATGGCTTATACGCAGTACCATTAACAGAGCATTTTGCAAACATAGATTTAAACAACAATGAAAAAGGGAATGCAGTTTACTTCAACACGATAGGCAAAGGCTTTGCACATTATTCATACAAATGGATTATCCCATTTGTGAGTTTAACATTACTCACGCTTTTTGGAATACTATTTATCGGATACAAAAGAAAATTGATCCGGCCGCTTCACCTATTATTTGGTTTCTTTGATTTTGTCATCCATCTTATCATCGCTCCTGCAATTGTTACATTGATATACTTTATTCTTATAAAATATTATCCCGGAAATGATTTTCATTATGATTTTCGTTTACTGTTCTACAATCAGGATATATTGCTGTTAGGATTTGCCTGTATAGCCGTAGCCATCTCTTTTTTGTTCTGCAAATCGGTATTGAAAGGAATCCGCTTATGGCATTTAATTCCACTTGTTGCAGTTGTAATAGTTTTGCTGATCTGGAGTGGACAGATCAGCCTGATAACTGTTTTAGCCACAGTAGCTGTCGCCACTATTATCTATTTCCTGAATCAAAAACCGGTCAATGTATGGGAATTATCATTTGGCTCATTCATCGGCTGGGCTATATTAATGGTCGTTACCGGTTTTATGATGCCGGGAATAAGTTATTTGTTCACCTGGCCCCTATTGTTCAGTTTAATTCCTGTTGGAATATACTTTTTAAGAAAAAATCAAGACGAATATTCAACACTGCAAATAGGTTTGTTCTTATTTGCCGCATTACCGGCACTGGTTTGGCTGACAAATCTGACATACCTGTTTTTTTCGGCAATGGGACTTCAGATGGTTGGCGGAGCAATACTTTTCACAGTACTTTGTCTGAGTCTGCTGGTAATTCACATTGACATAATCACACGTGTCAAGCCTTGGATTGTACCCTCAATTTCACTCTTTGCCGGACTGTTTTTTTTGCTGTATGGATCTGTTAATCTGAAATACGATGAACGTTACAGAAAACAGAACTCTTTGATTTTTGTATCAGACGGCAACACAAACAAAAGCTTCTTTACCAGCTTAGATGATAAACCCGATGAATGGACCGTCGATTATTTAACGGTGCAGCCCAATACTGTGAGTACTGATGATTTCATCTTTTTTGGAAAAAGAAATTTTATAGTTAACCCTGCTGAAGCAGAGAATCTGCCGGCTCCCACGCTTCTGGTCATGAATGACAGCATCATTGGGAATCAACGGTTGTTAAAGCTGCACATAAATTCAGGCAGAAAAGCGAATAACTTATTCATTCAAATAAAATCAAAATCCGATTCGGTAAAAGCGTCTGTCAATGAATCTGCGATGAAAGATCTCAACCTTTATAATAATTCAGACCGATATCTTTTGAGATATTTTGCATTACCCGAAGAGGGTATTGAGTTGGAAATACTTTTGGAAAACAGAGATGTTGAACTGTACCTGACTGATTTCATATACGGGCTGCCTGCTCCCGCTGGTATCGAAATAAAACCAAGACCTGACTATATGATGTCTGACGGGGATATGACTATCGCAACAAAAAAATTTGTTATAAAGCATTTTTAATTGATTAAGAGAAGCATATTCAAAAAAGCCATGCACAACTTACTGCCAGTGGTAACTTGAAAGGTCAGAGCAAGTCAACTTTTCATATTGCCAGTTCGTTAGCACACATCATGGAAGCCAGAATACCTGACCCGTCCTAAAAAAAGGCTACACAACACGTAGCAAAAATGTATAAAAATGATGGAATCGTAAGAAAGTACAGCGAGGGTTTCAAACTCAAGATCCTGGCCGAACTCAGCACGGGAAATTA
>Ga0255342_1005025_pt1 | contig 13061 bp, 7 predicted proteins | sample wastewater_treat_3_FD_192416 | JGI IMG/M metagenome (GOLD analysis project Ga0255342, IMG submission 192416) | Wastewater microbial communities from Lulu Island WWTP, Vancouver, Canada - plant14 | ecosystem: Engineered > WWTP > Wastewater > Unclassified | place: Canada: Vancouver, British...
GGTTGGATACTATCGGGACATATCTGCCCCCAAACCACTTACCGATGAAGCTGAAAAAGCCTCAGAAGGTTTTTTCCCATATACAATAATTGGGGTAGGAATTCTGGACAGAGTGGAAATAAGTATGTTTCTTGGTGATTATACCTCCCAGGATGGTTTAGTTTATTTACTCAATGCCAAAGTGAAAATTATTGAAGAGACCTTGCGTATTCCCCAAATCGCTGTAGGAATGGATAATATTTTATCACCTATAAAAAAACACGGATCTCAATACTTGGAAGAAAATGACGATTTTGTTGATAATCCGGAAGCTGATTCTTATGAGCCCTATTCTCCGTATGCGGTTGCCTCCAAACAAGCTGTCTTTTTGGGAATTCCTTGGATGTTCAATGTAGGTATTGGTTCCAACCGTTTTGTTGGCCAAGCTAAATCCCGCTATATGACTGGACTATTTGCTTCTGCTGAGATGTCTCCTATTAGAGATTTAGCTTTACAGGGAGAATTTGACGGTGAAGATCTAAATATAGGTGTTAAATATTCCTATAAGAACTTTGGTTTTAAGCTGGGAGCCAATGCTATTGAAGACCGCTTCAAGGATAGCGATTACAAGGATAATATTCGTGTTGCTTTAGGGGTTTCCTATTTGTTTGATAAATATGCTGAAGCCAAACGTCGTCCTGATCTTGGTCTTTATGCCAGTTATGGAAAAAAGCCATCTGCTGGCGGAGAAATAGTTGAGGTTGGCGAAACACCTATTGAAAAAGGTGTCGTTGTTCCTCCAACAGGTACTACTGTAAGCCCCACCGGAGAAATTGTTATTGTTCCTCCTCCAGGAACAGCAGCCAAACCTCCTGCCGGAGGAGAAGTTGTAGTCGGTCCTGGAACCCAGTTACAGACCCCGGGTTTAGTTACACCTGGAACTGCAGGTTATGAACAGCTTTCTCCTGAAGTTCAAGATTTGCTTAAAGAGCTTCAGATGCTGAAGGAAGAAAGGCAGAAAGCTCAGCAGGCGATGGAAGAACTGCGCAAATGGATAGAAGAATTGAAGCAAAAACAATAAATAATCTTAATCTACTTATCTAAAGTGTGTAGGTTGAGGAATCATGTTTCCCCGAAATAGTGATGTAAAGGGTTCAGGATGCTTTTGTTAAGTGAAAGAATCCTGAACCTTATCATCATAGGGAAAATAAAGAGAATATAAGTGAGCGGAATTATGAAACACATTCTTAAAATTATATTCCTAATTGTTATTGCATTGTCAATCCAGGCAGGAGTTTATGCACAAGATAAATCTCCAGTTACGAAAGAGGAACTCCAGGAACAAATAGCTCAGGAAAAACAGCTTATCAGAGAATTAGCTAAGATGTTTTTAGTTGAAGCACTGCCTGAATTGGTGAAAGAAGATCCAACACGGGCTGAAGAGGCATTAACAAAATATAAAGATGTTTTTTCCAGTATGGATCAAAATGATTTTATATATTTACTGGGTCATTTCTATGCTCGTATGGGAGAAAACACAAGGGCTATCAGTTATTTTACATCCCTGTTAAACACTCAATTGAATGATGATGCAAGGCAAATGCTAAACCTGGCTTTATACACTCAGATGGTTCAATATCTGGAAGCGGGTAATCGTCAGGCGGCTAAGGACTTTTTACGGGCTATCATTTTTGAAAATTTCAATATTGATACATATTATCCTACCTATTTATACATTTGGGCTGATATATCTGCTGATGATGGTGAATATGAAAGTGTTCTAAACACACTAAACAGTTACATTCAAAACCGGGATATAATAATGAATCGGTTGCTTCCCGAAAAAACAGCAATCCTGGCAAGAGTGCAAACTTTAAATTTAGAACCCTATTATGCTAATCCCAGTTTTGATGAATATGCGAAGATAGCTTCTGAAATAGATGACATAAAAGTAAATTTAACACATAATTATAACGAGCTAATTTCATTGAAAGGAATTTTTTATCTTGATCCCATAATTAACCTGCATTCCGAAGAAATGGTTATGCTGGATTCCCTAAAAATAGTTATTCTGGATTATTTGGATCAGAAATTACACTCTGAGGAAACAATTGTAAGGGGTAATTTGCTGTTACAGCAAGTGAAACAATTATCTATCAGTTATCAAAAACAGCTGGAGATAATGGATCAAATTCTGGAAAAGCAATATGAACGTTTTCTTACCAATGATCCCAGTGTTCAGGGGCACAATTACAGTGATATGGAACTGAAACGATTATATGATATAGAGAAAAATATTTTGCTTTATAATGATCTTATTGCTGAACTGGATAAAGATATTGCTGATCCGAAATTAGCAGATATTCAGGAACAATTGAAAAGCACCAGAGCCGATTATTCTGAGAAAAGAACCAGTTTGTTGATTCGTAAAAATGACCTTCTGCAAACTCGTAAGCATACCAGTGATATTGAAGAACAAATTTTCAATGCTCTGCTGGAAGAGTATTATTCCTTAAATAAGGATAAGAAAGATATTGATATTCAGCTGGCTGAAATTGAAAAGTTTATGCAGGAAGAAACGAAAAACATCTTTACAGAAGAACAACGCAATAAGATTAAAAACCGTATTGCTGCTCAAATAGCTACAACTGCTGATAGCGGTATGCGCAATGAGCCCATTCGTAAAAATGCCCAGGATTTAGTTGCCAATGTGGAATTCGTTAAATTGCAATTGGACTACCGCAACTTGCATATAAAAGAACAAGCACGTCTTGCTCAAATAGGAAAATGGACAGAACAACAACTGACTGAACGGCAAGCTGAAATTTTGGCAGAAAAAAGCGATTTAATTATCCGAATTCAAAATTTTATTAACAACAATCCCAATTTCCGTGCAGTTGCACAACCTAACGGAACTTACCTTATCAGTAATGCTGATCTTTATTACAATCTGGCTGAACTTCAATATGCTGTTTATCTGGATACCCCTACCATAGCATTGGAAAGTTACAGAAAAGTTGTTCAGCTCGATCCTAATAATGTAAATATAGATGCAGCACTGTATAATATCGGTTTTATCAGCAGTCAGCTCAGTCATCAGAAAATAGATAGCAATAAGAGCCGGTTTTATGAAATAAATAGAACTGCTCTTGCTCTTGATGAAGCCAGCAAATATAAGGAATCCGATTTTGCCGAGGCAATCAGTTCTTATCAACGGATTATAGATAACTATAAGACCTCTCCTTATTATGACGAGTCCCTATACCGTCTGGGAATTCTGTATTATTATATAGCTACCGATGCTGATCAACCACAGCGCTATTACGCTTTGGCTACCAACTGTTTTAATGAAATTATCAATAGCCCGAATAGTAAATATAAATACGATGCTATCTATCAGCGTGGGTGGTTACGCTTAAATTCTTTTCAAGAAGAGGATTTTAAGCTAGCCTTGAACGATTTTCTAACCTTGCTGAATGCTGTTGAGAGCGGTCAGATTTCCGATCCTATAATCGCCAATGAGTATCGTGATGATGCTATAGATAATATTGCCTTCTGTCTAATTGCTTTAGATGGAACCGATTTCTATTCGCCTGCCAAGGGTGTGGGAGAATTGCAAAACATTGCTGCCAGTTACAAGAATCCTGAAATTGTAAGCAATATTATAGATAAAGCGGCGGCAAATAAATTGAACTTATCTACCCTCCAGGCAATTGACTATATCTGGTTGAAAATAGATATAAATCCTCTGGCATTAGAAAATCCTTCTTTGGTAGATTCTATTTTAAAATTGTATGCCTCGGCTCAGTATGAACTGCGTGACGGTCAGAATTTTGATCAGCTAGCTCAGGATTTGTATCAGAATATTATTACCAACTATGGCAAAAACTCTGCCTGGTACGAAGCAAATAAGAACAACAGCAACATTTCAGATCAACTGGCAGTGATCAAAAATGCTTATGAAAAAAGAGCTATTCGCTTGCAAAACGAATTTCTTAACGATCCTGCTAATGAAACCAAGTTGCTTGCTTATAACCAGCATATAGATCAATTTGCTGCTTTTCCGGAGCTGCACGGTGAAAATTATACTGAATGGAAAGCTCAAGCAGATAAAACCAAACTATTGCTTTGTAATACTCTTGCTGAGCGTTCCAATTTACCCAAACACTATTTAACGGCGATTAGAAATCTGCAGGAATTTAATGCTAAATACCCGCAAGATGTGGATTTCTTCCAAAATGAAGGTTTGATATATACTTATTCATTCAATATTTACAATCTGATGAAAGACCTTTATGGAGAAGGATTTCAACCTGAATCTGGTTTACCTGCAAACGCTGATGAGCTTTATGCTTTGTTACAGTCAAATTCTCAGCGATTTATTAATGTTCTGCGCAGTGATGCTTACAAAAATCCTGAGCGGGAAGCCCAGGCAGTTAATATTTTGCTCAGCTTAGCGGATATTCAATATGATCGGGGTAAAATACCTGAAGCAAAAGCTCTATATCTTTCTGCCTTGGAAAATGAAGCCCTGATTCCAGAAAGAACGAAATTTGCTGTTTACGGCAAACTTGCTTTAATGGCTGAAAACGAGAATAATTATGCTCAGGCAGAAGCGTATTATCGTAAAGCATTACCTTTTGCCGCTACTCCAGCTGAACGAGAAGCTATAACTAATAATATACGCTATCAGATTCAAAATAGCTTTGTAGCAGCTGAGAGCAGTGGAAATTATTCTCTGGCTGCAAGTGAACGTTTGCGTTTAGCAGCAGAGTTTGATCCTAAGGACACACAACGCATTACCGGTTATAAAATGGGAGCTCAAGAGGCATATATTAAAGCTAAAGAATATCAAAAAGCAATAGATATTCTGTTAGAACTGGCTGGAACGCGAACAGATGTTGGTGAAATATACTATTATTATTTCCGTGCAGCAGAAATTGCTGAAGCTGATACAGCAATGAACAATCCTGAATTAGCTAAAAGTATCAGAGAAAGCTTTATTGCAAAGTATCCTAGTAGTAATCAAGCATTTAACCTGCGTATGGCGATGATTCAGGAAATGGAAAAAGACCCTGCCCGAAAGAATGCTGCTGCTGAAGCTTATCTGGCTTTATATGAAGAAGCCAGAAATAAAACTATCAATACTGGAAATATTACTCCTGATGTTTTATTATTTAAAGCGGGAATTAACTTCCGAGAAGCTGGAAATAAAGATAAAGAGATGGAAACTTATAACCGCTTTATTACTTTATATCCCAATAATGAAAATGTAATACCCTTTATGCAGGAAATAGCAGATTATTACCTTGCCAAAGGGGACACCCTGCAGTTTGAACAGATTGCCAAAGAGATTTATCAAAAGGATAAAACCAAGAGTGACCGCTATCAATGGATTGCTACTGCAAAGCTGAGTAAATTGGTTTATAATTTTGATAATGCCTATAAGAATAAGAATTATACCGATGCATTCAAGTATCGTGATGAATATAAAAAATTGGAGACAGCTTATAAAAAAGAGGGACTGAATTTTGAAAGTAAGGACTTTAGTTCTACTAAGAATTATGAATACTTTGCAGCAGTTGAAAAAGAATATAATGAACTCCAGAAGCGAATTTCTTTCCTGAAAAATTTTGACAGCCAGCTTACAGCTATAGAGAATGGAACATTGCTTAAATCATCTCCAGCATCGCTGATCAAAGTTAATGCCAGCACAACCTGGAAGAATCACTTAATTGGGGGTTCCTATCGTCGGATTCCCAATTTCAAAGCATCTGTTAAAGCCGAAGTAGCTAAGGTAAACAAGCTTCTTGCTGATGCTGAGAAAGAGAATATAGAGTTGGAGAATTACCGCCGTTTGCGTGCTTTGAATTTAATTGGCCGCATTTATGAAAAAGGGGCTAATGTTATAAATACTCAAGTTGGGGTTTATGTACGCACCGCCATTGAAGCGGAAGGTGTCCGTCAACAGTATGCAGATGTTTTAGATGCTTTTATTGCTACTCTGGCTGCTGATTATAGTAATGACCTCTTTAGTTTGGCATACTCTACTCATTTAAATATTTATAACTTTTATCAGATGGCTGGTTATACCGATTATTATACGCAGCAGAGCTATGCCAAGTTGCAAGAATGGAATTTGGTTCCCGATTATAAGATTGAAGAATATCCTCTCGGTTCCGGCTGGAATGAAAAAATGGATGACACAAATGTAACTTTACCTGCTCAAAGCATAACTTCACCTAAAGGTGTGCGTTTGGGCTTTGTTCAAATACCTTCCAATAAAGAACTTATCCTAAACCGCACTGTCAATACTAAAATTCAACCTGAATTTGCTTTACTGCATTTGGTTTATCCTTATGATATTAAAATTCGGTTGAATAGTACTGATTTGAAACCTGGTGTAGTTCCTACCGATACTTTAGATACAAATAAACCGGTAACTTCTACCCGTTTCGCTTATTTATTGCCTGCTAGTGCCTGGGCTGAAGGACAAAATATAATAGAATTGACTGTTCCTAATGATAGTCCTGAACAGCAAAGTGTATATATGACTTTACAGGTGTTTACAGACCGCAAGAAATTGGCTGCTTCTATACCTCCGGAAACGGTGATGCTTTATACTGATCCAACTTGGAGAATTATAACTGTTAATCCTGAAACAGGAACGGAAACAGCTTCTGCTGCAACTATTACAAGCAATTTTGGCATCGCCTTAGAAAGTATAGAAGGACTGGAAGGAGCTTATGCTAAACCTATCTGGTTCCCCGAAGCAGCACCTGTAAGCAGTGCTATTTTGGAAGTTGATTTTTACCTGGATACTGAGTTCCGGGATGGTTTAATCAATTTTGTAGCACCGGAACTAGCTTCGGTTTATCTGAATGGACAGGAATTAGCCACCAATATTGCTCTGGATTATGATCCGGAACCGTTCAGGGTATATACTTCTCAAATTACAATAGACCCGGCTAAAGTTACTACAGGTAAAAATACTCTTCGCTTTGTTGTAACTAACAATTCCAACTACCGTGGCTTTATCGCCACCGTTAAAATTATTAAAGCAGGAAAGGGAGATATACGATGAAGAAATTTATAATCCTCTTAGTGGTGTTGCTCTTTTTTTCAGGCATTATTTATGCTCAAGCAGCAACAACTACAACTCAGCAACAACCGGTAAAGGGTTTTGAGGGCGCAAGAAGGTATGTGGAAGAAACAGAGTTGATTATTGAAATAAAAGCTCTACTCCCTTCTACAGGTATATTTCAGGATAAGTCCGATACTTATCAGAAAGCAGGAGAATATAAGTTCTCTTTTACAATTGAAGATATTCGTAACCAAAGCGATATATTATTAAATAAATGGCTGAAGGAGTCAAAATGAAAACAAAAAAAATCGTCCTTATGATCATCTCACTCTTTATGTGTGTTGGCTTGTTTGCTCAGGCAGCAGCAGAAACCGCTGTTCCGGCTAAACAGGGTTACAGTTTAGGTCAAGTATTTGTAGATAGCGGTAGATGGGCTTACGCTATCCTCTTGGTTTTTATTATTGGTCTTGTTTATGGTTTTGTGCGTTGGTATCAGTTATACCCCAAAGAGAAGATTGATGCTGGTGGATTCTATTTAAAGCTTCGCAATTATATCCGTAATGACCAGCTTAAGGAAGCAATCACAGTTGCTGAAAGCTATAAGGGTACTACTATGGGTTTTATCTTTTGGAGTGCTTTACGGGTTTTTAAAGATGCCAAAGAAAGTGGTCAATCAGGAGGGGATTTAAGAAATTCCGTCCAAAATTCTCTGGAAGAAGCTGTTCTGCAAACTGTTTATAAACTGGATAGCGGATTATTCTGGTTTGATACTTTAGCTCAAGTAGCTACCTATCTTGGTCTTTTAGGAACCATTTGGGGCTTATTGGAAGCATTTGCAGGATTAGCTGGTTTAACAGGTGCAGCACAACAAGCTGCTTTAACCGATGGTATTAAAAAAGCAATTGGAACAACCGCTCTGGGGTTGCTGGCTGCTATTCCTTTAACCTTAATTAAAGGTTGGCTGTTAACCAGGGCAAACAATATTATCAGTAATATTGACGAGTTTAGTGTTAAATTGATCAATACTATTAATAATGCCATTAAGGATTAAATTATGGGACATTACAGACCATCCGCAATGCGTCAGCAAAAAGCGCAAACGGTACCCCAGGAACCAAACCTGATACCAATTATGAATCTGTTTTTAACCATCATTCCAATGTTAATGATGATGGTTGTTATTTCGCAGATTGCTCTTTTGGCGCTAAATTTCTCGCAAGGGGAAGGCGGTGTTAGTTATGGTCAAGGAGGTGGTGGTGGAGGTGCTCAAACCGAAAAAGTGGAAATCCATATCCTGGGCAACCAATATGCCCAGGAAAATAATACTACAATAGGTATGGAGATCCGCGAAGCGGGTTTTAAGCCAATGACTATTCCTGCCCTCAATGGATATTACGATTATGTGACCTTGAATAAAACTCTGCAAGAAATTAGAAGCCGCAAAGAGACCCTTAGCGATATTACTGTCCTCGTTCATCCGGATGTCCTTTATGGCGACCTGATGAAAACGATAGACCTCTGCAAAGTCAATGGATTTACTCAGGTTCATTATACTGCCGCCAAAGTGGAATATTATTAAAGGAGTTATATATGCAAATTCTGGATAAACTCACATCTTCTAATAAAAGTGAACGCCGTGTCCGGAAGAAATTTGAGGAAGTAAAAGGGTTGTCCATTACTTCTTTGCTGGATGAACTAACTATTATCTTGGTCTTCCTGGTAAAAAATATCTCTACGGAAGTTGTAAAAATTTCTGCAGAACCCAAAATTACCTATCCACATACCATCACTAACGATAAACTTTTGGAAAAAGCGGGAACTACTCCGATTAAAATTTTCCCGGATCGTGTGGTTGTTGGAGCCGAAGCCCTGGAATATGGTTCGCCGGCAGAATTAGCAACAGATGCCAAAAAACGCCAAGACCTATTAACTTATTTGCAAATGGAAGCCAATGACATTATTCAGCATCAAAAAGCAGAGACCTGTCTTCTGGTTCAAGCCGATTATTCTATCCCCTGTGACTATATAACGGAAATTGTCCGTGCTGCTACAGCAGCAGGTTATTCATACATTTATTTTGCCACACTTGAGGATGCCGATTGGCTGAAGAAATATAGTGCCGGTTTGGCTGAATAGAAAGGAGGGAAAATGTCCAAATTATTAAACTTAACTTTGCACTATAAAGGCAAAAAACTAGATCAGGTGCGTTATGGACGCGATTTTAAGAACAAGTTCTTTATCGGTTCAGATAAATACCTCTTCTGGCAAATCCTGGATGAGTCATTTCCCGAAAAGCACCTGTTTGTCACTAAAAAAGGTGATCAACTTTACCTGCAGTTGCCTCAGGGTGCTAAAGTAAGTTGTGCTAAAGATGGAAAACCGGTAGATGAATCTTTTCTTACAAAAAATTCCATTCTGCAAGGTAATAAACTGTTGCTGCGTCCTGATATGACAGGAACTCTTGCCATTGCACCTAATTGGGAAATTTCTTACGAATTCCGGGAACCTTATGTTCTTGTTCTTACTCCGGAACAGCAACAAATTGCCACTCAATATGCCTGTCGTCCTCAAGCTACTGCGGATGAAAGATTCAGCCGTAATTTAATCCTGTTGTTCGTCATTCTAACTATTATTTTTGTGCTTATCTTTGATCTGTTTCTAAAAAAACAGATATCCTACGATACAACTCTGGAAGAGAAAATTCAAACACTTCAGAAAGCTGAACGTATTCAAGCAGAGGCATTAGCTAAACCCAGCACTTTTGAAGAGGCAGGTGAATATGCCGAAGCTCCTGAAGCACCTACAGGAAAAGAACAAGCAGGTGGTGTAACCGGAGGTAGAGGAACTGCAAAATCTGCAGGTGATATTTTTGGCAGTGATTTTGGCACTTTTGATCCGAAAGCCACTTCAGCTGCAAGACCAACGCAAGCGGTCACTCTTATGGAAGGTTTTGTAACTTCTCGTCCCGGAGGTGGAGGGGGTGGTGGTACAGGACCTGGAGCTGGAGGTGCTGGACCTGGTTTTGGAGGAGTTGGAGGAACAACTTTTGATCCTAGTGCCACCAGAAGTTTTACAAGTGATATTGGATCTGTAGTAACCAAAGCACCTTCCGTTCGGGGTTCGGATATTCGTCCTGAAGGTGGAACTATTGTTAAAGCTTCGGGAGATCAAAGTAAATTAGTACCCAGTGGAACTGCTTTTGGAAGAACGAGCGAAACAGAAAAAACAATTGCTAGGTTCAAAACCAAAGAAGTAACCCCAGTTACTGAAGAAACAATTTCTCAAGCACCTGCAGAAAGCCGAACAATTATTGATGAAGTTAGAAGAGCAGTAGATACTCGTAAAGGACAGATACAATCTCTGTATATGAAATGGAATGCCACCCTTCCTTTCTCGGGAAGTGTAAAAATTCAACTATTAATTAACGCTTCCGGAAAAGTCCAGGCTGCTATAATTACCCCTGAGGGGGGCAGTATGCCTAATGGTTTTTTAAGCGAATTGAAACAACTTTGCGAATCCTGGAGTTTCCCTATAAACGAAGAAGTTGACTATACTTTCAAATACAGATTACGCAAAAGTTAACCTTCAAAATTATTTGTGTAGCCGGAGGACACCGTTCCTCCGCTTTTTTTCTCTCACAGATTACACCGATAACACAGATTTTATTTTAGAAATTAGGATTTAGAGGAGTGAATAGATCTGGGATGAACAGGATTTAATGGATTTTGGGGATTTAATAGCTCTGGGATAACTTGTGTAGACGGAGGAACGGCGTTTTCCGTCTACCCAAAAAAAACTTGACAGAACTTTTATCAAATTTATAGAAGGAATTGTGTATAAATTTTAAGGGGATTAAGAAGATATGTTGATATTCAAAGAGCAAACCACACTACAGTATTTGCATAGAACAAATAGCATTGTCTTAACAAAGCAAACCCCATTGCCATATTTACAAAATATTAACATATTTATCTTAACAAAACACAGCAGATTACTGTTTCTCTATCTTCATAATATAAATATACCTATTTTAACCCTGTATTTTATGATTATTACTCAAAAGAAAAAAATATCATGGAGGATATTATGAAAAAGACATTTCTACTCTTTATCTTGGCTCTTTGCTCCATAGCACTCTTTGCCCAAAACGAGGATTGGATATGGGCTAAACAAGCCGGGGGAACAATTGATGATTATGGCAATAGCATTGCTGTTGATGCCAATGGTAATATCTATGTTACAGGTAGATTTTATGGTAGTTCTACCTTCGGCACTACTAATTTAACCAGTAGTGGTGGTTCTGACATCTTTGTTGCCAAACTGGACATTAACGGTAACTGGCTGTGGGCAAAGAAAGCCGGGGGAACAAGTGATGATTATGTCTATGGTATTGCTGTTGATGGCAATGGTAATAGCTATGTTACAGGTTATTTTGAAAGTAGTGCAACCTTTGGCACTACTACCTTGACCAGTAGTGGTTATTGTGACATCTTTGTTACTAAGATTGACCACAATGGTAACTTTCTCTGGACTAAACAAGCCGGGGGTATATATAATGATTATGTCTATAGTATTGCTGTTGATACAAATGGAAATAGCTATATTACAGGTCGTTTTTATAGTAGTAGTTGTTCCTTTGGCATTATAACTTTAATAAACTGTAACAGTGAATATGAAGACATCTTTGTTGCCAAGCTGGACATTAACGGGAACTTTATGTGGGCAAAACAAGCCGGGGGAACTGTTTCTGATTGTGGTTATGGCATTGCTATTGATGCCAATGGAAACAGCTATGTTACAGGTTATTTTTGGAGTAGTGCTACATTTGGCACTACTACCTTAACCAGCAGTGGATATATAGACATCTTTGTTGCTAAGATTGACCACAACGGTAACTGGCTATGGGCAAAGCAAGCCGGGGGAACAAATAGTGAATATAGCAAAGGTATTGCTGTTGATGACAATGGAAATAGCTATGTTACAGGTTATTTTTGGAGTAGTGCTACCTTCGGCACTACTACATTGACTAGCAGTGGTGATTGTGACATCTTTATTGCTAAAATGGACAGCAACGGTAACTGGCTTTGGGCAAAGAAAGCCGGTGGTACAAGTGAAGATTATGGTATTAGTATTGCTGTTGATGCTAACGGAAATAGCTATGTTACAGGTTATTTTTTGAGAAGTGCAACCTTCGGCACTACTATCTTAACCAGCAGTGGATATAAAGACATCTTTGTTGCCAAGCTAGACATTAACGGTAACTGGCTTTGGGCAAAGAAAGCCGGTGGAACAATGAATGATCTTAGCCGTAGTATTGCTGTTGATGTCAATGGAAATATATATGTTACAGGTAATTTTGAAGATTATGCAATCTTCGGCGCTACTACATTGGCCAGTAGTGGATATTATGACATCTTTGTTGCTAAATTAGGAGAAGTAAATAGTATAAGTTTACCTGATATTATATCCTTTAGTGGCATCCGTTCTATCTATCCTAATCCGTTTAATCCCCTTACAACTATTGACTATGAAATAAGTATGCCCGCAGATGTGAAAATTGAGGTCTACAATAATCGGGGTCAATTAGTGCGCAATTTTATATTGGGATATAAAGAGCAGGGAAGCTATAAATTAACTTGGGAAGGCGAAGATAATAATGGCTGCCTCTGCAGTACGGGTATTTATTACATTAGAATGCAGGCAGGAAAGGAGATTTATATCAAGAAAGCAGTCCTATTGAAATAAAGAAGGGGGGATACCGTTCCTCCGTTTTTTTCCGGAAAAACGATGTCCTCGTCGTTTTATGGTTGACGGGGACATCAACCTTCCGGAAAAGTCAGGAGTCGTCACTGCCGAGCTAACTTTTAAGCTATGCACTAATTCGTTTGGCAGTGAGGACTCATGACGAATAACTCTCACAGATTACATAGATAACACAGATTTTATTTTGGATTGGTATACAGTGCCGTCATGAGTCATATGCGCCAAAAAAGTTATG
>Ga0255342_1005026_pt1 | contig 13060 bp, 10 predicted proteins | sample wastewater_treat_3_FD_192416 | JGI IMG/M metagenome (GOLD analysis project Ga0255342, IMG submission 192416) | Wastewater microbial communities from Lulu Island WWTP, Vancouver, Canada - plant14 | ecosystem: Engineered > WWTP > Wastewater > Unclassified | place: Canada: Vancouver, British...
GCTGGTACTTCTCGGACTGCTTATCATGTTTGTCCATCTTCCCGATGTAGACACGGATGCAGAAGATGAGGAAGTCGGCGTGGCCAACGTGAAAAAGACAAGCATCTGGCAGTTCCCCCACCTCCTCTTGGGCGTTCTGGCTCTCTTCTTCTACGTGGGTGTCGAGGTTATTGCAGGCGACTCTATCATAAGGTATGGACAATCACTGGGCGTTTCAATGGATTCCGCCAAATACTTCACCTCACTCACGATGACCTTTATGATACTTGGCTACGTCCTTGGTATAGCTCTTATCCCAAAATACCTGAAACAGGGTGACGCGCTCAAGATCTGTGCTATTCTGGGTGTGATATTCTCGATTGGCGCTTTGATCGCTCCGGCCGACAAGGTGTTTACAATGCCCTTCATCGATCTCATGACCTTCGAACCGCTTCATCTTGTACTGCCGGTTACAGTTCTTTTCGTGGCTCTTTTGGGATTTGCAAACTCGCTGGTGTGGCCGGCAATGTGGCCACTTGCCCTGAACAGCCTCGGTAAATTCACAAAGACCGGTTCTGCAATGCTCATCATGGCAATCGCCGGTGGTGCTATTATTCCGCTTCTTTACGGAAAGCTTGCAGACCTCTCATCAACACAGGCAGCTTACTGGATCTGCATACCATGCTACCTGGTGATCATGTTCTATGCCTTCTACGGTTATAAAATCGGATTGAAGAATGAAGCATGACCTAAGGAAAATATTCGGCTCTTTTCTTGCTGATGGTTCCTTTCTGAAGGCTGAAACTTACGGAAGCGGACATATTCATGACACTTTCCGGATTACTACGGAAGAAAAGGAAAAAGACGATTATATCCTCCAGAGGCTTAATTCAAATGTCTTCAGGAGAATTCCCGAACTGCAGGAGAATATTGAAAGGGTAACAAATCACATAAGAAGCAAACTGGCCGCCATTCCGGGAGCCGACCTGAAAAGGGAATGCATCAACATGATACCCGCTAAAAACGGGAAAAGCTGGATAAACGACGATGAAGGAAACTTCTGGAGACTTCTTGTATTCATACCCGATCACAGATCTTACGATATAGTTGATTCGCGGGAAAAGGCCAAGGAAGGCGGCAGGGCCGTTGGAAGATTTCAGGCCATGCTGGCCGATATGCCGGGTCCTCCCCTGCATGAAACCATTCCTGATTTTCATAATGTAGAGAAACGCCTTGAATGGTTTGAAGATTCCGTTGCACTCGATAAGGCCGGCAGGGTTGCAGGCCTTAAACGGGAAATAGAATTCTTCAGGGAAAGGGCAGATAAGGTGACAATAATACGGAAGCTGGGGAGAGAAGGACGAATCCCCGTGAGGATAACCCATAATGACACCAAGTTCAATAACATATTGCTTGATGAAAACGACAAGGCCCTGTGCATAATCGACCTCGATACGGTTATGCCGGGCTATGTGCACTACGACTTCGGGGATGCAATCAGGACCGCGGCAAACGTCGCCGCCGAGGATGAGAAAGATCTCTCAAAGATCAGGATGGATATCGGACTTTTCGGTGCATACGCGGAAGGATACCTTTCTGAAACAAGAGAAACCCTTAACTCCACTGAAAAGGAATACCTGGCCTTTGGCCCACTGCTGATCACTTATGAACAGGCCCTCCGGTTCCTTACCGATTATATCGACGGAGATGTTTATTACAGGATCCATCACGAACACCATAACCTGCAAAGAACCAGGGCTCAGATCAGGCTTGTCGAGAGCATGGAAGAGCAATATGAAAGGATGCAGGATATTATAGCGCGCCTGGCCTGACATGAAGAGTCAGTCGAAAAATTACATTTTATAATTAGCTGTTTGTTAATTATTTAACAGATGCATGATTAGTCTGTTCGAAATTTATATTTGGAATCATATTGATTTTGCATAATTTTGAGCCCCCGGAATCCGGGACCGGTACAGGCGTTATCCGGATTCGCCGGTACCCTTAAAATTAGGCAAAACATGGATCTGTCAGGCAAAAATTACAAGGCATTCATTGAACGTCAGGAGGCTCTGAAAAAACAATATAGCCCTGCGAATGCTGAAAAACAGCATTCAAAAGGAAAACTGACGGCGAGGGAAAGGATTAATCTGCTGTTTGATTCAGGATCATTTGAAGAGATCGATACCTTTGTCACTCCCGCGCAGCAGACTGTTGAGTTTGGCAAGCTGGAACGCACATACGGCGATGGCGTTATAGTCGGACATGGAAAGATCAACGGACGCCTTGTATTTGCATACTCCCAGGATTTTACTGTGATGGGCGGCTCACTCGGCCTCGTACATGCGAAGAAAATTGCCAAGATACAGGAAATGGCTCTTAAAATGGGCGCTCCTATTATAGGCATGATGGATTCCGGCGGAGCCAGAATCCAGGAGGGTGTTGCCAGCCTGAGCGGATATGCTGCAATATTTCATAATATAATCAACTCATCAGGGATAATTCCCCAGTTGTGCGTTATAATGGGCCCTGCCGCGGGCGGAGCTGTTTACTCCCCCGCGCTGTGCGATTTTGTATTTATGGTAAACAGAACGAGTTACATGTTCGTTACCGGACCAAATGTAGTAAAGGAAGTACTTAATGAAGAAATCAGCTCTGAAGAACTTGGTGGCGCTGAGGTACACGGACGAAAAAGTGGCGTTGCACATATGATATACGAAGACGAGGAAAATACGATTATGGCCCTTAAAAAATTCCTCGCCTACCTGCCGTCAAACAACGTGGAAAATCCACCGGTGCACGCTGACGACGGATCAACGCCCGACATAAACGAAAAGCTTCGCGACATAGTTCCCGATGATCCCAATAAAGCCTACGATGTAAAGGATGTAATTAATCTGATTATCGACAGGAACAGCTTCTTCGAGACTGCCGAATTATATGCCCCGAACCTGGTAACAGGATTCGCCAGGCTAAAGGGTAAGACAATCGGCATTGTTGCCAATCAGCCGAAGGTGCTGGCAGGTGTCCTCGACATTGACTCGTCTACAAAGGGAGCCAGGTTTATCAGGTTTTGCGACGCCTTCAACATTCCGATACTGACACTTGAGGATGTTCCGGGATTCCTTCCTGGCAAGGACCAGGAACACTCGGGAATCATCCGGCACGGTGCAAAACTTCTGTTTGCCTATAGCGAGGCAAGCGTTCCAAGAATAACAGTGATCCTGAGAAAAGCCTACGGAGGCGCTTTCATTGTAATGAACAGCAAGAGCCTCGGTGGCGATTTCAGCTTTGCATGGCCCACTGCTGAAATTGCAGTTATGGGTCCCGACGGTGCTGTCGCGATACTTTACCGCCGCGAACTGGCAGAATCAAAAAATCCTGCCGAACTGAAAAAAGAACTGGTAAAAAAGTACAGGGATAAAATTGCCAATCCCTTTATTGCCGACGAACTGGGTTATATTGATGAAGTAATAGATCCTGCCGTAACCCGGAAAAAGATAATTTCTGCCTTCAGTGCCCTGAGCAACAAATGGGTGAAGGTTCCGGCCAGGAAACACGGCAATATGCCTTTATAAACCTCAAACATGAAAATCAAGCGATTATTAATAGCAAACCGCGGTGAAATTGCTGTCAGGATTATCAGCACGGCTCGGGAAATGAAGATTGAAACGGTGGTTGTAAGAAATGCCAACGAACCCGATGCAATGTATGTATCTCTTGCCGACATTGTCTTCGACAATACCGAAGACCCCGAAGAAATTCCTGTTTTCCTGAACATCGGCAGGCTGATTGAGATAGCCATCGAAACCAAATGCGATGCAGTTCATCCGGGTTATGGCTTTCTCGCGGAGAACGCCTACTTCGCCCAGAAATGCATCGAAAACAAGATCATTTTCATAGGCCCCTCACCCGACGCCATTTATAAAATGGGAAACAAGACCATTGCCCGTGAACTGGCCATGAAACAGGGCATTCCTATGGCAACCGGCAGCCGGGGTAATATTGGAAACGAGGAAGAAGCCGCTGCAGCTGCAGAACTTATTGGTTATCCTGTAATCATAAAGGCAGCCTCGGGAGGAGGTGGCCGCGGAATGAGGATAGTGAGGAAGCCGGAGGAATTGGAGAAGATGTTCCTCATTGCAAGCAAGGAAGCGGAAAAAGCATTCAACGATCCTTCCGTTTTCATTGAAAAATATATTGAAAATCCGAAACATATTGAATTCCAGATACTGGGCGACACCAAGGGAAATATTGTCCATCTCGGTGAAAGAGAGTGCTCTATACAGAGGAAGCACCAGAAACTTCTGGAAGAAGCTCCTTCATCCGCCCTGGATGATGACCTGCGGGAACTGATGGGTTCAATGGCCGTCAGAATGGCCAGGGCAGTCGGTTATTATTCGGCCGGCACGGTTGAATTCCTGCTCGACTCTGATAGGAATTTTTATTTCATGGAAATGAACACCCGCATCCAGGTTGAACATCCGGTAACCGAAATGATAACCGGAATTGACCTGATTGAACAGCAGATACGCGTTGCCAGCGGTGAGGCTCTCGCTTTCAGGCAGAAGGATGTCAGGATAAAGGGATGGTCAATTGAATGCCGAATCAATGCAGAGGATGTACAGGCGGGATTTGCACCCGATCCGGGAAAAATCGAGAAGCTTGTTCTGCCTTCAGATCCCTATGTCAGAACCGACACCGGCGTAAGAGCAGGATCAGCCATTGTTTCAAGCTACGACTCCATGATAGCGAAACTGATCATCACCGGCACCGACAGAAAGGATGCCATAAGAAAGTGCAAGCTCGCGCTCGACAAGGTCTGGATCAAGGGTGTAAAAACAACCCTCCCATTCTTCAGGATGCTGGTAAGGAATCCGGTATTTATCGACGGTACATTCACAACAGCATTTATTGAAAAGCAGCTCGATAAATATTACCTGAACAGCGAATACGAAGAAATGCTTGCAGCATGGCTGGCAACGAGGCTCTTTGTCGATGAAAACCTGAGAAGGGACAGCATTTCCATCGATTATGAGAATGGAAAGGAAATGAGCCCGTGGCTCCTGAACAAAAGAATTAACCAGTTTTAATAACTCCCGGCACTAATGAATGATGAAAAACCGGAAATAAAAAAGCTATACGCCCTGTCGTCGGAAAACAGGAGGTTTACCTTCAGCCTTCCCCTTAAAAACACTATAAGGATTGGAAAAAGAAGCTACTCGGTGACACTAAAGTCCGATGAAAAATTCGGCACCTACATCCTCTTGAAGAACAGGAAATACCCGGTGGAAGTAGTACGATCGAGGCAGAACAGGTACGAGATCCTTTTCAACGACATCAGTTATACTTTCACAATTGAGACTCCCTTCTCGCTGAAGCGCCTGAAGGTTCTCAGGTCTTATTCCGGAAAGGCAGAATCGGAAGTGATAAAGGCTCCCATGCCCGGAAAAATAATTGATGTGCTGGTACGCGAAGGTGCTGCCGTGCTTCGCGGCGAACCACTGCTGATACTCGAGGCAATGAAAATGCAGAATGAGATACAGTCGCCAGTCAATGGTCATATAACCCGGGTCATGGCAAAAAGCGGTACAAACGTCATGAAAGACGACGTACTTATCGAAATAAAGGTTGAATAAAACTCACCCCCCGGAATGAGGGGTGAGAGTTTCTTATTTCACCGGGATTTCCTTCAGTGTGGCACAAAGAAAATCAAAGAATTTCTCTACCGATCCGATGTGAACTTTTTCATCCGGACTATGAGGAAACTTGATAGTCGGTCCGAAGGAGATCATGTCGAGCCCGGGATATACACCACCCAGCAGGCCGCATTCGAGACCGGCATGGATTGCATTGATATCGGGGACCTTGTTGTAGAGTTTTTTGTATACTCCGCTCATTGTTTTCAGAATGGGCGACTCCATGTTGGGTTTCCAGCCCGGGTAGCTGCCCGATAATGTGACTTTAGCACCGATCAGATGAAATACAGCAGCAATTCTCCATGCAGTCGATTCCTTTGAGGTGTCGACCGAGCTTCTGGTCAGGTTATAGGCTTCGAATTTTCCGTTCTTGCAGCTCACTATTGCCAGATTGTTGGATGTTTCAACAAGTCCTTTCATGGACTGGCTCATTCTCTGAACTCCGTTCGGAGATGCAAAAACCGCCCTGATAATAGCGAACTGATCCTCCTTGCTCATAATCTTTTCGGGAAGATCGGTCTTCCTGCATTTAAACGACAGAGTGGGTTCTGTCTCCGCGAACTCCTTTTTATAGATCTTCTCATATTTCTTGACAAACTTCTCGAACTCAGGGGCTTTTTTCTTCGCAACTGTCACTATGGCATGCGATTCACGCGGAATTGCATTCCTGAGGTCTCCCCCTGCAGCTTTGGCAACCCGGATTTTAAAATCGGATTCAGCCTGCATCAGGAATCTGAACAGGATCTTGATGGAGTTGGCCCTGCCAAGGGAAATGTCAACTCCTGAATGTCCTCCCTTAAGTCCTTTTGCAATGATCTCATAGGCAACCATCCCTCCGGGAGTGGCATCCTCCGTGTATTTCTTGGTTGCTGCAACATCGATGCCCCCTGCACAACCCACGGTGAGCTCTCCTTCATCCTCCGAATCAAGATTTATCAGTATGTCGCCGTGCAGAAGCCCTTTCTTGAGACCGAAAGCTCCGGTCATGCCGGTTTCTTCATCGATCGTAAGAAGCACTTCCAGCGGACCGTGAGGAATATCCTTTGATGCCAGGACTGCCAATGCCGCAGCTACCCCGATACCATTATCAGCCCCAAGGGTTGTTCCGTTGGCCTTAACCCATTCGCCATCGATAAGCGTTTCAATCGGATCTTTCTCAAAATCATGCTTCTTGTCACTGTTCTTTTGCGGAACCATATCAAGATGAGCCTGAAGAATGACCCCCTTGCGATTCTCCAATCCTTTGGTTGCAGGTTTCCTGATAATTACATTGCCGGCTTTATCAATAATAGTCTCCAGTTTGTGGTCATATGCAAACTTCCTTACGTATTCGGCAATTTTCTTCTCTTTCTTTGATGGACGCGGGATCTGTGTGATCTCATGAAAAATGTTCCATAGCTGCTTCGGTTCGAGTTTCTTTATGTCGTTCATATATTTTGATTTATTAATTTATAAAACAATTAATTCATAAAAGTAATAATATTTTTATAATTTTGGGCACCTGACAATAATATCAAAACCCGACAATAACAGATATTAAAATCATTGTGAATCAGCTCGTTCAACAAATTATCCAGTAATTCAAACACAAAGAGACAAAAAATGACGGTTTTGTATATTATTGCGGTACTGGTTCTAATTTTTGACTTTATCACCGGATTCCATGATTCGGCAAACTCCATTGCCACTTTTGTGTCGACCAAAGTCCTATCACCTTTCGCTGCTGTCTCCATGGCGGCGTTTTTTTGTTTTCCTGATCTACTCTTTGCTATTCCACTAAAACAAATATCTAAAACAATGATAAGATGAACATTGATAAGATTCTCAAATTTTTTGTGCCGAAAGATCATTCTTTTTACCCTTTGTTCGAAAAGAGTGCCGCCAACCTTTTGCTTGCAGCAGAACTTCTTCAGGAGCTTATCTCTGCCACGGATTATGCCGAACATGAAAAACTCTACCAGAGAATAAAGGAACTGGAACTTATCGGGGATCAGATTACCGACACCACCTACCACCAGCTCAACAAGTCGTTCATAACCCCGTTTGACAGGGAAGACATACATGAGTTGACAGCCAATATCGATGATGTGGTCGATTCAATAAATGGTATCGCCAGGAGAATATGCCTTTACAGACCCAAAAAGCTTCTGCCGGTCTTTGAAAAAATGGCTCTTATGATTCTCGAAGGTGCCAGGGAAATAAAAACCTGTATTCATTGTCTCAATGACGCGGCGGCCAACAAGGACGAGATCACAAGTTCATGCGACCGTATAAAGGAAATCGAGCATAAAGCCGACGATTACTACTTCGTGGCAGTGTCGGAATTGTTTGAAAAGGAAAAAGATCCTTCCGAACTTCTCAAGAACAACAAGATCCTCGAGATGCTTGAAAAATGCGTCGACGAGGAAGAGGATGTCAGCGACACCATCAAGGCTATACTTATTAAAATGGCATAAGGCTCAACCTCCGGGTTTAGCTCTCTGAATGACCATAATAAAAAAACAGGATCGCGGCCGGGCGATCCTGTAATTGAAAGTCTGTCAGACCTATTTCTTTATATTAGGCATTTCGAGTCCGTATCCCTTCTTTTTATCCTCCGCTTTCAACAGGAGTGCAAACACCATGGCGATAATTCCAAAACTTGTGAATATTATCATCGGAAGTGTGTAATCGTAACTGGGCACAGGACTACCGTCAATCAGGTGTGTTCCGGTGATACAGTATTTATTCAAAACCCAGCCGATAAGTGCAGGCACACTCATAAGTCCTATATTCTGAACCCAGAATATAAGGGCGTATGCCGTTCCAAGCTGCTTTTCAGGGATGATCTTGGGAACAGACGGCCACATGGCTGAAGGTACAAGCGAAAAACCTATCCCGAGAATGATTATCAGAATAATTGCGATCGGGGTTGCTCTAAGGAAAGGGATGGAATACATTGCATGAACAAATATCAGGAGGGCTGCTCCAAGTATCATGATGGATGCTCCCTTTCCCTTGCGGTCGTAGAGGTTCCCGAACAGGGGTGTAAGGATCATGGTTCCGAATGGCAGCATGCCCGGGATTATTCCGGCCAGTTCGGGATCAACACCGAATTTGTTTACCATCAGGTCGGCAGCGTATTTCAGGAAAGGGAAAACAGCCGAATAGAACAAAACACAAAGGAGGGCAATGTACCACCATCCCCTGTTAGTAACTATGTACCATATATCCCTGAGGTTGAAGGCCTCTGCGCTTTCAGCCGATTTTGTCCTTTCCAGTTCATCTGCTATCGACTTGTCGAGCTTCTTGTCCATAACGGTATAGACGATGAAGGCAATCATTCCTATGCAGAGCATTATCAGACATACAAGAATGGGTTTGGAAACATCTCCAAGTGCCCTGGCTATCGGAACCGATGTAACCATGGCCAGTGTGGTACCTATCCTGGCAGTTGCCATTTCAAGCCCCATGGCCAGAGCCATCTCCTTGCCCTTGAACCATTTGACTATGATCTTTGATACGGTGATCCCCGTAGTTTCCACACCTACTCCGAAAATGGCAAATCCAAGTCCGGCGACCACAACCTGCGCTTTCATTCCCAGAAGTGTCTGTCCGTCGAGGGAATTGGTCGAAACGGCCCAGAACTTAATTGCAGTTCCGATAACCATTATCGATGTCGACATAATACCTGTGAACCTTACTCCCATCTTGTCGAGAATAATACCGCCAAGAATCAGCATGAGCAGGAACACGTTGAACCATCCGTAAGCACTGGTGAAGAAGCCGTACTCGGCACTGTTCCACAACAGTTCCTTCTCGAGCATGGGCTTAAGCGGCGCCATAACATCTGTCAGCCAGTAGCCGCACATCATAGTGAAAGCCACAACCGCAAGGGCAGTCCACCGGGCTGCCTTCGAGTCGCGCAAAGTATTCGTGATTGTTTCCATTTATTTTATGTATTGTGATATATTCGTTTTTAGGATCGGTAAATGTAGAAAAATATTTTTGTGATAATCCAGAAATTAATTGCTTAAATTGAATATAAATTGATCTTTTGCCGTTTATATCATTGCAGATCCGTTTTGTACATGCAAATCAGGACTGGCATAATATTTGAAAACAAAAGATATTTTGTGCCGGTGCTTCTCCCCCACCTGAGCGGAGCAGGCATCCGGACTCTGAAATAAAACAAATACGGGATGAAAAATTCATTAATGCTGATTCTTATTGCGACGCTGACACTGAACGCGTATTCGCAGAATGACAAGGTAAAATGGTATACCCTGCAGGAAGCGGAGCGGCTTGCCCAACAGTCGTTCAAGCCTCTGTTCATTGATGCCTATACCGACTGGTGCGGCTGGTGCAAGAAGATGGACCAGGATACCTTTACCAATCCCGTTATTGCCGAGATTCTCAATACAAGGTTCTACCCTGTTAAATTCAATGCCGAAAGCCAGGAGGAAATAACTTTCTTCGGCCAGAAGTTCATTAATGACGGAAGGGCGGGCAAGGCTCATCAGCTGGCCGTGGCGCTCCTGAACGGACAGCTTTCCTATCCCACTGTCGTCTTCCTTACAAAACAGGATGAAAAATTCCAGGTGTCGCCTGTTCCCGGCTACCGCCAGCCAAAGGAAATGGAAATGCTTCTCAGCTTCTTTGCAGATAAGGCTTATGAAACCGGCAACTGGCAGGAATACTCAAATTCATTCAGGGGAAAAATAGAATAATCCCTTAAACTCCTTCTTATACATTTAATATCAGCATATAAGTGCTGCCTGATACTTTTTGATGCCGTTAGGCATGTTATAACATTGTTATAACGTAGATTTATCTGTCAATAACATAGTTTGAGGGCAGTCTGACAATCTGTCCGGACTGATAAATCAGCTTTCTTGTTGAATTAAGAACTTCGCCGCCTACGGAAATCTTTACATTGACCACATCGGGAACCCTGTAATACAACTTGTCGCTCTGTGCTGATGAGGAAGCTTTTCCCTGACTGATATTCAATCCGGATGTTTTCCTCTCGGGAGTGAATTCAATTTCCACCGGTGTGCCGGAAGCCGACGAGGCATCCAACAGCCCGGTGGCTTCGGAAAACCTGCACAGAATTATCCTCTCTCCTGCCGGTTGATTCCCCGGAATTACCTGGTACCTGAACTTATGCCTGGCAGTAAGAGTTTTTCCGGTGAAAAGTTCGGTATATTCTTTTTCAAGACGGTTCATCTCGTTGATGGCAGCCTCATCCTGCGGGAAGAGATTCGTCTCGCCTGTAAGAATCATATGCTTGCCATCCCTGAGTTCCATGAGCCTTATCGCGGCCTTTTCCGCGAGCCTGTCAATGGTTAGCTTCTGCTTTTTTTCAACCAGGTATGGTACTCTAATAAAAGTGGTGTCAAATTTAACTACCCTGTACAAAGTATCCTTCTTCTGAAGAAAGTATTCATCCGACCCCAGATCATAGACATTAAGCAGATCGGGATTGCTATCATCTTCCATTGAAAAACGTCCGGAGCTATTATAAATATCCGGGTTAATATCAAGTATCAATCCCTGCCTTTTCAAAGCCAGAGCATTGGTCCGGAACTCCGATCCTGCCGAAATAACATAAAACTGGTCAGGATCAAGCTCCTCATGCGTGCTGATTGTCAGGCCGGTTATTGACCAGTACTCCGATTCGGCGGTTATGACATTGCCAAGACCAAGAAAATCATTGGCATAACGGGAATAGGGTCCCGGCTTTTCAATCACATGCTCGGCTTCAATCTCAATATCGACAACCGACATGGGAAGGGCATAGATAATGCTTCCTTCAGCTACTGAAGGTCTTCCCGACATCGGATATACGTAATTCCGTGAACCGCTCATTGTTCTGTTGGCTGAACATGAAGAAAGCAGGACGGCGATCAACGCCAGACAGGTATATTTCAACGGATTTTGCATAGTAGAGTTATTATTTGTTTTTTTCTTCCAGCTTACGAAATGCATTTGGTATATTTTCAATTATATCTGAGGCGGTAAGTGACTCCTGTCCGACATCCGATGCTGCCAGGTCACCTGCAAGTCCGTGAATATAGACTCCCAGAACTGCAGCATCAGCAGGCGGGTAGCCCCTCGAAAGAAGGGCAAGGATCATCCCCGTGAGAACATCGCCGCTTCCGGCAGTTGCCATTCCCGGGTTGCCCGTGCTGTTAAAGAATACTTTTCCCTCAGGTGTGGCAACAGAGCTATGGGCTCCCTTGAGCACAACAACGCATTTATGACGGCAGGCAAATTCAATCTGCATCATAAGCCTGTCATATCCCCCGGATGCCTTTCCTGCAATCCTCTCAAATTCCTTCACATGCGGCGTCAGAATAGCAGATTGAGGAAGCATCGGGAGATTGTTCTTCTCCAGGCCAAGGATATTTATCCCGTCAGCATCAATAATCAATGGTTTTCCACAGTTCTCAAGAAACCACAGAAAAGCGAGGCGGGTAACCGTTTCCGTACCCATCCCCGGTCCTGCCCCGATTGCATCAAAGCCTTCAATATCGTCAATAGCCGTGATACACGATTTGTCGATGTCGACCCTTGCCATGGCTTCAGGCACTGATGTCTGCATTATCTCATATCCGCAGCCGGGAACATGGCATGTCATCAGTCCAATGCCGGTTCTCAAAGCCGCCCGTGCAGCAAGAACAGCAGCTCCCATCCTGCCCAGCGAACCTGCAAACAGGAGTCCGTGACCGTACATTCCCTTGTGATCAAACTTCTGCCTTATTTTCAGCAAGGAAGATACATAAGCCTCTTCAATGTATTCCCAGGCTGAAGTCATGTTCTGTATTCCGCTGCTGCTTAAACCAATGGGGAGGACATGCCATTCTCCGGCATATATGCCTGTGTCGGGAAGCAGGAAACTGAGTTTCGGTAACTGAAAACTGAGGGTATAGTTTGCCCTTGCTATTGTACCGGGTGTATTGGAACTATTATCCTCGGAGAATAACCCTGACGGGATATCCACTGATATCACCGTACAGCCCGATTGATTAATCTTCCTTATAACTTCGGCCCCAAACCCGCTTACCGGGCGGTTAAGTCCCGATCCGAAGATTGAATCAACAATAATATCGCCCTGCCCTGTCAGCGGAAAACTGTCAGTGTCGTCAATGGTCGTCAGCGATATACCGGCTTCATTTATAAGTCTTTCCTTGTTGTGATTCCAGTCACCGCTGGTATTATCCGACAGTTTCACGAAAAAAACTTCAACATCATAGCGGTTTTCAGCCATCATCCTTGCAAGGGCAAGCCCGTCACCTCCGTTGTTCCCGGGTCCGGCGAGGATAATAAATCTGCGCGAGCGATCAAATCTTCCTGATATCCATTTAAAGAGCTGAGCTGCGGCTCTCTCCATGAGATCG
>Ga0255342_1005033_pt1 | contig 13044 bp, 10 predicted proteins | sample wastewater_treat_3_FD_192416 | JGI IMG/M metagenome (GOLD analysis project Ga0255342, IMG submission 192416) | Wastewater microbial communities from Lulu Island WWTP, Vancouver, Canada - plant14 | ecosystem: Engineered > WWTP > Wastewater > Unclassified | place: Canada: Vancouver, British...
AACCTCTTGATTAAAAAAGTTTTTTACTTTTTCAATAATAGCCAGATGAAGAATGGACATCCAACAGCAGAGGTGATAATTCCTACTGGTAATTCAATGACAGCTATATTTTTAGCAATCAGGTCGCAACACAATAAAAATATACCCCCCGTAATAAGTGAATACAGAAATATCTTTTTCTGTCCTGAAGGAATGAAAAACCTCACTATATGTGGAATAATCAATCCTACAAAACCTATTATACCAGCATAAGAAACAGTGATGCCAACTAATATGGATGTGAGTAAAAAAAGCTCTTTTCGCACTTTCTGGACATCAATTCCCACACTGCCAGCATAAATATCTCCCCCACTCATAATATCCAGAGCTGTGGAACGAAAATAAAGTCTGCCTAAAATAATGATTGATATCGCAAATAAAAACAGAAAGAAATGCCATTCATTTTCGGTAAATATATGCCCTAAATTCCCCATTAAAGTGCCCAGAATTATCATTGTATCCTTCTGAAAGAGATACATAATTAAAGAAATACCAGCAGAAAAAAACATCCCTACAATAACTCCTGCAATAAGTAAACGACTACGGTCAAAACTCCCTTTTTTCTGTGCCAGACGCCAGACGATAATTAAGGTCAAGACCGCTCCTATAAATCCACCTACAGGCATTAATAAGGTCAGACCAAGCACTCCAAATAATATTGCTCCAAAAGCAGAACCAGAGGATATGCCTAAGATATAAGGTTCGGCTAATGGATTAACCAGCATTAATTGATACACAGACCCTATTCCCGCAAGAGTCAGTCCTGTAAATATTGTTAGAATCATACGAGGAAGCCTCACCTGTATCACTATCTCTTTGCTAACATTACCTATAAAAAGATAGAGGGTGGCTAGCGCAAAAAATATGAGAATTAATATGAGTATTAACCAGTGTTCTTTTTTCATTTTTTCATCTGCTCAGAAAATATCGCATACAAAAGCCTTAACCCTTGCACTGTCCTGGGTGTTGCTTGTTGTATTAAATCCGGATTTATATCTTTTTCAAAATAGATTCTTTTATTCTTTACTGCCGGAATATTACTCCATCCTTTGCGTGAAGAAATACCCTCCAGCGTATCCTGAGAATAACAGATAATAATATCTGGCTTGGCTAATATCACATCTTCAGGGTCCACCCGAGCATAATCACGTTCCAATTTGGAAAAAATATTATCTCCTCCAGCTGATTCTATTACATCACCTACAAAAGATTCATCGGAAACACTCATTAACGGATTACGATAAATTTCCACATAAACTCTCGGATGGAAAATATTGGCTGATTTAATTCTCACCTCTGCAATAGCCGTAGCGATACTATCCGATAAAGCCGAAGCCTCCTGTCCTTTACCTATTAAATCACCTATTTGTCTAATGATTACTGGTAAATCATCTAATTTTTTTGGATAAATCTGCTGAACCTTGATTCCTACTTTTTGTAATTCCTGGGCTATAGCATCCTGTTCCAGAGCAGAAGTAAAAACCAGGTCAGGTTTTAGAGCTATAACTTTCTCTCTATTGATAGCTCCAAAATCGCCAACCACCGGCACCTTCAAAAGCTCTTCAGGATAATCACATTCCTGTGTTCTGCCTACTAACAGGTCGGTAGCTCCTAAAGAAGCTATTATCTCTCCCACTTCAGGTGAAAGAACTACAATTTTTAGTCCACTTCTCACTTGCTCTTGTTTTTTACAAGAAAACAATAGAATTAAAAGAACGACAACCAAACACAAGCATAAATCAGATTTCTTAATCTTCATAATCTTCCACCCTAATGTATAATTCGGCTTATGCACTTTATTAGCACGCAAATAGACCGATAGGCTTTATCGCTTTTCCTATTTATCTTGGAATAAAATTTCTTATCTTATATGCTTCCATCACAGAATCTGTCAATAGTTTTTCCCGATTATTGTTATCCCTTTGTCTTCCCAAGTATTCAAGAGATTATTACTGAGATAATTCTCAAAGATAATGCTGATAAGTTTATTCTTTAAATTAATGATAACCACTTTTCACATCTTTTTCTATAGTTATTTGAGAACTTTTACGAAGATGATAAACATTAATTGAGACTACTAATAGATGATGATTTATACTTTGGAAAGCTTTGCATACTTTAAGTTCCTGATAAGGTGAAAGGAGATTAGTCTTGCGCCTAAAAAAGAAATCGCTTTCATTATGGTTTTATCAAAGAAGTAGTTGTGCCACCCTCTTGAGTTAAGGATGGCACAACCTTTGATTGTTTTATGAGTGCTGCCTGATAATATCTACTTAGTTGCTCACTTCAAGATTTATTCCGAACTTGTTTACCAGCAATTCCAGGAGAAGTAGAATCACCATCTCAAAGAAGACCTGTTCCTGTTTTTCATTTAAGACAGGGATATTTAGAGCTTTGTTCACCTTTTGTGCCAGCTCTTCTGCCAGGCTGTGAAGTATATTCTCATTCATTTTTTCCTCCGATATCATAAGATTGAAGGGGACAAGTTATCCCTGTCCCCTTATTTGCCCTCCGACTTAGAATGCGGCAGTCATTGTATCATAACCAGTGACTGGTTTCAAATACCCATTTAGCACACAATTCTTTACGGTACTTACAGTTATTCCGGTGACAGCAAAATCCTCCACCGTTAGAGTTTTGAGGTCTACATCATCATGGTCAGCTGCCCATTTATGCATCAGCTGCACCCACAAGGCATAAGCATTAGGTGCCCATTGATTGGCAGGTACATTTTCTGTTGCATTCAACTTTGCATACATTGCCAGTTGTGACTTGAATTCATCAGAACCTTCAGCCCACAGTAAACCTAAGTTTTTGCCTACAGAACCTATCTCATTATTATGTGGAGTGATACGAGGATAGACAAATTCTCTGGCTATACAGAGTTTGCCCTTCCGGTAACTGCTGAAGACCAGTTCATCCAGTTTCCCGCTATAAGTGCGGATTCCATATTTGAATTTTACTTTCATTTTGCCCTCCAAGACAAATTGTTATTAGAAGGAACAGTATATTTTTTTTTGTCCCTCCATATATATAAGGATGATGTTTACTATATTTTAGATTGATTTCTATGATTTTTTTTGGTTACTACTCTATAAATCTGCCCAACTGCCTGAATATTAAAGATTTCGCTGGATATTATTGTGTCAGTTTTTAAAGTTTTTATTTTGAACCTATTGCATTATTTTATCAATAAAAACATAAGGAATAAAGTATGAAACAAACAGACCTTTCTACAGCTTATGGTTTAATCCATTTACCAGCTAAGGTTGCTCTGGTAGTTACGGAAAAACCTCTCGGTGGTTATAATCTCATTACCATAGAATGGTTTATGCGAACTTCTATTCAACCCCCTATGTTTGCTATTTCCATCGGTCATACCAGATTTTCCCACGAATGTTTGCAACAGAACAGATATTTCAATCTGGTCTTTCCTTCAGTGGAAATGAAGGAACTCTGTGCTCTGGCAGGTTCCACTACAGGAAGAGAGATTGATAAAATGGAAACCGGCAAAGTGAGATATTTCCCTGGTAAACTGCATAAAATGCCAGTTTTAGAGGATGCCGTTGCCGTCTTTGAATGTGAAATAGTTACGCAGGTTCGTAGTGGAGACCATACTATCTTTGTAGGAGAAATAAAATACTGCTGGGCAAATCCAGAAAAGAGTTTGCTGGTTTATACTAGAGAAAAAGAAAAATAATATATTAACACCCTTATAATATCGCTAACTCCCATAACAAGAATAAGTTGAATAGCTTAATAATATCAATCTTCTCTCTTGACATATAACATATATATGGTTTATGGAAACTTATATATGGCATCATATTCTCAAAATTAATTATAACCATTGGAATAAATGGAAGAAGGAGGTGGGCTTTAGACCACTATTTCAGAAACTCAGCTGTGTCCCACAAAATAAAGCTATTTAAAGGATTTCGTTCCTATTCGTCATACCTTTATATATGAGGGCATTATTTTTTTATCTTAAAAAAATAAAGAACCCAAAAAGTAAATTAACTCTCTGAAGTAGCGTTGTTTACTTGATGATGTCTCGGAAGTCGTGGGAAGTTATAATCCTCCTCAGCTACTGGACAAAACTAATATAATAAAGGAGAAACTACTATGCAAAATGCAAATTTCAAATGCAATCCTGTTAATCAGGAAACCCAACTTAGGGGAAAAACTCCCCCAAATTCTCATCAGGAGGTAGATAATATGCAAATCAATGACAAGACGAGAAACTCATCTGTTTCTCACAGCAATTCCGGGTTAAACGAAAATGACCCAACCCAGGTTACCTATGGTTATAGTGTAGAAAAACCAGAGTTATTAGAAATGAAATCTCTGGATGAAGTCATCAATCTTATCAAGGGTGAACAGTTAAAACCTGTTATTGAAGCTATCAGAAATACGGCTTATGAAGAAGAACGCCGAAAACTTAAGAAGAAGCTACCCTATTTCGTCTATGGCATCGTGAAGGGAAAAAGATGCGATGATAATGTTATTCAGATGAACGGCCTGGTTATGGACCTGGATAATGTCCCAGACCTACCAGAGTGTAAAGAAGCTCTTAAAGCTCTTCCAGGAGCTCGTTATATCTTTCGTTCTCCTTACAACGGCATTAAGGTTATTATCCCTTTTAATCAACCTGTTTCCGATAAAAATACTTATCTCATCTTAAGAGAATGTTGCTCGGCTAATATCCGTGATTTAACTGGAATTGAACCAGATAAACCATCTGGATGGTCTCAAGCTTGTTTTTTAAGCTATGACCCCAATGTAATTGATTTAGGCGCAGCACAATGTCTAAATGTGGAAAATACTCTGTTAACTCACTTGCAAAGTGAAGATAATACTACTCCTTCAGAGCAAAAAGAGAAACATCCTTCTTCCGAAGAGACCATTCAATATTCCATTTCCGCCGTCAAATATCTGGCTCAGAGAAAGATTAATTATTTGGATTGGCTACGCTGTGGTATTGCTATCTATAACTATTATAATGAGATAGATTCACTGGAGAAAGGAAAAAAACTCTGGCTCTGCTTCGCTGATAATCCTCATTACAACGATACTATCACCCAACTGGAAAATATCTGGAAGAAGATTGAACACCATAACTACAACCAAATCCATATAGGAACTCTATTCCATATCGCTAAAAGCTACGGATGGGAAGTTTCGCCAGGGCAGTCTTGTTTGAAAGGCACTAATCTGATAGTAAAACTGGATAAATCCAGGTTACCACTTATGTTTCAGGAATATATTAATACCGTCAATAACATCACTAATGCTCCTGATGGTATCATTCTTACTGCTATGTTGCCCTTTCTCGCAGTGTCCATCGGAAATCATCTCTATATTTCCAGCAACGGAACCAAACATTATTGTAATGTCTATGCTTTATTAATTGGTCCTTCTTCCAGGACCCATAAAAGCACCTGTATATGTCAGGCTCAGAAAATGCTCATAAATGATAATAATAACCTGTATTTTAATCTGGTAAAAAATAAGATTACGAATGCTGCTCTGCTCAAAGAACTGCAAACTAAACCCTGCCTGCTCTTAGAATATCAGGAAATGGGAAGCTTCTTTCAAAACTTCAAACAAGATTATAACAAAACTATGCTGGATGATATAACTGACCTATTTAACGGACATTACGCCAGCAATAGCACCCTGGATTATTCCGTTACCATCAAAGATTCTGCTCTATCTATCGTCGGTGCTATCACTAATGATAGCTTTTATAACGCTTATAAAAATATTATTGATAAAGGATGTGGTTTCTTCCAGAGATTCCTTTTCTGCTATATCCCCGAAAACTATATCCCACCTGATAATAATTTTATCAATCCCACTACCATCTATGAAAGTGAAATCCATAAATATTATGATATGCTCCAATGCTTTGCTTCACTACCCGGTTCCTATGAACTGAGATTTGATGAAGAAGCTTTCTCCTATATTAATAATGTTTATGGCCCTAAATATCAACAACTAATTAATTTGGAAGGAAGAGAAGGGGAATCAAACACTCGTATCTACCTTGATTATTTCCCCAGATTCTCTATTATCATTTACGCTGTGAAAAATTGGAAATCTATTAGAGATAACAAAGCTAATCTGGATATCTGGCTGCAAAATAATCCCATTGATAAACAAACCGTCCTGGAAGCCGAATATCTGTGCAATTATTATCGCCTAAATAATAAATTACTTAACCTTGCCTCCGATAAAAGAACCTTGATGAATATGGAAAAATTACTCTATTCCCTGATGATTGCACCTGACCACCGATTAAGTAAAACAGATATCTCTGCTAAGTTTAACCATCACTATAAAAAAGAAGAAACCAATAAGTTTATCCAGGGTTTACTGGACCTTGAACTGATAAAAATAGAGAAAGTGACCACCGGGAATAAACCTACCACCTACTATGCGTTAAACTAAACCAACTAAGAAATCTGGTACATCCTAAGGGGGAACCTTTAAAAGTTCCCCCATTTTTTAATAAAAACCCGAAGCATAAAGATTAATACGAGTGAACTCTGTAAAAGTCATTCCTTTTTTAATAAATTCGCAGAAATTGGGATAAATTCGCAGAAAAATGAATAAATTCGCACCCCTATTTTACCCTTATCTCTCACCTATCACATTCAATATCAATAAGTTATACCTATTTTTATGTCTCTTTACTACCCCCTACCTCCCCCTTCTCTTTTTAGTCAGGAAAGAGTCAAGAGAGAGTCAAGATATATATTAACTATTTATATACTAATTATTTAAACCAAAATCTGTATAGTGATATATAATATATATCTTTTTATTTTAGAATAATATAATATATTATATATATATAAATTTATTACTTCTTATCCGAATCTATAATTTCTATTCGGGACTATAATTTCTATCCGGGACTATAGGGATATTTCAAAATATGCCTAAGTTATTTATATATGAATAAGTTAACCCTATTTTACCCTATTTTTCACCTGCGAATTTATTCATTTTTTTGCGAAATTATTACCCTGCCTTGCGAATTTATTCAATTTTATGCTAATTTATCCCTGCTAAGCTATACTCTTTATTAACGCTTTTCCTGATATTGTCCCTCTAAAAAAATTACTTTTTATACCTAAATATGTCAATAGTATCTGTACATTCGGCAGTCAAAACTGGCACACTCATAATTCTTTAACATTTTCTTGAGACGGTAGTTATATACTGGTATAAAAACTAAATGAAATGTAAAAGTTATAAACTGATAATAAAATAGTTCAAATATTACAAAAATATTACTTGACAAGCATATTAATATATTTAATTTGCATTTTATAGATATGAGTTTCAATATTTAAAGAAAAGCTAATGTGATTTGGGCTTTTAAATTAAGGGAAAAAGGTAAAAGAATGAAGCTTAGTTTTTTATTTTCTTTATCTGAAGAGTTAAAAGTGGAAATGTATGCACCAAAAGTTTAAAAGCAACATTAAACTACTTTGTTTTATGGCTTATTTAAAAAATGTTATTTATTATCAAAATGTCTTAATTATCCCCGCAGCTATGAACTGTGACTATTTATCTAACTATCAACTCTCACAATTAGATAAAAGATTTAAAGAGAAGTTGTATCTCTTTACCTCTCAGTTTTTCCCTAATTTTAACCCCCAACCGACTTTTCAAAAAACTAATTTTAAAAGTGAGGTATTTAAAATGAAAAAGACACTTTTATTTGTATTATTTTTACTCTGCACCACCTTTATCTTCGCTCAGAGCGATGTATGGCTCTGGGCAAAAAAAGCTGGAGGAACTAGCAGCGAAAACAGACTAAGTATAGCCACTGATTCCTCAGGAAACAGCTATGTTATCGGTGGTTTTTGGGAAACTGCTTCTTTCGGAAGTATAATTCTTGAAAGTAATGGGAATGCTGACATTTTTGTAGCCAAAGCCTATATACCTTACGATTCCAATGATATAGTTGTAGTAGAAGGGAATACGGGACTTGGAGCTATCTATCCTAATCCCTTCAATCCAGTTGCCAATATTCCTTATAATCTATCAGAAATATCTGATGCTGATTTCTATATCTATAATGTCAAGGGACAGCTTGTGCGTCATATCAATGTTGGACCTCAACATCCAGGATATTACCAGATTAGCTGGAATGGAAAAGATGATAATGATAAATCTTGTAGTAGCGGTATCTACTACTTTATTATGAAAGCAGGAAAACAGACCTTCCAGCGTAAAGCAGTGTTAATGAAATAAACTCCTTTTTTTAAGAAGAACCAACAAAGGAAGACCCAGCTTTCTATGCCGGGTCTTCTTTTATATAGATGTTCTCATCTGCACAAGCTTCGCAGAAGCTTTCTAGAAAAAGTATAAAAAGTTCTTACTAGCATTAAGAGGAATCAAGTATGCTCCCAGCATTTAAAGACAGATAAGCATATATAAATATATTGAAAATTAGAAAAAATTATTACATAACATTATAAATATAGTTAAAAGATTATCTTGGCACTCAAGGAATACTACGAGAAGAACCCCTGGAAGCCTTACGAAAAAGGTGACATCCTATTCTGTTACTTTTACGGAAAGCTAACGGTAGATGATATAGTTAAGAAAGCCACAGGTGAAAAACTCGTCTCACTCAGAATTCATAACAAACCCTAAAAAGGAGAATTAAATAACAAACAAAGAATTCTAAAATAGATTTAAATCAGTTTATAAAACCAGAAGCAAGTGGATTAGTCTAATCTAATCCTTTTAAGGAAAGTTTGACCTGGTTAAGGCTTCAAAAAAGTCCATAATATCAGCAAATTTTTGACGATAACTGTGATAAAGAAGCCAAAATGAAAAGCTTTCAGTATAACATCGTTGTATTCCCGCAGATATTATAGAGAAACTCTGAATAAAGCATAACAGTTCAATGCATATAGTTACATATTCGGAAGAATTAGCCCCAGTGTTGTATTCCTAAAATGCATTGACTCCGAAAACCTTGATATAGACGATAAAGCAAATAACCACTTATAACAAATCCGAAGAGAAATCCTGATTTTTTAAACTCCCGTTAAAGCTTTAGGTGCTACCGACCAGCATTCTCAAATTCAGCTTTACACTGAAGGACCCTATGATAAAGTTATAACCTTTCTAACTGTCTTAAATTTCCAGTATGATTATACTATCCCCAATCTACATCCTGAAAGTGAAGATGTTAGTTATCTTGGTGGACATAAACTATCAGAATTACTTAATGCAGAAAGACTTGCCACCGAAATTGCTCTCACTAAAGCAAAACGTCCAAATGCCAATATTATTTTCCCACAAATTGATGAGTTTCATCTGGGTGAATTCATTATGATGTATGAAATTCAAACTGTATTCACGGGAAAACTATTACACATAAATCCTCTGGACCAACCAGGAGTAGAAGCAGGAAAAAAAGCTACCTATGCCTTAATGGGAAAACCTGGTTATGAAAAGGAAAGAGAAGAAATAGAACAATATCTTCAAAAATCAGGAAAAAAATAAGCAGTAAATCATTCAGTTCTTGCTCTTTATTTCTATAAATGATTATAAGCTAATCCAAAAGAATATATTATTTTTTTTGCTAATAAGAATAAATTATTACTATCTATAAATTCAATATAACGGCAATGTTAATGGAATTTGACCTTTAACGAGATTCCATTTATCTTTATAAAAAGCTTCTATGGCAAGTTCGGAAAAGAATGCTTTGACCTTAATTGTTTTGGATTTACTTGAAGCAAGATATGTGATTATGAATCGGCAGTTAGATTACAACACGAATCGACTCCACAGTTCCCTAAACAACATAACTCCAACGAAATTCCGAGAAAACTATGAAAACAATGTAGATAGCAAGCTTGTCAGCTTACAAGTGGTGTAAAAAATAAGAGAGGGTCAGTTATGTTAAAAAAAATCATTTTTCGTCCGTTTACTTTTGTTGTTATCTTGATGGTACTTATTGAGGCGATGATCTTAGTGTTGCCCCAACAAGTGTTTGGAATGCTAATTGATACTATTTCATCTAGTAGTGCGGATCTGACAAAATACATTATATACCCATTCGTCAAGATCATTGCACCACTCACAAATCTTCCACTAATTACACAATTAATTATTTTGTATCTATTGCTATCATTGTTATCGTTATTTATTTCAATATTAAGAGGGTATTGCGTGACTTATAACGGAGAGAGAATATTATTCGATATTAGAAAGAAGCTATTTTCTAACCTAATAAGAAGTAACTATACATATCTTAACACTCTCACATCTGGTGAAACGACCTTACGGATACTGTCGGATGTAGAAAATGTGAGAAATTTAATAATTGGCCCTATTAATGGGTTGCTAATTGATCTGATCACAGTTTTCTTGATAGTTTTTATATGCTTTAGAATATCAGCAGAACTGTCAATACTAATGCTAATCCCGATACCAATAGTTATTTTTAGTAGTTTCGTCATTGGAAATAAGCAAATTAAGATTTCAACGCGTTTACGCGAACACTTATCAAATCTGACATCTACAACAATTAACAGAATTAAAGGTTTCTTGCTTGTAAAACTATTTGCTCAGGAGAACAAAGAAGATGAGCAATACTCTATTTTGCTCTCCAAGCATTTCAACCAAGTATTAAAAAGTTTGAAAACAACGCTCGCATTATTCCCGCTAACCAGTGGAGTCCGGATTGTTGTCACGGTAGGATTACTATATGTCGGTATATTGAGAGTTCAACAGCAGGTTCTTAGCGTGGGCGAATTGTTAGTCTTTATTCAATATTTAGGTCGTTTTTATTCTCCATTTGTTAATATTGCTAGGTTCTATAACAGCATTGCAATGTCTATAGTATCATATAAAAAACTAGCGAACACATTTCTTGAAACTGAGAGGAATAGAGATATCATTATTAATGATATTGTCCCTACAGCAAATTATGCTGGTTTGGAGACACATACAGCTATAGAATTTGATGATGTGACCTTCAGTTATTGTGCAACCGATTCGAGCCCAAATATAATAGAATCAATGAGTTTTAAGGTGATGCGAGGAGAAAAGGTTTCTATTGTAGGTGAAAGCGGTAAAGGTAAAACAACTGTGTTAAATCTAATTGTAAGATTAATATCTCCTCAGAAGGGAAAAATCAAATTTAACGGAATAGATATATGCGAATATGACACACATTACCTTAGGTCTAAGATAGGCTACTTGACTCAGAACAATATTATGTATAATATCCCTTTGATTGATAATGTTCGTTATGGGGTTCCAGACGCTTCCATTGAGGATGTAGTCAGAGCATTGTCTCAAGTAAATATGCAGCACTACGCAAGTTCAAGTTACTTGTTCAACACTATGGGAGAGGGAGGGGAGTTGTTATCTGGAGGTGAAAAACAAAGAGTAGCGATAGCAAGATTAGCATTATGTAATCCAGATGTCATTCTTCTTGACGAGCCCATAGCTAATCTTGATATTGATAATGCTAAATGTGTTATGGATTTAATATTTAATCTGTTTAGCGATAAGACGATTATTATTACTTCACATCAACCATTGGCGATATCTTATTCAACAAGATCCATATTGATTTAATGCCTTTGCAATTAAACAACGGGTTCGTAACCTTAGGTTATCATTGAATGCGCACAATGGAATGTTTTGACCCTGTCAGATTGATTTTTATAAATAAGTTTAATTTTTCACGCAGATTTCGCAGATAACGCAGATGGATGATTATTAATACTTTATAATTTTAACTCTCTTGAAATCGCAAAAGAAATGTCTAAGTCTACTAATTGGATTAATAATAATATTCTAAGATAAAGTCAGAATTTTAGATTATGCTTAATATTCTAAATAAAGAAATCTGCGAAATCAGCGTAATCTGCGTGTTACAATTGTAATTCTAAATGCCTTATCCGTGCTATCTGTGATATCTGTGAGAGAACTTATCTGCGAAATCAGCGTAATCTGCGTGCGGTAATTCTTCTAATATTAACATCTTATTATTATAAATTTTTATCTGTGCTATTATTTATACTTCACGCAGATATCGCAGATAACGCTGATGGATGATTGATAATATATTATAATTATAACTCTCTTGAAATCGCAAAGAAATGTCTAAGCCCACTAATTAGTTTTAATAACAATATACTAAGATAAATTAAAAATTTTAGATTATGCTTAATATTCTAAATATAAATAAAGAAATCTGCGTAATCTGCGTGTTACAATTTTAATTCTAAATGCCTTATCTGTGATATCTGTGAAATCTGTGAGCCACAATTTTAATTCTTTATCTATTATCTGCGAAATCAGCGTAATCTGCGTGCGGTAATTCTTCTAATATTAACATCTTATTATCCTAAATTTTTATCTGTGATATCTGTGCAATCTGTGAGAGAACTTATCTGCAAATTCTGCGTAATCAGAATTTAGAACTTATTGAAGAAAAAAGAGAGAGCAATGGTCATAAACCTACACCTATCTATAAGCTTAAGATATAGTAAACTTATGAGAGAGGAGAGCTTTTTAACGGCTCTCCCTTTTCTCTATTGTCTTAATAAATTCGCAGAAATTGGGATAATTTCGCATAAAAATGGATTATTTCGCACCCCTATTTTACTCTTGTCTCTCACCTATCTTATTCTTTATCAATAAATTATACCTCTTTTTTTGTTTCTTTACCAACCCCTACCTCCCCCTTCTCTTTTTAGTCAGGAAAGAGTCAAGAGAGAGTCAAGATATATATTAACTAATTATATACTAGTTATTTAAACCAAAATCTGTATAATAATATAATATATCTCTACCTATTCTAGAATAATATATATATATTATATTTATATAAATTTATTACTTCTTATCAGCATCTATAATTTCTATCCGGGACTATAATTTCTATCCGGACTATAGGGATATTTCAAAATATGCCTAACTTGTTTATATAAGAATAAGTTAACCCTATTT